>ERZ1034878.97-NODE-97-length-43917-cov-8.106447_pt1 | contig 43917 bp, 51 predicted proteins | sample MGYA00520593_ERZ1034878 | MGnify/ENA primary metagenome ERZ1034878 (study PRJEB33766, sample SAMN09781724) | gut metagenome | biome: gut microbiome | host: Homo sapiens | place: Madagascar | study: EMG produced TPA metagenomics assembly of the PRJNA485056 data set...
ATTTTGCCTTTTTTGACTGTTCAATTTTCCCCGCCGACCCCCGTAATAGCGGCATTTTCCGACTTTTTCACAAAGTTGGGAAAGGGCATATATTTACAAACTTTTTTAACTGTTTTTGCTGTTCTCCCGGTAGTCACTAAATTTTCACCACCGCCTTTCTAATCGCTCCAATCCCCACAATGCCGTCACACCACCTTTTATTGCACTCACACCCATCAAAATTCCCCTACCTCACCGTTCAGCGAAGCCACAATTCCATTTCCCGACTTTCAGCCAACTCAAACGTCCAGAAAGTCCCCATTTCCTCTCACCTCCAAATCGTGCAACCTGCACAAATCACCCTACATCAATCCCACTATATTGCACAAAAAAACTTTTCCCTTCAACTTTGTTAAAATCAAACAAATGTTCTTCTCCAAAATTGAATACACTTATTAAAAATAATTTCCTTATTCTATTGACGAAACTGTACTTTTTTTGCTATAATATACTTATAAACAATGAAACAAATCCCGAAAGGAGCTATATTTATGAGTAATTTCTACGTTTCTAATGGCAATGCAATCCGAGTCAATAATGTCCCATGTAACGTCATTGATATCAGTGTTCGCAGACAGACACCTCCGCCCTCTAATTACACATCCCGTGGCAAGCGCAAGTGCGCTCCCTGTGACCCTATCCGCTCCATGGAAGATATCGAACGTCTTAAAACTTACTTCTCAACAACCGGCAAATTCGCACTCCGCAACTACATGATATTCGTCCTCGGTATTTCCGTTGGGCTCCGTGGTTGCGATCTTCTCCGTCTCAAGATTCGTGATGTGCTTCACGCAAATGGTTATATTGTCGATGAGCTTCACGCATACGAATCTAAGACTCGCAAAATGAACTATCCTATTATTAATGATATCGCAAAGCAGGCAATCGCCAATTATCTCAACTCACTCTCTTCTTTCAGCGTAGATGACTACCTCATCCGCTCCCAAGGCAAGCCTAATATGACTGAAAATACCCTTTATAATCTCATTAAGGATGCGCAGATAGCTCTTAATCTCCCCTATAACCTCGGAGCACATAGTCTCCGCAAAACTTTTTCTTACTGGACTATTGCAATGCACCCCGATGATACGAACGTCCTTGCATCGCTTCAAGAGATGTTGAATCATGATTCCATGAAGACAACACTGCACTACTCCGGTCAGACTAAAGACACCCTCAAAACTCTTTATAACGATATTGGTAAGATTTTTACCGGCGAAGCTATTAATCAGGTTGAGACCAAAGATGCTGCTCTTAATTCAAAGCTTGACTCCATTATTAGTATGCTTTGCCCGGAAACCACGTAAAATCAACTATACTATAATAAATGTGAAGGAGCACCACTATGAATATCGAGCTTACACCTACTGAAATTGAAACTCTCATCTATGGCTGCATGGCAGCTATTGACAACTATTGTATTAATGATGCCGAACGTGAACCTTATCAAACTATGATTCGGCGTCTTGAAGCACTTGAACAAACATATAAACAAGAAGGAGAATATACTATATGAAAAAGATACCCACCATTTTCAAGCGTGAATTTATCGGCAAAAATCAGATCAATACATTTCCCGAAGTTCTTGAGGGCTATGAAGATGTGCTTGCCTATGGTAAGGCAACCCTTAAATGGGACGGCAGTTGTTGCGCAATAATTAATGGCGAATTCTATAAGCGCTATGATGCGAAAGGCGGCAAACCCATTCCAGAAGGAGCCATAAAGTGTCAAGAAAATGCTGATCCTGTTACGGGGCATCTTCCATGTTGGATTAAGGTTGATGAAACTAATCCCTCGGATAAATGGTTTTTGGCGGCTTACAACAATACAATAAGCGATGAAAGATTAATCGCAAATGGATTCGTCAATAGCAATGGACAGTTAATCGATGGAACTTACGAGTCAGTTGGTAAGCACTTTAACGGGAATCCATATGGTTTTGAAAACGACAAGCTAATACCTCATGGTATTGATGAAATCTCAGTTGAAAGAAACTTTGACGATATTAAACGCTATCTGGAACACCATAACATCGAGGGAATCGTGTTTTGGTATAATGGTGAACCGAAAGCTAAAATAAAAAGAAGCGACTTTGGCTTTGACTGGAACAAGAAAAGGTGATACAATGAGTATGTGGACATATATTAGCGGTACTATCACAGTCGATGCAATCGGCAGAACTCATGCAGAGAAAGAATACATTCTCCGCACAATTCTCGAACATCTGCCACTGGTTACAGGCTCCGAAGGAGATATGAGCGTATATCTTATAAAGGCCAACGGTCACGATTGCAGCAGCTCAGTCGATGAATTCGTGAACCGTTCAAATCAGCTGACCAATTCTTACGGCACTCACGATCAAAAGAATGGTTGGCTTAAAACACAGAGTAAATATATTATCGTAGTTGATGGATCTCTCCGTAATCGAATGTTTGACACGACTTTTGCCGAGTTTAACAAGTGGCTTTGCAGACTGGCCAAAAGAGTTCAAATTGACAAGGTTCTGGTGGAGTTGACAGGAGAAAATAAGATTTATGTGTTTACAGACAACGATAATGTTTACAGAGATATGTTTGAGTATCCATCGTGGAGCTGTCTCAATGATGACGGCGAACCTGCTTGGTGGGAATATTTGTACTGGCAGCCAGACCACACTGGATTTCCTAAACAGTTAGCCTATAAGTATTACAATGATCCCAATAACGATAAGTGTGTTGAGGACTGGATAAGGAAATGATAAAATGAATATAAAGCATTTTTGGGAACGTTTAACATTTGTTCCGTGGTACCTTTTTCAAACTAAAGTATTACGCAATACAATTAATTTAGAACGCTTGTATAAGGGTGGTTATTACTCTGAAAGACAATATGGGCTTTTGAAAGGAATACAAAAATGAAAGATAACAAAGTCTTGAAAGCGCCATTAATTGACAAAATTCATAATTCTACTTGTGAATATAGGATAAATAATGAACCGTGGCATTTGCCGAGAAAGCTATTGAATATACGTAATTTTATTGGAAAGTGTCCTTGCTGTGGAACAACGATAGATATTCGCTATTGTGACAAGGCATGCGGCGAATGTGGACAAATTTTAGATTTGGAGAGTGATTGTTAAATGAAAAATAACGATATTAAGGCACAAATCAAAAGCAAAATACACAGAGTGTATACTAATATTCACGACGTTTATAATGGCGACGGGAAAATACAAACATATAAACGCTCTGACCTAAGCCAGTGGGCAAAAGAAGCTGCTGCCGCAGGTAAGAGATACTTTTACACTGAACCCGTAGATGTCAATAATAAATATGGTAAACTAAAGCTATGCGAGCCCAAACACGAATATACGGTTGATAATTTGACAGAAGAAGAATATAACTTTTTAATAGAATTATTAGAAGAAAGTGATGATAACGATGATTTATTATGAAGTGCCAAAAGGTATGTTTCTCGAGACAGCTATTGAAACTATTCGAAAAATAGCCAAAGAAAAATCAGAAGTCGTTAAGATGGAGTTTAACGGCATTGAGTTTGATTCTATTATGACTAATGATGAAATAAATAAAAGATGTTCGTGGGGTGATAAAACAATAAACAAAACTGGATTGCTTCCCTGCCCTTTCTGCGGCGGACGAGCACGCGCTTATGAACAGCGAGAAAGCGATGGTAATTGCTCTCATATAGTTTATATCATAAGATGTACAATCTGTTTAGCATCAACAAGGGCATTCAATATAGACGGTTATTATGGTAGCACTGATACAATGAGTGATGCATATAAAGTTTGGAACAGGAGGGTAAACAATGCCTGATATATTCTATAATCCTTATACTACCCTCAAGTCAAACACCCTTCACTGTCCTTGCTGCGGAGCTCAAATTCCTCAAGATAGTACACTTTGCCAATGGTGTGGAGCGGAGATATCTACCGTTAAATTCCTTGATGGGAATATTAAACCATATAAGTTATTTCGTTTTGAAATAACTGTGCCGAGAAGATGTTTACCTTATGCAAATATTGATATCATAGAGCAATTTTATAAACAAATTGCAATACAGCTCGCTGAAAAACTTATTGAAGAAAAAATGATTACATTTTATTCAAATTATGATGAAAATACAGATTCACAAAAACATTATGGCTACGTAGAAGTCGTTATTCCCCAAAACAGAAAGGAAGATACAGATAATGAATGATCCAAGCAAGCAGATAGTTGGTTGGGGAAACGTCCCAACAACAGAAGAAAAAATTGCAGAGCTTGAAGCCAACTGCAAGGCAATGACAGAGGAGCTTGAAAAACTCAAGGCTGAACTTGCTGAGAAAAATTGTGAAAAGGTATGGAAACCTGAATATTATGATACATATGCATATCTTAATTCGACGGGAAACGCTATGACCTCATCTTTTGTAGAAGGCAATCAAACAGACATTCAGCGAATAGCTTTAAATAACGTCTATCATTTACATAATGAAACAAAAGAACATCTCGAATGGTACAGTAACAATGTTCTCCGTGTTCAGAATAAGCTGATGCAACTTCACGAGCTGCTGTGCCCCAACTATTTTTCTGATTGGGATACAAATAAAGATAAATGGATTATATATTATGATAATACGAATAAGTGTTTTAGCTGTACTCTTCGGTATGATAATAATTTCTTTGTTGTTTGTTTTACCCGAGAAGCGGCAGAAAAAGCTTGTGAAATTCTGAATCGTGAGAAATTTATGATGGAGGAATGATACTATGACAATAAATGAAATCAAATCCGCACTCCGCAGCTCTGAATACAGCTTCCTGTCGGATAATCCACATCTTGGCTCTAATGTCATCTTGTTGACAGTCGGCGGTTCCCACGCTTACGGAACAGACACGCCTACCAGTGATTTGGATATTCGTGGCTGTGCCCTGAACACACCGAGAGAAATACTCACGAATGAGAGCTTCGAACAGTTTGTTGACGAAACAACTGATACAACGATTTATTCATTCAATAAACTGGTTTCTTTACTTACAAATTGTAACCCCAATACTATTGAGATGCTGGGTAATAGACCCGAACACTACTTTTATGTCTCCCCTATCGGACAGGAACTTCTTAATAATGTAAATCTGTTTCTATCACAAAAAGCAGCATATAGTTTCGGCGGATATGCAACCGCTCAGCTTCGCAGACTTGAAAACAAATCAAACCGTCTTGTTGGACAGGAACAGCTCGAACAGTACATTTATAATACTCTGCTTCATGTTGCTGATAATTTTGAAGAAAAATATGGTATTCCTGCTGGTCAGATAAAATTATATATAGACAAAGCGGTAAATCCCGACATGGAAACAGAGATATTCATGGATGCTGACTTGAAGCATTATCCTGTTAGAGATTATACCGAAATGTGGGCCGAGCTAAAAAATATCATTAAATCCTATAAGAACGTTGGTTGCCGCAACAACAAGGCAATCGAACATGGAAAGCTCGGAAAACACATGATGCATTTGATTCGTCTGTATCTCATGTGTATTGATATTCTTGAGGGACATGGTGTAATCACATACAGAGGTAAAGACCACGATTTACTGATGGACATTCGTAATGGCAAGTATCTTGACGAAAATCGACAGCCAATTCCCGAGTTCTACGAAATGATAAATGAATATGAGAAAAAATATCAATATGCAAAAGAGCACACTGAACTCCCAGTTAAACCAGATTATAAAGCGATAAATGACTTCGTTCAGAGCGTCAATGAAAGAGTGATAAAGAATGAAATATAAGATAGATATGCCACACAATGTGAATAGGATTATTCATATGCTTCAGGATGCAGGTTATAAGGCATATATCGTTGGTGGCTGTGTTAGAGATAGTATAATGAACAGAACGCCTCATGACTGGGATATCTGTACTTCCGCAAGGCCTAAACAAATTATTAAAATATTCAAGGATTACCATATTATCGCAACTGGTCTTCAACATGGCACGGTAACAGTAGTCATTGATAACGAGCAGTACGAATGTACATCATTTCGCATTGATGGAAAGTATTCCGATAATCGTAGACCAGACAATGTAACCTTTGTTGATGACCTCATAGAAGACTTGCAGCGCAGAGACTTTACAATCAATGCAATAGCATATAATGATGAAGAAGGTATTATTGATCCGTTCGATGGAATGGGTGATATAAAGCGTGGCATAGTCCAGTGCGTTGGGAATGCAGCGGCTCGATTCAACGAAGATGCTCTCAGAACACTTAGGGCCATTCGATTTGCTGCACAATTGAATTTTGTTATTGAAGATAAAACATCTTCTGAGTTATGTAGGCAGTGTAATTCTTTAGTAAATATATCCGCTGAAAGAATCACCAGTGAATTCAATAAAATCGTTATATCCGAGCGATTTGCCGGGATGTTAGTAGAATATTTATACGTTTTTGCACAATTCGTTCCAGAACTTAAGGGTATATTTGAGTTTCCGCAGAATAATCCTCATCATATGCATGACGTATTTGTTCACACGTTTTGTACAGTAGCGCAATGCAAGAATGATCTTATCATTCGATTGGCTGCATTATTTCATGATATCGGAAAGCCTCATTCATATCAAGATGGAGCTGATGGTATCAGACATTTTATAGGGCACAATATTGTCGGTGCTGACATGACAGACGAGATCATGAAGCGTTTGAAATACGATAATAATACTCGTAATTCAGTCGTTCAACTGGTTCTATATCACGATTCTTCTTTTGTCACAACACCTGCCGCAGCCAAGCGTTGGTTGAATAAAGTAGGAACTGTCCAGTTAAAACGTCTTATTGATTTGCGTAGAGCGGACATTAAGGGGCAAAAATTCCCATATGATACTGAAAAGATGACGCAAATAGATAATTTTTCAAAGACCTTAGATCGTGTTCTTGAAGAACAGTCATGTTTTTCTTTGAGAGATCTTGCTATTAACGGAAATAGCCTCATTGCCCTCGGATATGTTCCCGGTAAAGAATTAGGCAAGGTTCTTAGCACTCTACTGACAATGGTAATAGATGGCGTTCTACCTAATGACAAAGAAATATTATTACAGGAGGCTAAAAAATGGATCAAGTAACTAAGTTTGATAATATTTATATTACCGGCGACACTCATCGTAATTTCAGAAATGTTTTTCGTTTCTGCAAAGAAACCAATACAACTACAAATGATCTGCTCATTATCCTTGGAGATACGGGAATAAATTATTATCTTGACGATAGAGACATTGATGTTAAAGAAGATCTTGCCGAAACCCCTATCACACTGCTTTGTATTCACGGTAATCACGAAGAAAGACCGGAAAACATACCGACTTATCAACAGCTTGATTTTTGTGGAGATGCAGCTTATTGTGAACCAGAATATCCAAATATTATCTTTGCAAAAGATGGCAGTGTTTACAATCTTAACGGAACTAAGTGCCTTGCTCTTGGCGGAGCCTATTCGGTGGATAAGTTTTATCGTCTTGAAAGAGGTTGGCAGTGGTTTGCTTCGGAACAAATAACGGATACCCGTAAAGCAGAGATAGAGCAAATTCTCAACAAAAATAATTGGACCGTCGATTATGTTTTGTCGCATACTTGCCCTTATTATACACGCCCTGTGCATTTATTTCTCCACAGTATAGATCAGTCTACCGTTGATAGCTCTATGGAAGTGTGGCTCCAGAAAGTTGCCGACAGACTTGATTTTAAGCGTTGGTATTTCGGACACTATCATGACGACTGGGACAATGGTAAGTACACTATGTTTTATACAGACATTGAAAGATTTCCTTATGAACCTGAAAATAATCCTTGTGATAACTTTACTATATAAAAGTTCCCGATTATACAACACGTCATATGGTGAGTGAATTATTGAACTGATGAAATCTCAACATAATAGATAAAGGAGAAATACGCTATGATAACGAGGCAAGAATTTGACGATCTTGAGCGAGCACACGAAGATTGGTTGTTATATAAATACTTAGATGGCTACTACGAGCCTGATGACGACGAACACGATAAGGAGTCAGATAAGGAATAGCATAACATACATATTAACAATAATCAAAAATACAAAGTTATAAAAAGGAATAATATTTATGGCATATAACACAATGCCTGATAGCATGACCATCAACACACGAAATTACTTTAACATCGGGCGACAGAAATTTATTTAAAATGGAGGTTAATAAATGAAAGCTAAATACATATTAGCAAGTTGCACACTTGCAATAGCAACACTTGGTGCTTGTAGTGAGACAACAACTGTTACGAACGACACGTCTTATGAAAATTCGATGATACGATTAACACCGGGCAATGGATATGGGTATATCGAACTCTATGATAAGGATACAAAAGTAATGTATCTCGAACATTATACAATTCGTGGCATTTGTATAATGCCCATGTTCAACGCCGATGGTACCCTAAAGCTATATAGTAGTGAAAGTTAAATGCATATTAGAAAGGATATTGAGAATTATGTATTATATAGGTACTGGCACACAATACATTGCCACAAAATCTAACAATTCTATGTACGTCACAAAAAATCTCGACGAAGCAAGGAGATATAGCACGATACAGAGAGCAACGAATACTCTTGTAACACTGCCTCGTAAATTTTATGAGATAAGTTCTTCATGGGGCATCAGAGAAGATGTTGTTGAACAGCCCACGAAAAAGAATACGCTTGGAGAAAACACATCAGATGAAAATAATACAGACAATACAATAGCAGCTCCAGACGTTGATTATCTTGGACTGCTTGGATCAATGGCTGATTTGAACACTGCCAAAAATGGATGTTTAAGTAGACTACAAGGCAAGCTGTCAGAACTTAGCGAGGAGATAACTGACATTGAACATTACATAGAATTTAGCAAGCTGAATGTGTCAGATGCTTATAGAGCATATAAGATGTTAAGAGATACGCTACAAGAGAGACGTAGAATTAAGGACTCAATCACAGCTGCTAAAGCACTGTATAAGAATTGTGACGTAAAGGAAATAGCAATTACTCAAAGACAGCTTGAAGACAGGAGTTATAAGCCCAGACGTCTAACAGGCCTGTTTGAGTAAAGGTAGTGGTATTTACGATGTGATGAGCAGAGACTCATCCCATCGGCCGTCACGCTACGCGCACCGGCTTGTTGATGTTTTATTATGAGAGGAAGTGATTCCAATGTGGTAGTGGGTTGTATGAAGTAAGGTATAAAGAACAATGTAATTTTACCTCAAAAAATTGCGTTTTTGTCTGTTCCTGCCTAACAAAAACTCAATTTTAAAAAGGTCACAATTTGACGAGAAATCGGGCAAAAAAGGCCACAATTTGACGAGGTGACTTATGTGAAACTATTTGGGAGGGGTTTTTATAGGAACGTATATAAATGCAAGTACGGGAGAAATATTTGATAATGCAACATTGATCACCAAAGAACAGAAAGAAACCAGAAAACAATATGTCGAAAATAATGAACAGGTAGAATGTTTTAAATATTTAACAAGGAAAGAGCAGTTCGTCATGTACCTATTTAATATTCATAAGTCTATGACAGACTTGTCTCCTCAGACTGCAATCAGATTGGTATATCTTTCGACGTTTTTGGAATATGATGGGAAATTCCTGAAATCAAACGGAAAGTATATAACCCGAGAAAAAATGCAGAACTTAATGGTATTAAAGCCAACGACATTTAAAAAATTTTTAGCTGAAGTAGTATCAGCAGGATATTTGATCAAAGAGAAAAAGTTTTACAAGCTTAATACCGATCATTTTTACAGAGGAGAGCTTTCGATAGATTCGTCTGACAAGAAACAGAGATACGTTCGTGTTTATATAAATAATTTGAGAAAATTATATTTGTCCGTTCCTCAGAACAAACATGTATATCTTGGATATATATTTCAACTCATTCCCTATATAAATCGTGAATGGAATGTAATTTGTTATAATCCTGAAGAAACAGACGAAGATGCTATAATTCCCATGAGTGTCGGAGACTTTTGTGAATTGGTAGGATATAACAGAACCAATGCAACTCGTTTCATGAGAGAATATCGTGACATTAAGTTCGACTGGAACGGCTATAGTCAAAGTTTCTTAGGATATTTTTATAATTATGAAGGCGATAAAGCTGGCATGAGGTTCTTTGCTAATCCAAATATATTCTTTGCTGGAAATGATTTTAATCGTGTCAGGATATTGAAGATTGCTTTTACAAATAATAAAGCTCAAATTGTACCAAAGTCAAAAACAACTCACGGTGTCGATGACCTAAACTTTTCAGAGAAATTGGATCTCTATTAAAAAACTGAAAGAAGGTAATTTTCCTTGGTAACATCGCCATGCAAGGATTGCTGTAACCGTTGCTATAAGTGCCATGCGACTTGCAGCAAGTACAAAGAATTTACGGTTAAAAAGCAAGAAGAAAAGGAGAATTTTCGACTGCACGATTGCCGTGGATACTATTATGATAAGTATATCCGCTTAAGCAGCCGAAGATGAGGAGGAATATTTATTGTCAAAACAAAAGACATATCAAAAGTTCGTATATAAGATACATAGCAGCAGAATCCTTTCTGCTCCGAAAAAGAACTTACAGTTGACGCTTGAGGAAGCCCGCAAAAATGACGAAATTATATCAATGTCTGATCGTGAAGTGCTAAGGTTTATTGATGATATAAACGAGCTTGATACCAAAAACACAGAAATACAGATCCGAAATATACGGAGAGCTATTAAAAAGCTGAAGCGAGAGTCGAAATCACCTGAGAATTATAAGAAAATCCGCAGCTATTATGCAGAACTTGATAAATTGCAGATAAAAAGCGACTACGTATGTATTATCATGGATAAACCCAGTGATTTCAAGAAACTTAATCAGGGGTTTAAGATAAATGATATTGAATACAAGAGACTTGTAGGCACACCTAATGGTGTTAAGAAATCGACCGTTGTATATGCAAGTGTCGTAAATGCAAATGGCAAAATCATACATGAGGAACTGCAAAGACGTCTCGATAATGACAGAGATTTATCAGTAAAACTTGTACCAGCCAAGTTTGAAGCATATAAATCTCTTGCCTGTAGCGCATCAACACCGGTTTCAATGCCGAACGGAGTGCTTGTAGTTGATGACTTGATCGTGCATTTTAAGGAGAATGTTATTAATCTTGACGATGGGAAAACAGATGAACCTATAATGACTGTTGAGGAACAAGAGCTTGAACTTAATGCAAGTGATGGATATGGTATAATGTGTCCAACTTTAGCTGAACGTTGGAGCGAAGAGATGAATATATCATATATAATGCCCGGAGCTTGTGCGCGAAATTCGTTTTTCAAAGGTATGATCTTCACATTTGATTTTCATGCATTTTGTAATGAGTTTCATGGAAGTGAAAATATAGCTGATGTATGGGGTAATGTATATAATATAAACGATATTGAGCTGATTGTTACAACGTCGATGTTGAAGTTATGGGATTCATACAAGAGTATTGAGGATTATTTGGGTAAGAGCACCGCCAATGGATATAGTTTTGCATTAACCAAGGTACTACCTGATAAACTGGAGAATGAGCGCAATTTGAATTATCAGTTCATTCAGAGTTACGAGTTGAACGACGACCAAATCCGGGAACTGATATTCCCTACCGTTAATGAAATTAAAGATATAATAGGCGGAGACATTAATAAAACCATATTGTTTTTAAAAGGCATGTCGTTGAATGAACAAAATATCAGCTCAATAGAAAATGATTTTGCCAAAGCCGTAATGATCGACCAGAGAATGCTGCATGACGATTACGTTATAAACCGTATTAATTATATGATAAAAAAGAGGATAACGGAAGCCAAAATCGGTGTATTAAAGATACATGGCAACTATGCAACGATATCAGGAGATCCTTTTGCTCTGTGTCAGAAAATATTTAAAATCAATGTTCCCGAGAACGAAATGGGATTGCTAAAGGCTGGGGAAATTTATTCTGAGTATTGGGCCGATTTGGGCGCAAAGGAAATCGTATGCTTCAGAGCTCCTATGTCGTGTCACAATAATATCAAAAAAATGAAAGTCATAAATAATACAGCCGTTCATAAATGGTACAAATATATGAATACCGTCAATATAGTAAATACGCACGATAGCTTTTGCGCAGCGGAGAATGGCGCAGACTTTGATAAACTATTCTGTCAAAGTATAAAATGTGGTGAACCTGTAAATGCAGGGTGTAGCGGAAGCTGCTAACGGTGAAACTCTAAGTACAATTGAATATATGACAATACCGTGTCAAGCTTTGCTGGCAACAGCAATGAAGATGTAACGACTAAGGCATACCTGCCCACTGGGCAGATGAAGCCTGTACATATGCGGTGTAATCCCGCAATGGAAGCGCCATACAGGTAAATACCTGAAGAGATAGTCTGGCTTTATAGGAAACTATAAGGAATCATCGGGAGATGCTTTAATAACTACAGATAATAAAGTTCTTCTTGAAAATACAAGGGATCTTCCAACTATTATCTGTATACAGCGTAAAGCTGAAAAGAAATTAATCACTGAGGAACTTTTGGCAGATGCGAACCAGAATAGCTTCGGCGATGCAATAGGAACAACGACAAATCATATAACAGCTATGTATGATGTGATGTCTATGTTTGATAAGAACAGTGAAGAGTACAAAATCATTTCATATAGAATAATGTGTGGACAGTTATACCAGCAAGAAGCAATAGACAAAACTAAAGGAATTATTGCAAAATCAATGCCAAAACATTGGTATACTCTTTCAAAAAATCAGCCTGTTGAAGGAGACTCTGAAGCTGACATAAAATTTAATTCTATATGTGCCGAGAAAAAGCCTTACTTCATGAACTATATATATCCAGATCAAATGGCTGAATATAACAAATACATAAAGAACACAAATAAGAAATGCAAAATGCTCTTCCGTATGTCGGTAGATGAGCTAATAAATAAGGAAACACGTACTCCAGAAGAAGAAAATTTCGTTGAATGGTATAACAAAATGATGCCAGTAAGTCAATATCCATCTGTTATGAATCGTCTCTGCAAAATGATAGAGCAGGAATTTGCAGGGTACATAACTGAAGTCAAGAAAAAGCAAGATTTTGATTATACTATTATGAAAAGCGGCGTTGAGTATTCACTTAATGACTATTATAAAATTAAGAAGATATATGATAATTATATTCAGGAAACATTAGAGTATCAAAAACAGAAAAATCGTCGTAGGTACGATATAGAAGATGCATCAGCTGAAATTTTTATGTTGAAGGAACGTTTTAGAAGAGAATGCATTAGCGTTTGTACTAATGAATACGAACTATGCGACATTATTTTGGATATGTGTTATAGGTCTAATCACAGTAAACATTTTGCGTGGGAAATGTGTGGAGATACTATTATCCATAACTTGTTGAAATTAAACAATAATACTATTACTTATCCATACAAATGTAATGATGGTGACGTAGAATTCAGCGGAGAGAAGTTTTCTGTAGGACAAAAGGTGGTCGATATGAATGATGATAATGAATGAAGTTGCGGAAGCAGAAAGGATTCTTCGAGAAAACGATATTGGGGATAAGCCGTATAATACGGCTTCCCTACTTGTCAGATACTTTTATTATCATGATAAGCTTAAAGGACAAGCCTTAAGAGATCGAATTGATGAATTTATGTCTGAAAATTATCAAGGATATAGCAGTATTAAGTGGAATCAGACAATTCGTAAACTTATAGACAAGGCGGAAAATTATCCACTTGTATGTATTGATAGTATTCCGGTGACTAAAAAAGAACTTGAAACTATTGATAATTCTGTGAACATCCGAATGAGAAGGCTCGCATTTACGCTTCTGGTTCTGGCAAAGTTCGGTAACATGAGGAATGAAAACAATAATAGCTGGGTATCAGTGCAACATAAAGACTTATTTGCAATGGCTGATATACGTACAACCGTAGAATGTCAGGCATTATTGTTAAATGATTTAAAAGAAGCTGGGCTTATTACATTCAGTAGCAGAGTAGATAATACCAGTATTCATGTTGAATATATTAGTGACGATTCTGATATCGTACTAAATGTCACTACCTTAAATTGTATCGGTAAAATTTACTCACAATATACAATGCCGAAGAAATTTTCCAATTGTAAGGATTGTGGAACGCCATTCCGACGTAAAGGTTCTCATCATTTCTACTGTAACAGTTGCTCAGCAATCAGAAGATACGAAAGGTCGCTTCATAAGCGATATCAAAAATGACTGCGTTTTGACCCTTTTAAAAATCCTTACAAACAAGGCTATTAGGGGACGTTTTGATTTTTCTTTATTTTTTTGATTTTTCTATATAGGTAAGAATGTATAGTGGTGCGCAAACTATACGTTCTACCTAATACGAATAAAAGGAATGAAATGAATGATCCAGATCAGTAAGAATGAAGCCGATTATATCAGACGCAGAATCCCCAATGCTTTTTTAACGATTTGCTCTAAGAGAAAGCATGGCACTAAGGGCACTCATATAAGCGGTAAGACTTATTATTGTCCCGAGAGCAGTCGATATATGGGGCTTATTAAAGAATATCGTAATATACAGAATATATGTGAGGATTAAAACATGGCAGATAATAAGCTGACTGAAAATACTGAAGCAGTGCCTTCTGAAGAAAATAACTGCGAATGCGGTGAGATACTCGAATGCGGCCCATCTAACAACTTCAACTACGGTCTTGAAGAAATGTTTGCCATGTCTGACATTGAGGACAGAAAACTCTTTATCGATGGAGAAATCACTGCTGATATCAGAGCAAATATTACATATCATATCATGCGATATAATGCCCTCGATGCGAATATACCCACAGAAGAAAGAACTCCTATTCTGCTGTATATATCATCAGTTGGAGGTTCTACATGGGACGGTATGGGCATTTGCGATTGTATCAAGAATTCAAAAACCCCAGTAATAGGTGTATGTATATCATATGCTTTATCTATGGGATTCTATATTTATATTTCATGCCACAAAAGATATGCCTCTGAAAACGCATTTTTCTTAAACCATGAGGGAAAAGATGGAGATTATGGCAGTCCATCAAAGATAAATGACTATTGGAAATTCGAGCAAAAATATAAAGAACGTATGATGCAACTTGTTGTATCAAAAACAAAGCTTTCTATGAAAGACTTAAAAAAAACAGAACGAATCGAAAATTATTATCTCGCAGATGAAGCCAAAACGCTTGGTATCGTAGATATGATCATCGGTGAAGATTGTGATATTGATGAGGTCGTGTAATATGGATAACCAGTATTACAATGACCTCTATAATATTCTCTGCGAAAAGCAGCATAACGAAGATATTGAATGGCAAGACGTAGCTGACCTGAGAGCGAAGTATGGTATCAATGAAACCCGCGACTGTGCTCGTAAAGGCGCAAAGTTCTTCTATGAATTTCTTAATGCTGGCTGGGAGATAAAACCCAAAACTGATAGCACGGTTACTCCTTCCAAGGAGATACTGACTATTAATGCCGATAAAACTGAAACGAGCGAGCGTACATTTTATATAGAAGATGAAAGTAAGCTGAGAGATGCTGATTATTTGCTTCGATTACATAATTACGACCCTCGATATTTTGGAATATTGTCAGCTAAAAACAGTAAATGGAACAGTGGAGATAAAACTTTATACTCAAGTAAGGTGACTGTAAAACCGAAGCCGCCTGAAATAACCGATGTTGATTTGCAGGAATGGTTTGAAAAACTTGATCGTGTATACAGCAATACGACAATACCCGTAATTGAAAGTGATTACGGCACTGGCGATAATTTGCTGATACTTCCAATCTCCGACCTGCACTTTGCTCTACGTTCAACAATAGTCGAAAGTGGCAATGAATATGACTGTAATATCGCAGAAAATCTGTTCTTTTATGTCATTAAGGACGTGATGTCACGTACTAAGCATATGAAGTTCAGCAAAATAATTTTTACAGTCGGCGGGGACCAAAGTAACTTTGATACTCTGAGTGGAACAACCACAAAAGGTACTGCACAAGATAATGACTGCGGATATTTTGAAATGATGGAGAAATTATTCGACATGACGATTGTGGCAATTGACATGCTTGCAAACATTGCTCCTGTCGATGTCATTCTTGTTAATGGCAATCATGATAAGACGGTAGGTTATGCTCTCGCAAAATACTGTTATGGCTGGTACAAAAACGACAAACGAGTATATGTTGATGCATCTCCCGCTCCCAGAAAATATATAACTTTCGGTAAGACACTACTCGTATTTGCTCATGACGCCGATATAAAAAAGTTACCGGCGCTTATTCCTGATGAATGTCGAAAAATCTGGAGCAGCGTTGATAATACCGAGGTGTTTTTGCAACATTTACATAGTGAAATGGTTCTTGACGAAAAGAACCATATGCGTATCCAAAGGCTACCTACAATTAGTGCTTCATCCGCATGGAGCAACGAACAAGGATATCGTTCAAAAAGACAGTGTAAGTCTTTCATTTTTGACAAAGAATATGGGCTTACAGATGTTATTTATACAAATATAAAGTAATTGCTCAGAAATGAGCCGAATGAAAAGGAGAAATTTTTATGGTAATGGGTAAGAAGGATTTTATTGAAGCTGTTGCAAAGCACGGCGAAATGACAAAGAAGGCCGCTGACGAATCTGTAACAGCTGTTATTGAGACAATTATGGACGTTCTCAGCGCAGGAGATTCTATTAATCTGGTGGGTTTTGGTAAGTTTGAGACAGTGCGTCAGGAAGCTTGTACAAGACGTAACCCCTCTACGGGCGAAACAGTAGAGGTTCCCGCAAAGAATGTTCCTAAGTTCCATTTCAGCCGAGTATTTAAGAAGTCTGTCGAGTGAGGTGAACCTTAATGTCAGCAAAGACAAATAAGGTAGAAGCAATCACCAAAAAGGAAATCGTTAGGTCTTTGTCGAGAAAGACCGGTTTTACACAGTATAACTGCTCTAAACTGTATGATGCTGTAATCGAAGTATTTACTGAGACTATTCTCAGTGGTAGAGCTATCCCTATGATTAAATTCGGTCGAATCGAACCATTCACAAGACCTGAGCGCTTCATGTATTATCTTGATAATGATACAGGTATTAAGCGCAATGAGAACGGCGAAAAAATGTCATACATAATCCCTCCGACACATTGTGTCAAGTTTCATACCGCCAATAATTTGAGGATGAAACTAAATCCGGGAATTTATAATGAACCACAGGAAGTGGACATCAGCGGCGACGACTGATATTATACACCCCATATACGTGGGGTGTTACACGGTGTGCTGGTCAAATGGTCAAGACACTGCCCTTTCACGGCAGAGTTTCGGGTTCGACTCCCGAGCGCATCACCATACTTTCGGAAGTTTGCGTTTAACAAGCTTCTGCTCAATAGATCTTTAATCCACCCTCACACTAAGGTAAGGATTGAAATGAGACCATTTTCGTGACCTCACGAAAATGATAATCGTCACTCTTTGTATGAAGAATGTGGATTAAAATCGACTGTGCTCACAAGTCCAATAGGGTGCTGAATGACGAAAAACTCTGCACCACCGTAATGGTAATAATATATAAGCAGTATATAACTGCTATACATAAATTAGAATTAAAGGAGATGACTTAATTGAGTTATAGCGGGTACAAATTGCTCTTAAAGCCAGACCACCCCGAAGCAGACAAGCGAGGATATATAGCGGAACACAGATATGTTGCTGAACAGATTCTCGGACGACCTCTTCGAAAGGGCGAAGTTGTACACCATATCAATTGCCAACGCACTGATAATCGTCCTGAAAATATACTCGTATTTAAGTCTCGTGAAGATCATACACGATTCCATGCCGGTGGCACTTTGGAACCTTGCCCTGAAGATCCACAAGTATATATCAGTAGATTTATTCGCCCTGATATTCCTTGTGCTTATTGCGGGACTTTCTTTACACCCAAAAGTGCTCATAGCAAATATTGCTGCCCTGAATGTGCTAAACTCTCTCAAAGAAAAGTTGCAAATCGACCCACGAAGAGAGAATTGAAAAAGCTGTTGCTTGAATTTCGAATCGAGGACATTGCCAAGATCTATGGCATATCTGGCAATGGAGTGCGCCGATGGTGTCAAACTTATAAACTTCCATATAAAGTTGCAGATTTGAAAAAGCTTCGAGCCGATGAACAGCAGAAAAAGGAAGAAAAAGAACACGAAAAAGAGATGAAGGAGCGTATTAAGCAGCGAGATAAACTTAAGGCAGCTAATACGAAATAATATACTATTATATATAGTATACGAATAAGAGGAGGGTTGCGTGTGGGACGCGAAAAAGAAAATCTCGGACGAGCCAAGCCTGCTAAACAGCCGGTCAATCCTCGTATCGAGTTAATGAAACAGATGGTTCAGAATACAGATGGAGCCGTGCCATTTATGTATCGTTGCAATCGATGCGGCAAGACAGCTCTTGCCACAGACCCTACAAGATCTAAGTGGTTCCCTATAAGTTTCAGTGAAACGAATATAGGAAATGACTGTAGATTACCTGTATGTAAAACGTGCCTGAATGAATTATATGAAAAATATCAGAAGGAACTCGGAAATGAATCAGAAGCTTTACGACGTGTTTGTATGAAATATGATATATATTATAATCCTGAGCTTGCCAAAGTAACACTTGAAAGCTCAAAACCCAAAGAACGTATGACATTTTACGTTTCAAAAACAACAAATGCTACATATGCAAATAAAACATATGACGATACTATTACCGAAGAATCGGGAACGCAAGATCATATTGTAACATTTGAAGATATGGGCAATAAGGAACATGTAGTCTCCGAGGAAACGATAAAATTCTGGGGTTTTGGATTTACTCCAGAGGATTATGAATATCTGGATAATAAATATGTTGAATGGTCAACATCTTACCCGGTACAGGCAAAAGCTATGGAAAGTATTTTCCAGAAGATTTGTATGATGGAACTTCAGATATTAAAGGGAATTCAGAACAACGAAAAGGTGGATGCTTTATATCGTCAGTTAAACGATTTCATGAATGCGGCGGGAATACAGCCTAAACAGAATAGTGAAAACACTATGTCTGATACTGCTTCGTTTGGCGTTTTAATTAAGCGTTGGGAAGACGAAGAGCCAATTCCTGAGCCAGAAGATAAATGGAAAGATATTGATGGAATCAGACGCTATATAAGCGTCTTTTTCTTTGGTCATTTGGCGAAAATGTTCGGTATAAAAAATAATTGGTCTCAACTTTATGAAGAAGAAATCAAGAAGTATACTGTAAACCGCCCAGACCTTGAAGATGCAGATGTAAACCAGATTACATATGAAGATTTATTTGGGTCTGGTGACGATTCGTGAGTAAATACGACAGACAATTCAATACAGGGATTCAGGACAAGTCCGAAAAAGTCATGAGGACTATCGCCATGAGGGCTGCGTTTTATAGAGAAAACCCACATAGATTTGCAAAGGATTATTTAGGCTTAGAGCTAAAAATGTTCCAGCAAATAATCTTGGTAATGATGAATTTCTGCACTAATAGTATGTTTTTGGCCGCAAGAGGTTATAAACGGCTTCCTTATACAGAAATGTATAAGACAAAGAGCGAAATTTCGGTAGAAGCTTCACTGCCAATACCGAGGACTAATGATATCACATTAGCCTGTAACGCATAGAGGATGAGCGTTATGCGAGAGCAATAATTCCTCCAAGAGTTCGCTCCCCTGACCACTTTGGGTGAAGGTGAAAATATATGCTAAACTGGGTTGGATTGACCAACCGATGAAAATGAGGGAAACCTCCAGAGCACAGGATAAAAAGCCTGTGGTTAACAACAATGCTCGGAAAAACATACTTAACTGCAGTATTTTGTGTAATACGGTGTATTCTCTATCCCGGAACAAAAATTTGTGTAGCATCGAAAACTTTAAAACAGGCTAAGGAAGTTCTTAAAAAGATAACATCAGAACTTATGCCTAACTCTCCCAATCTGCGACTTGAAATAAAACAAGTCGTATTAAATAGTATTGATGCTCAGATTGATTTTAAAAATGGATCGACAATATTCGTCACAACTACAACCGATACGGCTCGTGGCGCACGATGTCACATACTTTTAGTTGATGAATTTCGCTTGTGTAAAAAGGAAATTATTGATACAGTGCTTCGTCCTTTTATGCGTTCAGAACGTATGCCCGGATTCCTTTCTAAGCCCGAATACGCTCATTATCCAAAAGAACGTAATAAAGAAATATATATGTCCTCTGTATGGCTCAAGTCCCATTGGGCATATAAAGAAGCTCAAGGTTATATCGTCGATCTTATGAACCAGCAAAAAAAGACGTTTATCTGTGGCTTACCATATCAGATGTCTATTAAAGAAGGGTTATTAAATCCTGCTCAAGTTGTCGAAGACATGATGAGTCCAACTTTTAATGAGATATCATTTAGTATGGAATCTGGATGTTTATGGTGGGGCGAAAGTGAAGATTCGTTTTTTAAATTTGATGATCTAATAAAAGCGCGGCGCATTAGATCGGCGTTATATCCGAGAGAGGTATACACGCAGATACCCGGAAGGATCATAAAATATACGGAAAAGTTGCCGGGAGAAATTCGATTGCTATCAGCCGACATTGCTGTAATGAGCAGTAAGAAAAATAAAAATGACGCAACAGCAATATTTATTACGCAACTACTGCCTACAAAAGACGGCCAGTACATTAGAAATGTCTTGTATTCCGAAAATAAGGAAGGCGGACATACCGAAACACAAGCGTTGATGATTCGCCGTCTTTTCGAGCAAATGGACTGTGATTACATTGTAATTGATACGCAAGGCGTTGGTGTTGGCGTATACGATAATCTTGTCAAAGATATGACTGATGATATAACTGGTGAATTCTACCCCGCGTTTACGTGTATTAACGATGACGAGATGGCGGCACATTATAAAGGTGCAAGTTCTAATCCTGCCAAAGTCATATATAGCATAAAGGCAAATTCGAAATGGAATTCTCAATGTGCTTATGCACTTCGCGACTGCATTCGCCGTGGCAAGATGCGTCTGCTATTGGACGAAGAAGAGTTTAGTGATGTATATGAAAGCAATAAAGCTTTTTGTACACTTAGTGCTGAAGATAAACTGACATTAAAATGGCCATTTATTCAGACATCATTACTGATAAATGAGTTAGTCAATCTTGAATATACAACTGTGGGCAGTGAAATCAAGATTAAGGAAACCGGTACAAACCGAAAAGATCGATACAGTTCCCTTTCATACGCAAATCAGATTGCGAATGAGCTGGAGCGAAAATTAAGTAAGCCTAAAACCTCCGATAGTACATTTAGGCTTCAATTCCGAAGCCCCAAATGTATGTCAATAGGACGGTGATTAAATGGGCGAACAAATCAATTACAACGAACAGTGGCTGGAAGCAATGCGTGCCATGAGATTCTCTAAACTTACAGATGTGCAGATATTGAATCTTGCAAGCAACTCTCATTCCCCCACTGTTTATACAAAATATACAAAATCTGATATTATTAAATATTTAAAGAATCCCGAGTCAAATGCTAAGCAGCTGAGAAACGCTTCGATTTACTTGTACGAAGTTTCATCGCAGTATCGAAGGGTTGTCAATTATTTTGCACATATGTGTCCATTAAACTATATAATGTATCCCTTTAAATTTGATGTAACAAAAGAAATAAATGAAAAGGCTTACAAAGCCTCATATAAAAAAGCAACTGATTTTATGTCAATTTTTAATCTTCGACATGAGATGAGAAAGGCTTTGACTATTGCATGGAGAGAAGATATTTTTGCCGGTTATATATATCAGACTAAGGATTCTTTTTATATTAGAAAATTGCCAGCTGATTATGTAAAAATAGCTTCTATCGTTGACGGCTGTTATATTGTAGCTTTTGACTTCAGTTATTTCAGAGGTAAAGAAGACGAGCTTGAATCTTATGGTCAAGAATTCATTGAAAAGTATGATATATACAAGAAGGATTCTCAGCAACGCTGGCAGCTACTTGACGAGCGAAAACAATTCTGTTTAAAAATTTCCGAAGATGTAACATATCCGCTGATTCCACTCGCAGGTTGTTTAGTAGGCATCTATGATATTGAAGACTATAAGGATTTGCAGAAAGGTGCTACTATTTTACGGAACTACAAAGCTCTTGGCTTAAAACTGCCCACTGATGATGAGGGCAATCTGCTGATTGACAAGAATCTCGCAGATCAGTTTTATAATCAGTTGTCAAATATTACGCCAGATAACATTGGAGTATTCGAGACACCGATGGACGTGCAGGTGTACGATTTTGAAAAGTCCGGCGCAGAAGATCCTGATAAAACCTATGAAGCAATTCGTAACTTTTACAACGATGTTGGCGTATCTTCTTTACTTTTCGGCAGCGACAAACAGACAGCTGCATCATTGAATATTTCTATTACAGCAGATGAATGTTTGGTTTTCGCTGTTAATCGTCAAATTGAAAGAAATGTTAACAGACTTCTGAAAAATCTTAGCGGCACACAGAAGTTTCAGATAACTATTCTTGATATTAGCGAGTTCCATAGGCAGCAATTTCACGATTTATTATTGAAAGACGCTCAGTATGGTGTTCCTGTTAAATCTGCAATTGCTGCATCAATTGGGGTCGATCAGCCGGCGCTCAACGCCATGTTGTTTATGGAAAATGATTTCTTAAAACTACATGACAAGATGATTCCTTTACAATCATCTTATACTCAATCATCTGATAATGCGGAAGCAGGACGACCTACTGCAGAAGAAACTGGCGATGAAATCTCAGATTCTAACGAGAATACAAGAGAACACGACAGTAATGCATCGAGGTGATTTGTACGAAGTTTGTAATTACGCAAGATGAAAGTGTTGCTTCTTTTTTAATGCAATCCGGATATAAGCCACTGCCTAATACGGGCAGTGGCTTTTTCATATTTGAAAACATTCCACAACTCAGCAAGCTTTGTTTTGAAAAACTTCAGCAGGGTTCATATGTTTTCACAAATAAATTATTTTTCTAAGAAGGGTGGTGAATGAATGGCATTAAGCGAATTAAATAGCGTGTCGCTTGCAACTACTTACGATCTTGATGAAAGCTTTGATTCTAATCGTTTTATTAAGATGCGGCTTAGGGTTTGTCATGATGGTGTAAATCCTAATGGATCGAACTTTGATATCAATGATATGAATGCTGCAAAAGACACATTAAAAAACATTCCCATTCTTGCAAACGTAGAATTTGACGAGGACGGTCAGCCTCAGTTCGGCTCTCACGATATGTCCATCGAAAAAGACCAAGTGAACGATGGCGAATATCGCCTTGTTTACAAAGAAGTCCCTATCGGAGTCATTCCTGAAACAAATAACTATGAGGTGGCTGAATACGACGGCAAAAATTATGTATTTGTTGATGGTTATGTATGGCGTGGCTACTCAAATTACGCTGAGGACATTATTGAACGTGATAAAAATATTAAGCTTTCAATGGAAATCAGTGTTAATGAATTTACTTTTAATGCAGCTAAGAAAATCTACGACATAACAGATTACAAATACACGGGTATTACTTTTCTTAACAATGATTTAGGTACGGGTATGAAGAATGCTATGGCTACTACTGAAACATTTGAAGAGAAAAATGATATCAATGAAAAAATGCTTATTATTATGCAAGAGCTCAATGAAACTCTTGTCGCCTTTAATAAGAAAAATACTGAAGAAGGAGGTAAAAAAGATATGGAAGACAATAATGTAACACCTGTTCCTACAGAGCCTGCGGCTACCACGAGTAATTTTGATGGTGCCCTCATCGTAGAGGCAACTCCTACCTCACCTGAAAATGATGCTCCTACTCCTGCAAATGATAAGTTTGTAAAGAAATTTGAATTATCTCATGATGATGTTCGTTGCGCACTTTATGCATTGCTTGAGCCAGTGGAAACTGAAAATAATGACTGGTATTATATTGAGTCCGTATATGATACATATTTTGATTATGTTTCATGGAATGACAGTTCCATGCATAGGCAGGGCTATACAAAAGACGGTGAAAATATAGCTTTTGACGGTGAAGTACAGGATATTTTCGTGGAAAAGTTGACATCTAATGAAAAGACTGCTCTTGATGCTATGCGCTCTAATTTTGTAACAATGCAGAATGAGCTTTCTGAACTTAAAGAGTACAAGCTTAATATTGAAAAGGAATTTGCTCTTGCTGAAAAGCAGGAAATAATCTCAAAATGGTCTGAGAATCTCAAAGACGTTGCAGAATTTGAAGCACTCAAAGACAAGATTGAGGATTATTCCAAGGAAGATCTTGAGCGGGAATGCAAATGCATTTTCGCAGATACAAAGGCAACTTTCACATTTGCGGCTAAGGCAAAAGATGACAGCGTAGTAAGAATACCCGTTGTCGAAAAAGAAACCACACCAGACAGTCCTTATGGAAATCTGTTTGAAATGTATGGTAATAAGTAATAAAAGAAAGGATGAAATTTAGATGGCATATACAATCGTTAATCTTGACCGCATGAGCGGTACAGAAGACAGCGCTCTCCTGCTCTCTGTAAAGTATTACGACTCCAAGGGTAAAGAAGCAGCCATTGAAAATGGTGGCATTGTTGAAATCGGCGACTTTATCGACGGTCAGAGAGAAGTAAGAAAGGCTACAGATCCCAAGGCTGAAACTACAATTACTAAGATTGCTCTTATTGCAAATCCTGAAGTGATTTATGACGAGTCCAGATATCATGGTCTTGAAGAGTATATAAATGAAGCTGGTAAGGTCGTTCGTGCGTATCGTCTTCACAGCGGTGATGGCTTCTCCATGACAAAGGAAGGCTTTTCAGGCACACCTGCGAAGGGCAAGTATATCAAGCTGGGCACAACTACCAAGCCCGTAATTGCAGCAGATGCAGCTACGGGTACTATTATCGGTAAAATTACAGACGTATATACACTTGGCACAGATACATTCTATTATGTTGATGTTGCACTTTAATGAAGGGAGTGATTTTTGATGGCTACAGTAAATGAAATTGTGAGACTTGCAGTTGATACATATAATGGAAGACCCGCTGGCAAGTATTCTCTTGATGAATCAAACAAGGTTGTACATGAGGCTATTATCGCTGCTAATAACGGCAAGAATTATCTTGATAAGAGAGATATTCGTGACGGCAAGTGCGGTGAGCTCTTTGCAATCATCGAGGAAACAATCGTTAAGACGGTAATTGATGGTCTTCAGGGTAATGAATTTTTCATGAATATGGTTGAGTATAAGAACCTGAAGCTTGGCGATACCAATGAATTCTTCGTTCCCGACGATTCTCTTCTTTACGTTGATGAGGTTGCACGTGGAACACAGGGTCTCAGACGCCAGAGACTGAATGGCGGTACTCGCTTTACAGTTAATATGAAAACATATGGTGTAAAGGTTTATGAGGAACTCGACAGAATGCTTTCCGGCAGAGCTGATATCAATACACTGATTGACAAGGTTGGTCAGTCCCTTTTGAAAAAGCAGTATGATGATATTTTCACTGCATGGACTTCTCTTGTGGGTAATACTGGTTCTACATATATCCCCGTCGCCGGTTCTTATTCCGAGGCGGCTCTTCTTGAGCTTTGCGAACATGTTGAGACAAATAACGGTCAAACACCTGTTATTATGGGTACACGTGCAGCCCTTAGAAAGATCACTACTGCTACAGTATCTGATTCCGCTAAGGAAGATATGTATAGGATGGGTTATTACGGCAACTTTAACGGTATTCCTATGATAAGAATTAACCAGATTCATGAAAGAAATACAGATAAGTTCTTGCTTCCCGAGAATCAGGTTTATATCATTGGTGTTAATACAAAGCCTATTAAGTATGTCAATGAGGGTGAAGCCCTTATCGTTCCGCCTACATATGGTATGAATGCAGATTTCTCTGAGGATTATCTGTTCGTTAACAATGCCGGCATTCAGGTCATTATTCCTGACAAGAAGTTCGGCGTTTATACAATGTCCTAATAGGCATTAAAGAATAAAAGGAGATACCATGGCATATACAAAATCTAAAACTGCCACAATTGATAACACACAGGAAACGGGTGCTGCTGAAGCAGTGCCCGATTCTGTTATTACAACATATACACCAAAGAGAAAAATCCCTCTCGATGCTCAAGTTATGGTAAAAAATATGACCGGTGGTAAGCTTGTTTATTCAAGCAAACGACTTGTCGGATATACTGAGGAATGGCACGAGTTTGGCGAAGAAATCCCAATGGAAATGGCGGAATTATATTCAATGAAAAACACAGACAGACGCTTCTTCACTGAAAACTGGATCGAAGTTGACCCAGCAGTGCTTCGTGATCTGCAGATGGACCGTTTCTATAAAGATGCGATTACAGCTGATGAAATTGAAAATATGGTGGACATGGACATCAACGAACTGATTTCCAAAATCAACTCCATGAGTCAAACAACTAAAAACTGTATTGGAATTAAAGCAATGGAAATGATTGCTGACGGTCGTCTTAACAACATCAATAAGATCTCCGCACTTGAAAAAGCGCTGAATTGTGAATTATACGAGAGATAAGGAGGTGCGTTATGGCAACCCCCTATTCTGAAATCTATGAAGCTTTTATCTATAAGGTTAAAGCATATGATTTACTTATGCTGCTTGATGAAGACAGGGAAGATATATTGTTTGTATATATGAAAGCTGTTTGCAATCGAATAGCTAAAAAAGTTAAGGATTATGTTGACTTATTAAAGTTCGATGACGAATTGAAAGAATTTAAAAATGAAATTGATTATGATCTGATTGATATTATAGCTGAATGCATGATTACTGAATGGCTCAGACCGCAAATGTATTCCGATGAGCTACTCGAGAGCAGACTAAATACCAAGGACTTTACCGAGTATTCTCCTGCAAAACTCATTGAACAGATTCGCTATGTTTACGAAATGAGCAAAAAAGAATCGTTGGTCGCTATAAATAATTACACATTCTCCCACGGTGATATTGCGGAGTTGACGAAAAATGGTTAAAACGAAATATCAGCCAATATGTGAAAAGATGTGTGAAAACTATTTTGACGTATTAATCAATAAACTCTATAAGATACTCCCTCTTAAGGAAGAGCGTTCTCTTACTGTTGACAAATATATTGAAAGTTTACTGTCAGAATTGACAGGCGGGCAAGACGTTATTTTGTTGATTCATGAAGATGGACAGTATCTTAGCGTCATAAATTCTTTGGAGTTTATTCGAACTTGTGAAAGCATTAGTGTTTGCAGGCGAGAAATCTTTAAATGCATACGTATTGTTGAAAAACTGAAACAGAAATATTTTTGAGGTGAGAAGATGAACTGGGATCTATACAGAGAAGCTCTTACTGTTAAGGGAGAAACTCGCAGAGACCGTGCCATTTTCGAAACTCAGCGTTCAATGAATAAACGCCTTTTGAGATCTCCGGGATATAAACAGGTATTAATTGACGGCGAAGAGCGAAACGTCGTAATCACATCATCAACAGAAAAATATCACAAGAAAATAAACGCTTTGCCAAATGAGCATATTTATATGGGCAATGTTGTTGAGTGGAATAATGCTCATTTTCTTATCACAGACACTGACGTTGAAGACGAAATCTATCAAAGTGGGGAAATGTATCGCTGCAATGTTTATCTTAAATGGCAGAACGAAAAAGGTGAAATAATTGGGCGCTATGGATACTCCGAGGATATCAGTCAATTTGCTTCCGGTGTTGTTGAGGCGAAAGTCATGATGAACATTGAGCAAGTATTCGTTGTGAAATTCCCTTGTGATGTTGAAACTGTCAAGCTGAAACGCGACAGGCGTTTTCTTATTGATATTATAGGAGACGAACCTAATGCTTATGTTTTGACAGGACGCAATGTTCTGAGCGGTAACTGGACGGCAGGAGATATTAGCGGCAAAGAATTTGACGGTAAAGACAAGATCTTAACACTGACATTCTCGCAGACACAGCTTAGCGAAAAAGATAATTGCGAACTTATGATCGCAGATTATTTTGATCCTGATACGCTTGGAGACAAAAATGTCCAACAAGGCAAATGTACTATAAGTTATAGCAACTCCCCTACTATTAAAGTTGGCGGTAGTTATAAATCTTTTACGGCAACTTTCACTGACGCAGATGGTAATGCCTTATTGGTCAAACCTATATGGAAGATAACTACGATAAAACCAGAGTATGACCAGTATTTCCATACTATTATAAATGGCAATACAATAAAAATTAAAGCAGACAATGAAATTGCTATGATTGGCGACCAAATATTGCTCCAAGTGTCCGATGATGAAGAAGCGATTTCTGCTGAAATTTATGTAAAGGTTGTGAGTCTGTATGGCTAATAGCTTTGAAATAATCAAATACAAGCAGCAAGTAGGTTCTATGCTAATTAATTCTCCTGAAATCATTAAACTGATTAACAATAAGGAATTTGAAGAGCCTGAAGAACTTATCGGACAGAATATTTTCAACTTTATTCGATACCCTTTTGCCCCCGAGGAAGAAATTTGTTACATATGTTTTGAAGTTGATGTTCCTGAAGTATATAGCAACAGGAACTATCTCTTTAAAAAACTCGTGCTTACATTTTATATTGTTTCTCACGAGCGTATAATGCCCACGGATGATCCGTCCGGCGGCACAAGGACTGATTTGCTTTCAGCTCATATTGATAAGCTGTTTAATAATTATAAAGGTATTGGTAAAGTTCCGCTGCAGCTTATAAGCAATACTGCATCATCTATAAGCACAAAACACCGATGCCGCATACTTACTTTTGCGGCAGAAGATCTTAATATGGATAAATGTAAATGAAGAATGATATAAGTCTTCTTGACAGAACAAAATATGTTGTCAATGATAAAATAACCGTGCACATCCCAACTATTCGTGAAATACGTGGAAAATCTTTTTTTGAAAACGGTACAAGCACTGACGAAATTGATTATAATTCTTTGATTAATCTATTCTCTGTAACATCGACAGATCTTATGGTAGAGCTTGACAAGAAAGGAATTGACTTTACAACCGTTAGTGATTTTACTACATTTCTCATGATGTTTGGCAATACTCCAAAGGAGTTACTTCGTGACAAGTCTCCCCTTTTGTTTGATAATATCAACCTTGCTGATTTTGCAATATCGATTGATCCGCAGACAAATCAACCCGTCTTATATGATGCCAAACATGACATTTGTATCGACGAGTTAATTTATATGCAATTATCTACAATTTTTTGCGTTATGAATTCTATGCGAAAAAACACACGCAAAATGGGTAATGACACGATGCGAAAATACGCCATTGAAAGAGAAAAACAGCATCGAAAAAATAAGCGGCGTTCAAATGTATATTCTTCCAAGCTGGACAAACTTATCATAGCACTGGTCAATGATTGTAATTTCAAATACGATTTTACAACCGTTAATGATTTAACTATTTATAATTTTTATGTTTCAATGCAGCAGATTTCAAAGCACTATCAAGTGCAAAACACAAACATGGGTATTTATATGGGAACGGTTTCACTCAAGGGTATGTCAGATGAGGCGCGCGCTAAGATGCTTAACTGGCTTGATTATGAACCGTATGTACAATCTCAAAGACAACAACAAAATGATATAGAAACAAAGACCACTTATAAAGCCGAGAAAGAGTCAAGGCAATAAGGGTCTTTTATTTTTTGAAGGGAGTTTTTTACATGGCAGTAACAATTAATGGATTTACCATTACATCTCTTGAAACTATCCATGCATACAATCGCCAGACTGGCGTTTGTGAACTGTATCTGGACGAGCTTCAGGAAACTACACTCGATAGTACCGAAGATACTCAGGATATCACTGGTAAGGGTGACAGACTGCTCAAGCAGATTAAAAAGAATAAGGCTGTGTCTGTAACAGGTACATCCGCACTTATCTGCGGCGATCTTATGGCGGCTCAGACAGGTTCTGAAGTTGTATCTGACGAGCATACAAAGGTTAGAAAGCCTGAAATTATTGAAGTTACTAAGGGCGCTAAGACTGCAAAGACAGCATTCAAAGCTGTGGGTGAAACAGGAGCTGAAATTATCTCTATCCGTGAACTTACAGCTAATGGCGCGCTTGGTAAACAGTATACACAGGCGGCAGCAGCTTCTGCAACAGAGTTTACATATGAACCTTCTACACAGGTTATTACTCTGCCTACAGATATTGCAAAGAACGGCGACATCAAGCTTGTAGTATTCTATGACTACGAAGCTAACGGTGCTAAGCTCGTCAATAAGTCTGATGTATTCGGTAAGACACTCAAGGTTTATATCGACTGCATCGGTACTGACGTTTGCGATAATGAGTACAAGTGTCAGTTCGTAATTCCTCGTGGTCAGTTCTCTGGTGAGTTCTCTGTTACGATGGGTGGCGATCAGACTGTTGAGGAATTCACAATCAACACTCTCGTTGACACTTGCGCAGGTTCCAACGCCGACCTCTTTGAGTTCATCGTATATCAGGACTAATTTATTTTTAAGTAGATAAGAGGGCTTCATGCCCTCTTTTTCTATTTTCTATTTAACACTGAAAGGGTGAACGTAATGGCTAAGACAAGAGAACCTAATACTATTTGTCGCAATCCCAACTGTACGCACGGTGAAGATGGCGGCAAAAAGCACTTTTACGCCTGCATGACTTGTCTGAGAACCGAGCAATGGAGAGCATACTGCTGCTCTATTGATTGTTATGAAGAATATACTCGCATCGTTTTGGAGTCCAGAGCCAAAGCAAAAGAGCTGCCCGAACGAACGGATATGACAAAAAATGAAATTGAGCAGGTTATGAACAGACCCGTAGAAGATGTAATTAATTATACTAAAAATGTTGAGCTTAAGGATTATATTGAAGAAAATCCCGGCAGCAGCATTAGTCAGATTGTTGATAAGGTTAATGCCGACATCGATAAGAAGAAAAAACATAAATAATTTGATGAGGAGGCAATATAGCTGTGCTGTATTTTGTCTCCTTATTTTTTCACAAAGAGGTTAATGATGAAAAGGTTGAAATTAATTTCGTCAATACCACCATCGGTTAATCATTATCTTGGATATAGAGCAGTTATGAAAAATGGAAAACCGATGGCTACAAGTTACAAAACATCGGAAGCCAAAAAGTATCAGAAAGAGTTTGAGGAATATATTCGCAAGGAGACTATTGCTCAAGGGTGGAATTTGACACCAAATAAATATCAACATTTTTATGTTGATGCCGTATTTTATTTTGATCGGACAGACAAGGATCCAAACAACTATTTTAAGTGCTGTTTGGATTCAATTACCGAAACGGGATTAATTTGGGTAGATGACAATGTTGTATGCGAAAGGGTGCAAAGAATTTATTATGATAGTAGCAATCCGAGACTTGAACTTACTATTTATCCCGTTGACTACATAGGTATCTTCGACGATATCTCAGCGTTAGAGCAATTTGAAAATCGTTGCGTCGGGTGTACAAGATATGCACGAAATTGTAGTCTGCTACTGAAAGCAAAAGAAGGAAGAGTACAAGATGAGATTCATGACGGAATTTGCTTGTGCTATAGAAGAAAAGGAGAATGAATATGATTAAAGACAAGATTACTTTTACCGAAATGAAGGCTTGTGTTGATGAAGCGGTAGCCCTTTGTTTCAAAGATGAAGAATATCTTCCATATATGAAAGAATTTGCTACATGGTATTGCATCATGAAACATTTCACAGATGCCATTCCTGATGGCAAAGAACTTGATGAAGAATACTTTCAGACTATGGACGAGGAATTAATATCGAAACTGATGGAAAACAAACAGGTTTGCCAGATATATGATACGATTGACGATGCGATAAAAACCAAAATAGATCGTATCAATCACAAATCGCAGATTATCGAATTGCTTGATATTCTGATTGATGCACTTGAAAATCCAGAAGTTATGAATGCAATCGGAAATGTAATTAAGGAGCTGGAGACGAATGGCAAAACGTAAACGTGGTGCTTTATTCTCTAATGATGAACTTTTAAAAATTTTGGATACGGCTGTAGATAAAGCCGTTGAGGAAAAAATTAAGCCAAGAGTTAAAGCAACTTTACAGAAGCATATCAAAGATGAAGTAGTTGACAAGGACTTTGTTGATAAAAAGGGCGGATATCGCAAATATCGATACATAGTCAACGGAAGAAGCATGACGGGCGTAGCGGGTCACGCATCAAAATATGACAAAGAACATAATATAGCGTCAAACGAACTCGGTCATGGCAGAACTCAAACTGCAAAATATACACATATGGCTGACGATAAATATATAGAAACTACGCCTTTTGAAAACGACAAGTTTCTTACATATAATATCATGCCTCCTCCGGGTCATTCGATTTTTGGAACTACCATTAAAAATATAAATGATCCGTTGTTATATACTAAATGGATTGTCGAGGGAGACATCGTTATGCCTACACTCAAGCCTTATACTAAGGAAGAGTGGAATGACTATGTTAAAAAGCCAGAAAATAGGTATGAGGCACGTCCATTCGTAGATCACGCAGCTGAAACAATTAAAAAGGATATGCAAAAATATAGTGATGATTTAACCGAAACTATTCAAGAAGAAATGATAAAAGCATTTAAAAACATGAAATAGAGGAACAATGTATATGATTTTTTCAACATATAAAGGCTATGCCGAATACCATTTTAATTCAGACGAGGAAATGGCAAAATTTTATGAAGATCCTTCTCAGAACATATTTATGTTACTGATAAACCAATATTGTTTGTTATATTCTCCCGATGGAGTCCTTATAGATAAAATCAGATGGAATGGGGTGAAAAACGTTCCTATATCATTTAAAAATATTAACAATGATTACACCGGTAAGGTGAAACCCAGAAATATTAATCAAGAACTGTTATTTGATTTATTACAAAATGATGATATCACTATTAAGGTGACGACTGGTTCTTACGGTACAGGTAAAGACTTTTGTATGATAGCAAATGCTATTCAAATGTTAAAGAATAATAAATACGAGAAGCTGATCTGGGTGAGGAATAATGTTGAAGTAAAAAATACAAACCCTATTGGCTTTTTGCCCGACACCGCAAATAATAAGTTATTACCCTTTGCTATGCCATTAGCAGATCATCTCGGAGGCATATCCGGACTTGAAATGTTCATGAGCAGAAATCAAATTGAAATACAGCATCTTGGCTTTATTAGAGGCAGGGATTTTAAGAATTCAATTGTATATTGCTCCGAAGCAGAAAATATGACCAAGGAACATATTCAATTGCTTATTGGTCGTATCGGCGAAGGTTCCTCTCTATGGCTTAATGGAGATTTTAAACAGACTGATTCAAAAGTGTTTGACGAAAATAATGGGTTAAGCATATTAGCAGAAAAATTACAAGGACACAAACGTTTCGGAATGGTACGACTTGAAAAAACGGAACGAAGTGAAACTGCTGCATTAGCTGATTTGCTTGACTAAAATGTAGGTGAGAATATGAATATATTGCAAAAAGAAATAACATTCACTCATGATATTAGTGGCCGTCAGGCGGCAAATTTTGTTCATGCAGTTACTGCGAAGCCATATAGCATATGGTTTATTAAAGATGACCGTAAGATCAATGCTAAAAGTATTCTCGGAATACTGTCTGCTAATATCAAGCGAAATGATACGGTTGTTATTGAAATAAACGCAGATGATTACGAAGAATTCGGATTTATTGAAAGTATTATTAATCAATAATGGGCAGCAGACACGCTGCCCATTTTTTATATAAGGAGGAATTGATATGGCAGCAGAAGCTCAGTTGTCTTTTGTTATTGACACCACGAAAGCCACACAAAATCTGGCTCAGTTAAGTGAAATGGCCGATAGTGTATACGACCAAATTCAAAAGCAAGGTTCTCAAGGTATGCTGGATCTTGAAGCTCAGCAAATTCAAAAAGACGCAAAATCCATCATTAAGTCAATTGAAAAAGTTCAAAATGAAGCTGATAAATTAGTTCTAACAACTAATATCGAGGCTTTTTACAATAGCTTAAATAAATTAAGAGATAAAGCAAAAGATTTAAAGCTTGACTTAGATATTCCCGAATTTTCATTTAACATTGATAACGCAGAAATCTCGGATTTAAAATCAATAAAGGACTTATCAAGGAAATTAAGAGATTCAATCAGTAAACAATTGGATTTTGATCTCCAAAAATTTGATGTATTAAATGATAAAACGAAGAATGCATTTAAAAAAAGCATTAATAAGTCTGTAGAGGGCTTGTTTTCTGTGTTAAAAAGCCCCGCCAAAGATGTTGATATAAATAAGACGATAGAAGAATACATGAATACAGTATTCAGTGCCGGAGCATTGGATGCCGGATTTAGAAAAAAGCGAGACATTGCAGGTAAATTCACGTCGCAGTTCGAAAAAATGTTTTCTGATGAAGATATCTTAAAAACATTGGCTGACAATAATATTTCCATTGACGGAATAAAAGCTCAGTGGGAAAGCAAAATAAATGATATTGAGGCTATTAAGGCAATGCAGGCGCAATTATATAATACAGCCATTGGTAATCAATCAAGCAATATAACCTCTTTTGGTAAGATATTTACCAATGATGATATAGAAGCTATGAAATCCGAGGGGAAAACTGTAGAAGAACTCAAGTTGCAGCTTAAAAGCTTAGTTAGTACTTTTCAACAACTTGGCAATTTCAATGATGCGGGAACAAAAGGCAATGCTGGAATAGACGAGTTTTATAATACATTGCTTGATATACAAAGTATTGTTTCTAAAATAAATGATACGGGCATTGAAAAAATCGATATAAAATCATTATTAGGAACTGATTCGGTCAATATTCTCAAGGAAGCACGTTCCGAAATGAAAAATTCCATTGATTATCTTAATGAAAAAAGCGATATTGAAGGTGCATATAACAGTTTATTTGATACCTTGTTTAACCAACGCAGACATTCTTTACTACCATTGAGTAAGGATAACTTTTCATCCATTACAGAAGAAAATGCTGCCCAGTATTTAGATACGGTCAATTCTATAATAGCAACTATTCAAAGAGTTGACTCTGTTGAACCTAATGGATTAATTAATGTTTTGGGCAGTATGTCAGAAGCTTTTGAAATGCGTGGATCGTTAATATCCCGCATGAAAGAACTTGGTATTGAAATATCTGAAGTAGATGAAAAAGCTAACTCAGCAGTAGCGTCTATTGCAAAAATGTACGGAATATCTATGAGTTCAGGAACAGGATCTGGTACTGAGAATGGATCTCAGAATAACGGAACAGGTTCTGGTAATGGTTCAGGTAATAGTACAAGTAACGGCTCCGGTGTTTCTTCCGAAGAGATGAACGAAATTAAGAGTAAACTTGACCAAACTCAGACAGCATTGACCAATGTCGAAGCGCGTCTTCAAACACTCGAAGGTAAAAATGATACAGATGTGATAAATGCCGTAAATAGTATTCAAGGGAAAATTAATACATTGCAGGATCAGATTAATAAAATCCCCACTGAAAAGATTGATTTGTCGCAGTTAAATGGTATCAATGAGATATTGAACAAACTTATTCCGACGCTTGAAGCCTTGGATACGGATAGTTTGATAGATCTCGCCAAAAACATAAACGGTGTTAGCATAAGTATCAAGTCTCTTGAAAACAACATAGAGGAACTTCAGGCTATCGTTACTAAGCTCAAACCCGGAATTGGGCTTGAGGAATTGACACAGGCTTTAGCTCCTGTGGCTAAGACCGAAGATGTGCAGAATATCAATAGTGCCGTTGAAAAAGCGGTCGAAAGCATCAATGAAGGCACTGAAAAAATCGTAAAGGCAAAAGAGCATCAGCAAGAAGCACTAAATACGTCGATTACATCAAATTCACCGACAAATCCTGAAGCTCCTATTGTACCCGATATATCTGGTCAAATTGATACAGAAACGGCTGAAATTAAGGCATCTAATAAAAAATTACAAGAAGCCGTACAAGAAGTACAAAATTCCGGAAATATTCAGGATCACGTTGAAATCAAAACAGAAGAAGCAATTAATCAAGAGCTCTATAAAGAGAGTGAGGCTTATAAAACACTTGCAGATGCTGTTGAAAATTATAATACCCTCACAGCTCAACATATCGGAAAGACTGATTTTGATGCAAGAATAAAGAGACTTCAAGATATGCAGGCTTGTGTAGAGAAAATCATTGCCGGCGTTGAAAATTATGAGGGCAAAGCCAACGAGCTTTCTTCACTTATGTTACAGAGCAAAAATGGCAATATGTCAATTCAAGACGGTACAAAACTTGACGCATTGATGGACAAACTGCAGTCTGGTGTTAATAAAAATATCGAAAAGGAAAACCAGTTTGCTCAACTCAAAGAAGAAGCTCAAAAGTTCGAAACGATAGTTAATGAATACGAGCAGAAATTTCAAAATATCATATCACATAAAACAGTATCGGGCAAACAATTTAATACCATGAAGCAAAATCTCCAAGATATGTCAAACAGCCTTGATACTATTATGGGAAAATACAACGACCTTAAGGGGCAAGATTTTTATTCATCTGACTTTGCAAGCCGTATAGAAGCTACGTGGAGCAAAGTCAAGGATGCTTCTTTGGACTTAAGCGAGATATCAAAATACAAAGGATCTGAAGAAGAGGTATTAGCTATTCAAGCAAAGTATTCTGAGTCTCTAAAGAAACAAAAACAAGAGCAAGATGCTGTTGCTGAATCAGCTCGTAAAAAAGCAGAAGCTGAAAAGCAAGCTTTAAAGGCTATCAAACTTAATGAGGCAGTTGCCCCTAAGAATATATCAGTTGCTGAAAAATCAAGAGAAGAACAGAAGCGTAAAGTGCTTGAAAGGCAGACGGCTCAAAATACTATAATTTCACCAGATGTTGCAGGTAGCTCACAGCAAGAGATTGTTGCAATTGATAAGACAGTTCAGGCACTCACTGGACATATCCAAGATAAGAATAATGCCATTAGAACTGAAGCTGAAATTATGAAATCGGCAGCAACAACGGAAGTTGCAGAACTGAATCGCATTCAGCAAAAGGTTATAGAAGTCAAAAATAGTATTGCAGGAACTGGTGCGGTTGGGAAAATCACAATGCCCGATAATAGCGAAGTCAGTGTTCCTAAAACTAATAGCGGCGATACTACACTGCTGACCAGCGAAATATCTGCCGTAAATAGTTTAAAAGATGCTTTTAAGAATACTGAAACCGCTGTGAACAACAAGACAGCAGCAATAAAAACAGAAGCTGATACAATGGCTACCGCTGCAGCCAGTGAAGTTTCAGAAGTTACAAAGATATCAAATGCCGTTACAGATCTGGCAAATAAAATTGCCGCCTTACCAAAGATTAACGTTACCGGCGAGTTGAATGTAAATAAGCCCATAAATATAGCATTCAACTACGATGAAGCTCAAATTGCAGCTATTCGTGAAAAGATAATTGCTGTTTTCAATGCAAGCAATCCAATTCCTGTTGAGTTCTCCCCTAACGTTGTGAGCTTGAGAGAACAGATTGAGAAAGGGTTAAGCAAAATCCCCGTCACTGTTAACTCTAATACTCAGAATATTAAGGTAACGAATATAAAAATTGATTCCAAGGCAATAACCGAACTTAAAGATAAAATCAGCAAAAGATTAACAAATATAGAAATACAGACTTTTGCAATCAAATCTGATGCTCGTAAAAAACTAATAAGTGATCTAAAGGATATCTTGAATAATATTGGTCTTGCGTTCGATACTACCAAAATTCGTAAAGACATCAAAAACGCTATTCAGGCTACACAAGACTCTGCTAAGAAAGAAATAGAGAATGGAAACTCTGGTAAAAAAGGCGGCAGAAAACCAAGCAACGTACCATCTGAAAAGTTGCTTGAAAAATACAACAAATATCAGAGTGAACTTAATAAGGTTGCAGAAGCAGTCAATAAGTATAAAGCTGACGGATATAGCGGAGAATTTGAAAGTGATTTCAACGATATTCAAGCGCTGATTAATGCCCTTGGAACGGCTGACACCACTAAAAAAGATATATTGACCGAATGGAACCAAAAATCAGATGAAATTCTTATAAAGTGGAAGTCTATTAAAGAACAGATTGATGCTGCCGAAAATTACAGGATAACGCACTCTGGTAAGTCTAATTATGAAGCTATTATAGGTGCTGGAAATGACACCAAAAATCGTAGTAAATATAGTGCGACAAAGAGAAAACAAATCTCTGATATATATACGACATTCAAAAACAGCAAAGCAGACTTCACTGATTCACAATTCAATGAAATCGACAAGAAATATACAAGACTGTTTGAGCTTATTGACGAAGTGGCTAAAGACAAAAATAAGTTCACAATTGAGAGTCTTGAAGCAATAGATAAGGAAAAGAAATCTATTGCCGAAATGATTAATATGTTCAGAGATGCCAACTCTGGCAAGGGACAATTTGCACTTGATACCAATCGTATTAACAGTAAGTTAAATGACATCGAATTAAGATCTCAAAATACGCAAGACAGTACGCTTGATTCACAAATTGCTTCACTGAGGGCTAAATTATCCGAATATGCCCGTATGTCTCAAAATGTTGGAAGTATGGACTATTCCGGTATTCAGAAATATGCACAGCTTGTTGCCGATATAAACGAACAGTTTAAGCAGATTCAAAATACAAATACTTCTATTCAACAGTCATTTAGAAATGAAAACTCCATGAATAAGACCGCCGCAAAAATGGACGATCTTATCTTTAAAATGAAGCAGTTTGTTGAACAGAATAGTAGGATTAATTCCAATCAGTCGGCAAAATCTCAATACGAAGAAATGCTCAAAAGGGCTGAAACATTGCCGCGCACTGCCGCAAACTGGCAGATGATGACTAAGGAATTTAATGCCTTTAAGACTGCCGTTACAAGTAAGGGATTAACCGGACGTTCGGTTGGCGATGAACTGAGGTTTATCTTTGAAAAAATCGGAATCAAAGCTATTTTGGGTAATCAGGTCTATCGTATTATTGGATATTTCCGACAGATGGTAAGCATTGTCAAGGAAATTGATACGGGAATGACTGTTTTGAAACGTGTAACAAGTGAAGCAGATGCCGCATATAATAAATTCTTGACATCTGCTATGAAGAATGCGGCCAAGCTTGGATCGACAGTTACAGATGTAATTAATGCAACATCGGAATTTTCAAAATTAGGATATAATCTCGGAGAAGCAGAATCGCTTGGAAAAAGTGCAGTTACATATGCAAACGTTGGCTTTATGGACACTGAAAGCGCTATCGAATCATTAAGCAGCGTAATTCAAGCATTTAAAATTAATGCTCAAGACAGTATGAACGTAGTGGATAAAATGAATCTGATAGGTAATCGCTATGCAATAGATTCAAAAGGAGTAGGCGATGCTTTACAGCGTTCTGCAAGTTCACTGGTTGCCGCTGGTAATGATCTCGATGAAGCAATTGCGCTGATAACCGCAGGAAATACCGTTCTGCAAGACCCAGAATCAGTAGCCAACGGCATTAAAGTAATAGGAATGCGTATACGTGGTAAATTATGTTGCCACCATATTAAGAAATTAATATGCTCACACGCTAAAAGTGAGATGATAACTATATAAGTCAAAATCGTGGGGACGATAAGACTTAGGAAACTGTGACAGAGACAGAAAATAAATAGGAGGTGAAAAAATGGGTACAAAATACTCTCAAGAAGAAATGGAAAAGATCCTTTTAACTAAAGGATATCGATATATAGACGGAACATATAAAAACGTTAAATCAAAATTGCACGTTATCGATGAGATTGGATATCATCTTATAGTATGTATGGATAAAGTTTGTAATTCAAATAAAAAAGCCATTGCATTCCATAGTTCAAATCCATATTCAATTCCAAATATTGGACATTATTTATCAATTAATAATTATCCATGTTATGTATATTTAAATCAACAATATATTGATAGTAAAACACCTTTGAAATTTACGTGCCAATGCGGAAATACTTTTTGGGCTTCTTGGGCTACAATGAAGTCAAAGCACAAAATAAGATGTGACGAATGTACAGGATATAGCGGTCATTTGACGTATAGTGATGTTGTAAAAAGATTTGAAGATTGTGGGTTAACACTCTTATGTTCTGAGGAAGAATATAAGGGTGTTACTTTATCTCCATTAATATGTGCAGATAAATATGGATACAAGTATATGGCAACTTTTGATAGGCTCAAAACAAATGGTGGAAAATTTGAAAAATTTCATCCAAACAATCCTTTTACAATTGAAAATCTTAACAACTATCTACGTTTATATGCAGACGGAGAATATGTTTGTATATCTACAAAATATGAAGGAAAACGTTCTTTATTAAAATTTCAACATATCAAATGTGGACGATGCTTTGAAAACTCTATAGCGAATATTTGTCGAAATAGAGATTTGAACAATATTACCAATAACAAAACAGGAGCAAGATGTCCACATTGTGATGCTAAACAGTTAGAATCGATGCATGCGTTAATATTGAAGCAAGTATGGTTACACGAACATCCAGATACTATAGTAGAAGATAGAAGTTGTATTAACCCATCGACTCATTGTGCGTTACCGACTGATATCGTAAATCATAGATTAAAAATTGCTATTGAAATTCAAAGCTGGTTTCACGATAAAGAGCATCAAAAAATTAAAGATGAAATAAAAAGAAATTATTGGATTAATCGAGGATATAATTTTTATGCAATTGACCATCGGAACTATACTGTCTTAGAAATGATTCAATTATTTTTTCCTAATATGATAAAAATTCCAGATTATATAGATTACCGATATGCTAACAAAACAGATTATTCTCAAGTGCAAATAATGTTGTCACAAGGATATAGCATTCCATACATATCAAAAGAAACTCATATATCTTTACATAAAATTTATGATGCAATATATGAGGGAAAGGTAATACGTAATTCAAATTATAAAAATGCCTGTTTTCAACCTGTTGTACAGATGACAGAAAATTACATCTATATTAATGAATTCGAATCTATCGCAGAAGCTGGAAGACAAACAGGTTTAAATAGTAGTAATATTGCAAGTGTATTACATTACGGACATCATTATTCACAAGGTTTCTTATGGTATAGGAAAGAAGATTATGAAAAAGAATTTTTAAATCAAATAGTCACAGACTCCCCAGAGACTGCGGGACATATACAGTAATGTGTATGTTGAAGTTATCCTCCCTGTCAAAAGACGAGAGTAATATACAGTCCGAGCTCACACTATAACCCATAAATAATGAAATGTGAGAGATAGGCAGAAATACCTATCCGCCGTTAAATACGGTCAGTAGTCGTATAAGTTCCGATGAAAGTAACAGATCTGGCAAAATCTGAACTTGAAGAAGCTGGAGAAGACACAACCGATTTAGTCAACTCTACTTCAAAATTACAAAAGCAAGTCAAAGCGATGACAGGCATCGATATTATGCTGGATAATGATACGTTTAAATCAACATATCAGATATTAAGCGAGATATCGAATAAATGGTCTGAACTCTCAGACATTGATCAGGCTAATTATAACCCGTATGTACAGAAATGTGCATAAACAACATATTTAAATGCAGGTAATGAGTAAGAGCCTTACACCACAATAGCGGAGAAATCACGCTATGACGGTACGAAAGTAGAAAAAACGTAAGGATTGTATATGGCCAAAAGCCTAAGTACAGCAACAATCTCTGTTCTTGCAACGAAGTACCCTAACGTTATACTCTGACCAAGAGTTAGTTAAGTCGAGGGTAAACGCTCAACGACTAATCCATTATGGACTTGGAAATATCAGTGTTACTGATTATAAAATAAAGGTGGAAATCCTGAATATCCATGTCAACAGATGTAGAGCACAAGCGATTGGTGCTGGCCAAATGCCCTAAGCGAAAAGGTATGCTCCGCAAATGCGGATGAAGAAATAGTCTGGACTGTATTGAAAGATACAGAAAGTGAACAAATAGGAGCCTAATTAACTCCAAAAGTTATTTTTTAATATTTAAATATATTTTATTGACAAAACAATAATATAATGATATAATAAAAGAAAAAAATGGGTGACGATATGGCTGATTCGCTATTAAAGGTTGGAGAATTTAAGAAAGAGTATAATATACTATTAAATACGAATTTTCCATATTACGATATTGTACAATCTTCTGGATTGGTAGCGCATGTGCAAAAACGTCATCCACAACAAATACAGTACTTAAATAATTTACAAGACATATTAAATCAACCTGATTATATTGGATCAAATCCAAATCAGCCAAACAGCATAGAATTGATTAAGTGCTATTCAGATAACATTTTAATTGCAATAAATTTGGATTCTGCAAATGAATATTATTTTATAGCTTCGTTATATGAAATTACACAATCAAAGATTAATAACAAATTAAATTCAGGAAGATTTAAAAAATATACTTGACAAAATATATTTCTTGATGTATACTTAGTATAGTAAAAAAATATAATATCAATATAGGTTGTTTGAGGTCAGAAAGGCTCCTGACACTCTTCTATATTAGAAGAACCTGAGATGATGGGTACGCCGTCCATCCAAATAACCAAAAAGCAAGAGAGTGGCTTATGCTGCTCTCTTGTTCGTTTATATGATTTATATGATTGTTTTTTTTCAATATTACTCACTTTTAGTTGTGTAGCGAACAACTATAACAATCCGTTCATTACTTGAATTGCTTGCCGGAAAAAATAGAAGTAACGTTCTTGCGGCAATTCTCCAATCTCCCGATGTTTTAAAATCAGCATATGAAACATCACTTAATTCAGCGGGTTCTGCTCAAAAGGAGCTTGATACATATCTCGACTCCATAGAGGGCCGACTCTCAACCCTGAAAGCCACAGCACAAGGATTCAGTGGTGACTTGATCCCATCTGATTGGATCAAAAGCGTAATCTCCCTTGGAAACGCCTTACTTACCGCCGCAGATGCCTATACAAAATTCACAGGCAATTTTGCGAAAGACGATCATTGGGGAACGACATATAAAAAATGGCAGTCACTGCCATCAATACTGAGTGCTATATCAATGGCACTCTCTCTTATGAAAAAAGATGTAGGTACAAAAGTGCCCTTTGTTCGGGCAACCGAGCATATGCATAAACCGGAAAACTGCTGGGAATCATTAATACCCGTCTACCAAAGCGCAGCCTGAAAAGGCAAACGTAACGGTGAGGAAACTCAGAAAAAACAGACGGCTGCTCTATGCCAAAAGCTACGGAGCATTAACAATATGAGGTCAGCAACCAAGCCGCTAAGTCCGTAAGGATAAAAATTGAGATGATGAGGACATCTCTGCGGTCGGCTCAGAGACTGTAAGCCGGTTGACGAGTCACCTGTTCGTTGGGTATTCGCCTGAGATACAGTCCGATCTCGTCCTTCGGGACGTCCATACTCGGGTGTAAAGACACTCTTGGAAGTAGTATGGAGTTATCAAAAGTCAATTGTAAAAATATACCAATATTCTTTTGTGATATTTGTAAAAAAATAACATTGTATATTTTTTCCAATAA
>ERZ1034878.98-NODE-98-length-43874-cov-12.393140_pt1 | contig 43874 bp, 38 predicted proteins | sample MGYA00520593_ERZ1034878 | MGnify/ENA primary metagenome ERZ1034878 (study PRJEB33766, sample SAMN09781724) | gut metagenome | biome: gut microbiome | host: Homo sapiens | place: Madagascar | study: EMG produced TPA metagenomics assembly of the PRJNA485056 data set...
GTATCTTAACCACGCGCCAGAATTTCACTGATAGTCTGATTAATGTCCTGACTGAGGGTGCGGATAATTTAACTTTGGCGGATATGAACTCCGAAAGCGCAACCATGCTCGCCCTCCAAACCCGCCAGCAACTGGCGGTTAACGCTCTATCCTTAGCGTCCGAGGCAACACGGGAGATACTCAAACTCTTTTAAGTGCCGTTATACGAGCTTCCGGGAAGTTTCGGATAGAGGAATTTATAGAGTGGATAACAAGGCGAGTGTGAGTGAGTGTACAAAATAGTACATGACCGAACACGAGACCGCTGTTAGCTGCTCTAGAAAACCTCTAGACGAGCTTCCGGGGAAGTTCGGAGAATGGTGCAGATAAAGTGATTTTGAAGGCGAGAAAAATTTTAGTGTAGATATGCCTACATGAATTTTTCGAGACCGCACAAAATTGCTTTAGATGTGCCGTTATACGAACTTCTTGGTGCTTGCGTATAACTAACACTTTTACATTTATTTCTTAAATAATTGCTGTAAAATATGAAAAGTCTATAGATGAAATTGTATTGAGGATATTATGATAAATCAAAATGACGATTTTGATGACGATGAAGACGTTGAAGTAAAGCCGAAAATCAGCCGTAAGAAAATTTTGCTTTTTTTGATTCCGGCTATGGTCGTTATCGGCTTGATTGTCGGGCTTTATTATACCTTTAACCGCGACTATGGAGCGGGACTGAATTACAGTATTGTCAAAAACGCCACTGATGAAGACGGTAATCCGACAAACGGCATCACGGTTTTTTATGACTTGCCCGAAATCAGCGCCAGACTGAAAAATGCCAACCACCGTGATGATGTTGTTAAGATTAAAATTAATCTTGAATTGTCTAACATTGAAGATGTTGCACGGGTGGAAGCTCTGATTCCCCGGATTAATGACGCGGTTATCTCCCATACTATTGAACTGACAGCTGATGAAGTTTCGGGGGCAAGCGGTTTATACTGGCTTAAAGAAGAATTGCTTTATCGCATAAATCTGCTAATCTCTCCGATTAAAGTTTCCAACCTGAATTTTAAGAATTTTGAAATTCAAACACCGGATAATAACTAGAGGATTTTACTGTGGCTGAAGAAGAAAAGAAAACTGGAAATACCGCTGCTGAAAACTGGGCTGATTCGATTCAGGTCAGAGATAACCCCAACAGCAGTGAAAATAATAATGATGCTGCCGATTCGAAAATTCTCAATCAGGAAGAAATCGACAGCCTGCTTGGCTACTCCAATGATGACGATGATGAATATCGCCCAATGAAAACCGGTGTGCGTGCGATTCTTAATTCATCAATGGTTTCATATGAACGCCTGCCGATGTTGGAGATTGTGTTTGACCGCCTTATCCGCTTGATGGCGACTTCTTTGCGTAACTACACTCAAGACAATGTCGAAGTTTCGTTAGACAGTATTGAATCCATGCGTTTCGGCGAATATATCGACTCTCTTACCTTACCGACTTTGCTCAATGTTTTCAAAGCTGAGGAATGGGACAATTACGGGTTGATGTCTTTGGACAGCTCCCTGATTTATTCAATGGTTGATGTTTTATTGGGCGGACGCCGCGGAACAGCCGCCATGCGTATTGAGGGACGTCCTTACACCACCATTGAACTGAACATCGTCAAAGAAATGCTGCAGTTGATTTTGACCGATCTTTCTACAGCTTTCGATCCTATCACTTCGGTCAGCTTTGTCTTTGACCGTCTGGAAACCAATCCGCGTTTTGCCACCATTTCGCGGTTATCCAATGCCGTAATTGTGGCTCACCTGCGCATTGATATGGAAGACCGCGGCGGTAAGTTGGATTTGATGATTCCTTATGCTACACTTGAACCGGTGCGCGAATTACTGCTCCAAATGTTTATGGGCGAACGTTTCGGACGCGACACTATTTGGGAAAACCACCTGATGTCGCAACTTTGGGATACTGATGTGGAAATTCAAGCCGTTTTGAAAGAAAAAGTGATAAAACTCGGTGAAATGTCGGCTTGGGAAAAAGGTTCTTTCCTGCCGCTGGAAATGTCGCCTCATGAAAAAGTAAACGTTGTCTGCGGTGATGTTCCGTTGTTGGAAGGCATCATGGGCCGCAAGGACGATCATATTGTAATCAAGGTTGAAGGAAAGGCTGAAAACGATGGATAGTCTGGAGCTTTTAACCAATTTGACCATCATCGCGCTGTTAGTACCGATGATTATGTATGCATACCGCCTCAACAAAAATTTGGAAGTGCTGCGTCAAAACCAAAACAGCCTTTCCAAGTTGGTAAATGCCTTAAATGAGGCAACCTTCAAAGCCGAAAACAGTATCCCGAAACTAAAATCGGTTACCGAACATTCATCGGAAAATCTGAAAGAAGTTGTCGACAGCGCCAAAGAAATTAAAGATGATTTGTTATTCATCAATGAACGGGCCGACAGCCTGGCCGATCGTCTGGAGCAAGTTATCAGCGATGGTCGGCAGATTAAAACTCCGGAAACGGTAGCTCCGTCAGGTTTGTTCAAAACCAATAAAGCTTCAGCTTCTCAACCGATGAATGATACCATTGGCGATTCGCGTTCGGAAGCCGAAATGGAATTATTAAAAGCCTTGCGCTCAATAAAATAAAACTAAGGTCAAAACATGAAAAACAACAAAATACGTTTATTACCCATTTTTATCTTTACGGCCGTTTTGACGTTGAGTGTCAAAATCAATAATGTTTTTGATCACTATAATAACCTTTCGCGCCCTGAGACACTGTCTATCCGCACCACTCAGGCTCTGGCCGCCGACAACAGCGCGACCTCTGATACCGAAGATTTGGCTAAAGTTTTGAACTCCGGAACACCTGAAAATCTGGCCAAACCGGCTAATCAGGTCAATAATTTCACCCAATCTGAAATTACCATTTTGCAAGAGTTGGCCGAACGCCGCGAGGCACTTGACGTTCGCGCTAAGGAGATTGACAAACGCGCTATCCAGCTCAAAGTCGCCGAGGAAGAAATTGATAAAAAGCTGAGTCAGCTCAAAACCTATGAGCAGAAACTCCAAAAACTGATTCAAGAATACAACCAAAAACAGGAAGAAAATATCGCGTCTTTAGTCAAACTTTATACCTCAATGAAACCCAAAGACGCGGCCCGCATTTTCAACACGCTTGATATGGACATTACGGTTGCCTTGCTTAAGGGTATGAAACCGTCGGCATCTTCGGCTATTTTATCGCAAATGAATCCTGAAAAAGCGCGAGCTGTTACCGCGGAACTTATCGGCAATAACTTTAACTGAGGTTAGAACTTGCAAAATCTGTTCCGACATATCACCACTCTGAAATTTACTGTTCTGCTGGCTTTAGGCTTACAACTTGCCTTTGCCGGACAGCTTGCTGCCGCCGAAACTCCGGCTATTCGCAGTGAAATTATTCAGCCTTTGCCGCGCCAACCGATTATAGCCGAAACCTCGCAACATATCCGCCGGCAGGAAACTCTTGCCGCTCCGCAGCTTAAATCTGCTGCCCCGAAAATTGCCAGTCTGAGCTTTCCGTGGAACTTTCCGGTCAGTGCTGCGGTTTTCAAGCGTGAAAAAAACTTATGGATTGTTTTTGATCATCAACAGGTAGTTGATTTGGAACAACTCCGCCAATCTGCAGGCAATCTGGCCGCTGACATTCTCCAGTTTCCGCACCCAACGGCCACCATTATCCGCTTAACCCCGCAAGAAGGTGTTCAAGCCTTTGTCCGTAAAGAAGGTTTAATGTGGATTATTGACCTCACGACCGGTGCCGAACCGCCGACAATAAAAGATATAACCGTTTATACACAATATGACAGCCTTAAACACGCCTATCTGTTTATTCCGACCGAAACCAGCGGTAATATTGTTACGGCCATTGATCCCGATATCGGTGATATTATCACCATTGCGCCTTTAGCCACGACCAATCTTGGTTTTGCCAATTCTTACTATTATCCCGAATTTGATATGCTCAAAACCGACCAAGGTTTGGCCTTTGTTATCAAATCCCAAGATGTTTCGCTCACCCGCGGTAATACAGGACTCTTTTTACGCGCCGCCGACCGCGGCCTCAATATCAGCTCTGACTTAGACGCCAAAAAACGACGGCAGGCTTTCAAAAACAACGGCGAATTACAAAATACTTTTGATATTAAAGTTTCACCGCAACTCTTGGATATGCCATACCTGCAAGCTCTTGATCAAATGCGGCAGGACATTTTGGCCGCTGAACCGGAAAAGAAAAATCTGGCCCGCTTGGAGTTGATTAAATATTTCATCGCCAAAGGTTTGGGTACAAACGCTTTGTATATTTTGCACCAAATGCAGGATGCACAATTGCCGGAATCAAAACTTGATAAGTTTCATGCTCTTTTAGGGGTTGCCAACGTTTTGACTTATCGCTATGCCGAAGCGGTTGAAAACTTCGGTTACGGCAACCTGCCGGATAATGATGAAGCGGTATTTTGGCGTACGTTGGCTTCCAGCGCGCTGCAATATAATCCGGAAAACAACGCCGTTTTATTGTCCTACATTTCTTTAATCCACGAATATCCGCAAGAGATTAAAGATGAAATTGCGGTCATTGCGACACAAAACGCTTTAGCCGCCAATGATGATATGGCTACGCAAAACTTTTTGGATATTTTGAAAACCGGCACTAACCGTCTGCGCAACCGCGACCTGCAGATTCGCTATCTTTCAGCCAAAAAGCTTGAACTTTTAGGCTATCCGCGCAATGCCATTAAAGAATATCGCCAGATGATTAATTCTGATTCGCCCAAATATTCGGCTCTGTCGCGTTATGATAATGTTGTTCTGAGCGAAAAAGTCAACGCGATTAAATTAAATGACGCCATTGCGGAATTGGAAAAACTGAAATTTGCCTGGAGCGAAAAAAACTTCAAATGGATACTGCTCAATAAACTGGCTGACTTTTATGTCAAAAATAATGACTATTATAACGCCGTCCGCACGCTTAAAGACAATTTGTTGCTCTCTACGCCCGCACAAAAAGAGCAATTGACCACCAAGATGGTAAATTTATTTGAAGATATTTACCTTAACAATCAGGCTGATGATAAAATGTCCGCCATAAAATCTTTAGCCTTGTACAAAGACTTTGAATGGCTGGCGGCTTTAAGCAAAAAACAAAACAGCATTATTCAAAAACTGGCGGATCGTCTGGTTGCGGTTGACCTTATGGCGCGGGCGCAGTCTTTATTGGAAAATTTGTTGAACAAACCGGATTTAAGCATCATTGACCGCGCTAAAGTCGGCGCCCGTTTAGGTGTTATTTACCTCTTCCAAAACAAACCAAGCGAGGCCTTACAGGTTATTGACGATACCGATAGTTACGGCTTGCCGCAATCATTACAAGCGCACCGCCGCGTAATCAAGGCCCGCGCTTTGGCTGATACCGGACAAACCGATGACGCTTTAGAGCTGTTAGAAGACGATTACAGCAAAAATGCGCTCTTGCTCAAAACCGAAATTTATTGGCGCTCCGAACAATGGGGAGCAGCCGCTGATTCGATTAAATATTTGATTGAAAAACCAACCAAAGGCCAGCCCTTGAGCGATGAACAAATCGCCTATATCTTAGATTGGGCTACCGCGCTCAAAAAATCCGGACGTGAAACCGTTTTGGTACGTTTGCGCCACAAGTTCCGCCCCTATTTTGAAAACACCGGTTATTACAGTGCTTTTAATGTTTTGACCGAACATCTCGAAAATGATAAGGTTGACATTCGCCAAATCAATAATATAGTAAATGACGTCAAAGCCTTTAGCAATTTTGCTAAAACTTATAATGAATCATTGCAGAAAACCGAAATAAAATAATGTTTCAACTCGTAAGTCCGTTTCAGCCTGCCGGCGACCAACCACAAGCGATTAAAGAATTGTGCGACGGTTTGGCGCGCGGCGACAAAAATCAAGTTTTACTCGGGGTTACCGGCAGCGGTAAAACCTACACTATGGCTAAAATAATTGCGCAAACCGGCCGACCGGCCATGATTATGGCTCCCAATAAAATTTTGGCGGCTCAGCTTTATGCCGAAATGAAGGAATTTTTTCCGCACAATCATGTTGAATATTTTGTTTCTTACTACGATTACTATCAGCCCGAAGCCTATGTTCCCAAAACCGATACTTATATTGAAAAAGATTCGGCACTGAATGAGCAGATTGATCGTATGCGCAACTCCGCAACCCGCAATATTTTGGAAAACCGCGATGTTATTATTGTCGCCTCCGTTTCCTGCATCTATGGTTTAGGCGATGTTGAATCTTATGCCGCAATGACAATTCCTTTGGAAGTCGGGCAGGAAATAGCGCCTAAGGAACTTTACCGACATTTGACCGAACTGCAATACGAACGCAATCAGCAAAATTTCGTCCGTTCAACCTTTCGCGTACAAGGCGACACAGTCGATATCTTCCCCGCACACTATGAAGACCGCGGCTGGCGCATTTCTTTTTTTGGCGATGAAATTGAAAGCATTGATGAATTTGATTCACTAACCGGCAAAAAAACGGCAAAACTTCAACATGTTACCGTTTATCCGGCCAATCATTACGTAACCCCGCGCCCGGCCATATCCCAAGCCATTGTCGGCATCAAAAAAGAGCTGACCGAACAAATCGAAACTTTTCAATCTGCCAATAAATTACTTGAAGCGCAACGCATTGAGCAACGTACTCGTTTTGATTTGGAAATGCTCGAAGCTACCGGACACTGCAAAGGCATTGAAAATTACTCTCGTTACCTGACCGGACGCAAAGCCGGAGATCCTCCGCCGACTCTGTTTGAATATCTGCCGCCTGACGCTCTGTTGTTCATTGATGAAAGCCATGTTTCCGTTCCGCAAATCGGCGGCATGTATCGCGGCGATTTTAACCGCAAAAGCACTTTAGCTCAATATGGTTTTCGCCTTCCGTCCTGCGTCGATAACCGCCCGCTCAAATTCGATGAATGGGATAAAATGCGCGGTCAAACTATCTTTGTATCTGCCACCCCCGGTGATTGGGAATTAGAGCAAAGCCACGGCGTTTTTGCTGAACAGGTAATTCGCCCCACCGGTTTAACCGACCCGCTATGCATTGTCCGTCCGGTCGAAAACCAAATTGATGATTTAATGGAAGAGTGCCGCCAAACGGCAGCCAAAGGCGAGCGTGTTCTGGTCACTACGCTTACCAAAAAAATGGCTGAAGATTTAACCGAATATCTTAACGATAATGGCGTGAAAGTCCGTTATCTGCACTCTGATATCGACACCCTTGAGCGTATTGAAATTATCCGCGATTTGCGGCTTGGCGTGTTTGATGTTTTAGTGGGAATTAACCTGCTGCGTGAAGGCTTGGATATCCCCGAATGCTCATTGGTTGCCATTTTAGACGCCGATAAAGAAGGCTTCCTGCGTTCAGAACGCTCTTTAATTCAAACTATCGGACGTGCAGCCCGAAACGCCGAAGGCCGCGTGATTCTTTATGCCGATAAAATGACGCGCTCACTGGAAGCGGCTTTAGATGAAACCAACCGCCGCCGCCAAAAACAGCTTGATTACAACATCAAAAACGGCATTACTCCTCAAACCATCAAGAAAAAAATCTCTGATGCTTTAAGCGAAATGACCGCCGGCGATTATGTTGAATCTAATGCGCACGAGGCCGAACAACTCAAAGACATTGATAAAAAGCTCAAAGAATACAACAAACTGATGAAAGAAGCTGCGGCTAATTTGGAATTTGAAACCGCCATGGTTTATCGCGACAAAATTAAAGAGTTGGAAAATATTTATCTCAAAAGCTAAAAAAATAACCGCAGCCTTATATACAACTGCGGTTACTTTTTATACTCAAAGCCGGACGACACAAGTTATCCGGCTTTGTTTTTTTATTTATTTTTGGTTTCGAATTGGTGTTTTTCTTTCAAGAAAACCATCACGCCCACCGGCAATGACAAGGCATAAATAACCGTCATAATTCCCAGTGTAAACCACGGTTGAGTAATAATAAAGCTGGCAAATAATGCCACAAACAACATCATCGGCATAAACATATAAGCCGGTACTTTTAGCTTTTTGGTCGAAAATGTCGGCATTCTGCTAACCATTAAAAACGATACAATAACCAACAAAGTTGCGCAAAAAGCATGTGATCTGACTAACCAGTTATATTCCGGAAAATCAAATGAAATCATTACCGGCATCATAACCAAAGCTGCGGCCGCTGGTGCCGGAACTCCGACAAAAAAATGATTCCAATATTGCGGTTGCGGTTCTTCATCCAACATCGTATTAAAACGTGCTAAACGCATTGCCATGCCGATTGACATCAACAAGCAGAAAAACCAACCAAACTTAGGTAAATCAAACAGCGACCACTGATATAGCAAAATCGCCGGAGCAACCCCGAAACTTACAAAGTCAGACAATGAATCCAACTCCGCTCCGAACTTAGTCGAACCTTTGAGCATCCGCGCTACCCGTCCGTCCAAGCCGTCAAACAACGCCGCAATAAAGATACAGCAAACAGCTTTAATCCAATCTTCCTGAATTGAGTAGCGGATTGAAGTAACACCGGCGCACAAGGCCAACATCGTTACAATATTCGGAGCAATCTTGCGAAACGGAATATTATTCAATTTTTCGCGTGACAATTTCAATTTGTCATTAATTTTTTCCATTAAAACGCCTCGCCTTTCATTGCCGGAGCATCACTGTCCAAGCGAGCAATTACACTCTCACCGGCAACCATCGTTTGTCCCAAAACGACTTGCGGTTCCACACCTTCCGGCAGATAAACATCCAAACGTGAGCCGAAGCGTATCATTCCGAAACGTTCACCGGCTTTATACTCCTGTCCTGCAACCGCATCACAAACAATACGACGGGCAACCAATCCGGCGATTTGTACAAAACAAATCTCTTGCCCTGATTTGGTTTTCATTGCCAACAATTGACGTTCATTGTCTTTGCTGGCTTTGTCTAACGTGGCGTTAAAAAACTTTCCCGGAACATAAACTGATTTGATAATTTTGCCTTCAGCCGGAGCGCGGTTAACATGTACATTAAACACACTCATAAAAACACTGACGCGAGTAAACATTTTATCACCCATGCCCAGCTCCTCGGGAGCTTTGACTTTGGCAATCATTTGCACAATACCGTCCGCCGGCGAAACGACCACATTCTTAATTTGCGGAACAACACGTTCCGGATCGCGGAAGAAATAGTAGCACCAAACGGTCAAAACCAGTCCTAACCACCCCAACGGCTGCCAAATAATTGCCAATAACGCTGTTATTGCCGCAAAAATACCGACAAACCGCCAACCTTCATTATGAATATTGGGCAGTAAATAATTACGCCATGAAATATTAATACTTTTCATTTTTAAAATCCTATGTTACGCCAAACGATAAGCTCTGCCGGGACGCTGTCGCCTGTCACAAAACTTATCGTTCAGCAGGTTGTTATAACAACAACACTCAAGCACATTTTCATTGAATAAACAAGAAGTATTTTTATCGGCGCTTATAACTTGGCTGCTATTTCCTCAATTTCATAACATTCAATATAATCACCTTTCTGAATGTCATTATAGTTCTCAAAGGAAATACCGCATTCATAACCTTCTTTAACTTCTTTAACGTCATCTTTGAAACGTTTCAGTTGTCCGATAGAACCATCATGAATAACCACATTGTCACGCAGCAAACGGATTTTAGCTCCGCGTTTAACCAAACCTTCGGTAACCATGCAACCGCCGACTTTGCCGACGCCGGTAATATTATAAACTTCACGGATTTCCGCATAACCCAAAATCTTCTCTTTGAGTTCGGGTGAAAGCATACCTTCCAAACCTTTCTTGACGTCATCCAAGACATCATAGATGATTGAATAGTATTTAATTTCCACACCGTCGCGGCGAGCCATATCCCGCGCCAACGGATTAGCACGGACATTAAAGCCGATAACCAAGGCATGTGAAGCTTTTGCTAAAGAAATATCAGATTCGGAAATCGGACCGACCGCCGAGTGCAAAACCTGAACGCTTACTTCATCGGTTGAAAGTTTCTTCAATGTACCTTCAATTGCCTCAATTGAACCTTGAACATCAGCTTTAATAATAATCGGCAGATGTTTAACTTCACCGGACTTAATTTTATCCAACATCAATTCCATTGCCGACTTAGCTGACTTAACCAACTTAGCGTCACGTTCTTTGCGGATACGATAACCGGTAATTTCTTTAGCCTGATTTTCATCAGCGACAACCGTAAAGTCATCACCGGCCGATGGTGTTCCCTGCAAGCCCAGTACCTCAACCGGAGTAGCCGGACCAGCTTCTTGAACTTTGTGTCCCATTTCATTAAACATGGCGCGAACACGTCCCCATTCCTTGCCGGCAATGCAAATATCTCCGACATGAAGTGTACCTTTCTGAACCAAAGCCGTAACTACCGTACCGCGGCCTTTTTCCATCTTGGCCTCAATAACCGCCCCTTCGGCACGACGATTGGGGTTAGCTTTCAAATCCAGCATTTCAGCCTGCAGCAAAATTGCTTCCACCAATTTATCAATGTTAATCCGTTTTTTGGCAGAAACTTCGGCGCACAGACATTCACCGCCCATTTCCTCAACCCCGATACCATGTTGCAGTAACGCGGTTTTAACTTTCATCGGATCAGCTCCGGGAAGATCAATTTTGTTAATAGCGACCACAATCGGCACTTCTGCAGCTTGCGCATGGCGGATAGCTTCAATGGTTTGCGGCATAATACCGTCATTGGCAGCCACTACCAAAACCACAATATCCGTAACCTTTGCACCACGGGCGCGCATTTCCGAAAACGCTTCGTGTCCGGGGGTATCAATAAATGTAATCTTGTCGCCGGTCGGAACCGTAATTTGATAAGCACCGATATGCTGTGTAATACCACCGGCCTCTTTCGCCGCAACATTAGTTTCGCGCAAAGCATCCAACAGCGAGGTTTTACCATGGTCAACGTGTCCCATAACCGTAACTACCGGAGCACGCGGCAACAATTCATCTGCCGTATCTTCATGGACATCGAGTGCCTGCTCAACATCACTTTCGGCTACGCGCTTAAATTTATGTCCGAACTCTTCGACAATAATCTGTGCCGTATCAGCGTCAATCGGCTGATTGATGGTTGCCATCACCCCGAGCGACATCAATTTTTTAATCACATCGGCACTTTTTTCAGCCATACGGTTAGCCAGTTCCTGTACGGTTATAACCTCCGGAATAATCACTTCACGAATAACTTTTTCTTGCGGCTGAACCTGCTGAACCACCGGTTTAGGTTGTTTTTTCTTAAACCGACGACGCGGTGCGCCAAATCCGTAATCATCATCGTCATCGTCACCGCCGCCGAAATTGTTGACATTTAATTTTCCGCTGCGGCGTTGCGGTTCAAAACTGCGCTTGGTAACTTTTTTGCGCTCTTGTTCAAAGACATCTTCTCGTGATGAAACTTTTTTATTACGCTTATCGTCATAATCTTCATCATCGTCATCATCAAAATCTTTGACTTTTTTATCTTTATTTTTAGCGGCCGCTTTATTTTCGGCTTCTTGAGCGGCGGCTTTTGCTGCAGCCTGCGCTTCGGCCGCGGCTTTTTGGGCTTCTTCGACACGTTTTTTCTCTTCTTTTTCGCGCTGTTCCTGTTCATGCTGTTCGCGTTCGGCTTGTTCCTGTTCTTTTTGTTTTTGGCGCAGCTGAGCTTTTTCCTCTTCTTCTTGACGTCGTTTCTGCTCAAACTCTTTTGCCTCGGCAATCAGACGCAGTTTAGCTGCGGTTGCCTCATCTATTTCAACCTTATTTTCTGTTTTTGCCGCCTGGTTAATAACTCTTTTTTTGCGAACTTCAACCTGCACGACCTTTTTGCCATCGCGGTTATGTGATTTAGCAGCATCGCCAATCCCTTTTAAAGTAAGGGTAGATTTTCCTGATAATGTTAGCTTGTTTTTTGCATTATCTTCTGTCATTCTCAAATATTCTCCATTCAAATCAATCTAAAAAGCTTATGAATTCAAAAAATCGGCTAATTTATTAAATTCGTTATATACCATATGTGACATTTCCCCTTTCAGAAACGCCGCATGCACCGTGTTAACTTTGTTTAATGCCGTATCTAACTCCTCTGTTGTAAAAAGCCTGAACATTTCCAAATTCTTTGCTGCCGAGGCAATTTTTTGATGTCCGTCTTCACCGGCATCGCTTGCCTCCAATATAAATGCCACCTGCCCTTTATGCAGTGCATCGACAACTTTATCCATTCCCGTCAGTAAAATTCCGGCTTTGCGTGCCAATGAAACCGCATTAAGTGCATGTTTTTTCAGCAATCCCGCAACCAAATCTGCCAATTCATCATCAGCTTTTGCTTTGCCTTTAGCTGCCTTGGCGAACAAGTTTTTGGCAATTGCCGTTTTCAATGCCGTTTGCGAATTTGTAACATAGATTCCGCGCCCTGACAATTTCTTTTTAAAGTCAGGAACAACCGTTCCGTCCGGCGTTACCGTAAAGCGCAGCATTTTACTTTTATCCTGCACTTCGCCGGTTACGATACATTTTCTCCAAACATCATCTTTTTTCATAACCTGTTCCTCAAGAACTGATGGCGTCTGCTCTTTGCTGAAAGCAGACGCCGTTTGTCCTTATTTTTCTTCGCCTTCGAACCAGTGTTCACGGGCAGCCATAATTATTTTGTTGGCTTCTTGAACCGATATGGCATCTTCACCCAAAATCTCAATCAGTTCATCCGTAGCCAAATCAGCCAAATCATCTATAGTTTTGACATTTGCTTTGGCCAGTGTAATCAACATATCCTGATCTAATCCGGCCACATTTTGCAATTTTTCATCAATCCCCAAAGATTTGCTTTTTTCTTCAAATTCTTTATTGCGGTTGGCCACAAAATCTCGAGCGCGTTTTTGCAGTTCTTTGGCAATATCTTCATCAAAGCCCTCAATTTCGGCCAATTCATTAATGTCAACCATCGCAATTTCGTCTACGGTTGAGAAACCTTCGGCAATCAAGAGATGAGCAATCATTTCATCAACGACCAAAGCTTCCATAAAGCGCTGTGAACGAACTCTGTTTTCATTTGAACGACGTTCTTGTTCCTGCTCTTCGGTCAGGATATCAATATCACTGCCAACCAACTGGGATGCGAGTTTAACATTTTGTCCGCGGCGACCGATGGCAATAGAGAATTGATCTTTCGGAACGACAACTTCAATGCGGTTGTTTTCTTCATCCAAAACCACTTTGGTTACTTCCGCCGGAGCTAAAGCACTAACAATAAACTGCGCCTTGTCTTCCGAATAAGGAACGATATCGATTTTTTCACCTTGTAGTTCAGTAACCACTGCTTGCACGCGAATACCACGCAAACCAACGCACGCGCCGACGGCATCAACCGTTACGTCGTCAGTCTTAACCGCGATTTTTGCTTTAGAACCGGGATCACGGGCAACCGCAACAATTTTAACGATTCCGTCATAGATTTCCGGCACTTCGGACGCAAACAGCTTTGCCAAAAATTCCGGACATGTACGTGACAGGAAAATTTGCGGTCCTTTATTTTCACGACGAACATCCAGTACATATGCCCGTACCCGATCGCCGTTTTTCAATTTTTCTCTTGGAATAGTTTCATCACGGCGCAAGATTGCCTCGGTTTTACCGATATCCAAAACCGCGTTGCCAAATTCGATTCGTTTAACTGTACCATTAACGATAGTGCCGATTTTTTCTTTATATTCTTCAAACTGCTTATTGCGTTCGGCATCACGTACTTTTTGCACGATAACCTGTTTCGCGGTTTGAGCGGCAATACGTCCGAAATCAATCGGCGGCAACGCATCAATTACAAATTCGCCCACTTTGATGTTTTCGTCATAATTTTTAGCCTCATCCAAAGTCAGCTGTGTAACTTCGTTTTCAATATCTTCGGGTTTAGCCACAACTTCGCGATAACGAGCCAGGCTGATAGCTCCGCTCTTACGGTCGATATGTGCGCGAATATCATGTTCAAAGCCGTATTTGGAACGTCCGGCTTTTTGGATTGCAATTTCCATTGCTTCCAGCACATCTTCGCGGTCAATATTTTTCTCTCTGGCCACCGTGTCGGCAACCAAAATAATTTCAGGTCTGGGCATATTTTCTGTATTTTGCATCATAATCCTCAAATCGTTATAATTACAGTTCAACATCAGGATTCGCTTCCATATATGCATTCAGAAGCTCATCTGTTAAAACAAGTTTAGCTTTACTGATATCATCAAACGGAATCACATAGGTGTTGCCGTCCATTTCAAAATGAACATTATTTTGTTCATCAACCTTAATAATTTTACCTTTAAAACGTTTTCTTCCCTCAACCGGCACCGTCGTATCAATTTTTGCCTCATATCCGGCAAAGCGCAAAAAATGTTCAACTTTGGTCAACGGCCGATCCAGCCCCGGCGAACTTACTTCCAGCGAATATTCGCCTTTAATCGGATCTTTTTCATCCAAAATTTCCGAAATCGCACGACTTACGGCAGCGCAATCATCAACCACCAAATTTTGCCGATCTTTACGTTCAATCATAATCTGCAGCGTCGGATTAACATTGCCGATTGTCATGATTCGCACCACCTCAAAGCCCAAATCATCAATTATCGGAGCAATCAGATCCTCAACGGGGTGTTTTGTTTGCATTTTATATTCCTTTTAACAAAAAAGCGGGGTTTTTGACCCCACTTCCAAAATATTTTATGAAAGAATAACTTTCTTATAGCATAAAAAAATAAAAAATCCAGTATTTTTTTAATTCTCTCCTCCTCTTTTTAGCCGTCTTCCAAATGCAACAAAACCGATACGCTTATCATTGATACGATCAAAGCCGGCGTCCACACTGCCATTGCCACCGGAATATAGCCGTTAATCCCGAACGCATACACCAGCTGCGATAAGAAATAAACCACAAAACCGGTTGAAATTCCGCCGACAATCAAAAACATAATTCCGCCGCGGCGGTTATTGGGGCGCAGTGAAAATACCGCCGCTACCAATACCATTGCGCACAACAAAAACGGCGAAACCAGCAATGTCATATATCTCAACTTATGCCGTTGTGCCGAAAAGCCCGACATTTCATAAAAACGAATGGTTGACGGCAAATCCCAAAAAGAAATTGCTTCCGGCGCCGCAAAATTTTCTTTAATCCTATCAGCCGTCAAACCGGTCTTATAGTCCATACTGTTAACCGTTTCCGTAGGTTCTCCGGCCTTAAAAATATGCACGTCTTTCAGTTCGAAATGCCCGTCTTTTAAAATTCCGGCAAAAGCCTCCAACCTCCGCACCGGCTGCGAACGCCTGTCCATTTCAATAATACTGAGATTGCGCAACAATAAATCCTCCTGCTCCTGACGCAGACTTTGCGCTTGCAGTACCATAATCTCATTTTCGTTAATCGCCTCTCTTATCCAAAGTCCCTTGTCCGAGAACAAAACCGCTTTAGGATTACGCGTCTTAAAACGATACTCCAATGTCTCGTACATATCATACATATCCGCGGCTATCGGATTGACGATGGTAACATTTATCGCCCCGATTAAAAAAGTCGCGCACAATACCGGCGTCAGAAACCCCCAAATAGAAACACCGGCCGCGCGAATAATCACAAATTCATTACTTTTGCTGACTTTCCAAAACGTGACCATTGCCGCAATCATCATCACAAACGGAAATACCATTTCGATGGTCTTGGGCAATTTGGTTACAGCCATCTGCATCACAAAACCAAATCCGATTTCATCACGCGAGGAAGTACGGCGCAACAGCTCCACCACCTCAAACAACAGCACTACCCCCAGCACCATCAGCAACACAGCGGCAAAATTAAAAATAATCTGTTTGGTCAAATACCGACCTAAAATCGAGTTTGGTTTCATTTTTCTTCTTCAGAACAGTCAAAAACTTTTTTGTCAGCTTAGCTATAAATTTAAATTTAGGCAATGGCTTTTTATGTTTATCCGCTTAATCAAAATACCCCAACGACAAATACCGCTCAACCGCATCCGGCAAAATCACTACGATGTTTTTGTTTTTCATCTCCGGACGCGCCCCGATTTTAAGCGCCGCGCATAAAGCCGCTCCGGCGGATAAACCGATTGGCAGTCCTTCGACCTTTGCCGCCTCTTTAGCCGTATTCAAAGCATCTTCATCGCTGACATCGACCACCTCATTAACCAAATTGTCATTATAAAACGGCGGCACAAATCCGGCACCGATACCCAGAATCTTATGGCTTCCCGCTTCACCGCCGTTCAACACCGGACTGGCTTTGGGTTCAACCGCCACCACGTATAAATCCGGATTGTTGGTTTTTAGGGTCGAAGCCACTCCGGTTAACGTTCCGGCCGTGCCGACCGCACTCACCAACACATCGATATCACCGCCCGTATCTTCCAAAATCTCAATACTGGTACTGAATTTATGGGCATTGGGATTCGCCTCGTTGCAGAATTGCTGCAACATTACGACATGCGGATTTTTCTCAGCCAACATATCAGCTTTAGCCAAAGCTCCGCGCATACCATCTTCCGCCGGCGTTAAAATAACTTCCGCCCCGAAATGCCGCATCAGCAATATTCTTTCCTTTGACATATTTTCCGGCATAGTGATTACCAACTTATATCCTTTGGCCGCACACATCGCTGCTAAAGCAATGCCAGTATTGCCGCTCGTCGCTTCCAAAAAAATGGTGTTTCCATCCACCACGCCCGCTTTCTCCGCCTCTTTCAGCATCTGGCAGGCCACCCGGTCTTTAACCGAAAACAGAGGATTATAAAATTCACATTTGCCTAAAATTTCAGCTTTGCATTTATGCATTTTTGCCAATTTAGCCAATCGCACCAATGGCGTTTTTCCCACCATTTCCGTAATTGAATCATAAATTTTTTTCATCTTTTTCCCCTGTTTTATGTTCATAAGCGACAAAATCTACTAGACCTATATAACAAGTCTTTGGTATTATTACAATAATTAAAAAAAGTGCAATAAAGAAATGAAAAAATACGCGTTACTGACTTTACTCTTAATCTGTTTTTCGGCTGCTGACGGTTGGGCTCAAACTTCCAGCCTTGATGAATTGTACCGCGACATCGTCCGTTCCGACAATCGCGGATACCTGCCCTTATTCGTCAAAAACCGTTCTATTCCGGATATTTTGGTAGAAGAGGAATTACTGAAAAAGAACCTGAATTCCGAACAGCCTGAAGAACTTAAAGAACCGATACCGGCCGCCGTCAAACTGACTGATAACCGTGAACAGCTTAAACAAGCCGAACTTGAGGCTCGTCAGCACTGGTTGGATGTTTTGACGGCCGTCAAAGAAAATCGGGTTACACCGTTAGAGCTTGAGGAAATCAGCAACCGCGCCGCTAAAAACAATCCGCATGCGGTTGAAGTTTTAGCATGGATGTATGCCCGCGGCGTAGGTGTAAAACCGGACTTGCTGCAATCGTTTTCGCTTTATCAAAAAGCAGCTGCTTTGCAAGTTCCGCAGGCCTCCGACAATGCCTTAAAAGTCTACAAATCCATGACGCCCGAACAGCGGCGGCGCTTAAACGGTCTTAGCCGCTGACTATTTTTGTTCGACTTCTTTTATTAATTCTTTAACAAAGCCCTTGAGCCCGACCTGGCGTACGCGTTTCATACGCTCGCCGGAAATGATTTTTTGAATTTTCAGAACGGTTTCTTCCAAATTTACGTTCACAATCACATAATCAAATTCATCCCAATGGCTCATCTTGTCTAAAATAATTCCCATGCGCTTTTCAATAACTTCTTTTGAATCCGTTCCGCGGTTTTCCAAACGCGAACGCAGCTCCTTGATTGACGGCGGCAGCAAATAAATCGTCACCACATCATCGGGTGCTTTTTTGCGCATTTGCCTTGCGCCGGCCCAATCCATATCAAATAACACGTCCTGTCCGACATTAATAAAGCTGTCGACTTCCGAACGCAACGTGCCATAGCGTGAACCATATTGTGAATCAACGTACTCATAGAAAGCATCTTTTGCCAAAAATTCATCATATTGTTCATTAGTCACGAAATAATAATCAACGCCTTCAACCTCGCCGGGGCGCGGATCGCGGGTTGTAACCGAAACGGAAAACTTAATATTCGGGTCGCGCTTCAACAATTCCTTGGCTACCGTACCTTTACCTGTACCCGACGGAGCTTCGATAATAAACATTGCCCCTTTGCGGACTTTTTTCAATCTATCAATAATTTCATCCATTTCAGACCTCACTCAATATTTTGTACCTGTTCGCGAAACTGTTCGATTAAGGCTTTCAGTTTCATCCCCAGATTTGTTAATTCAATATCACACGACTTGGAACATGTCGTGTTCGCTTCCCGATTAAGCTCCTGACACAAAAAATCCAATCTTCGTCCCACTCCGCCGTCTTCATTCAGCAGATTCTGTGCTGTTTTTATATGAGCCTGCAAACGATCAACTTCTTCGCGAATATCAGCTCTGGTCACATACAACACCAACTCTTGCGCCAGCCTGTCTTCACTGACTTCAACCCCTTCTGCCCATTGCTTAACCTGTTCGTTTAGCTTTTCTTTCATTTTTAATGGCAATGTAACTGCAATTTGCTCAATTTCATCAACGGTCGTTTTAATTTGCGACAAAATATTTTCTAAAGCCGTTTTGATTTTTGCACCTTCCGCCTGCCGGTCTTTTTGTAATTGTCCGCATACTTCCGCAAAACTTTGCGCTATTTTTTGCCACAAACACTCTTCATTTTCTTCGCTTAAGGTTTTCTCCTCACATTCCAACACGCCGCGAAGATTAAGCAGTTCACTCGCTGACGGTTTATCCAACCAATCGGCATTTTTCTTAAACAACGCAATTGCCGTTTGGGTAACCTGCGCCAATAAATCCTCATTTATTTTAACGGTCGGCTGCTCATTTTGTTGCTTAACTTCCAAATACGCCGCCACATTGCCGCGGCCTAAAAAACGAGCCGCAATATTGCGTAATTCCGCCATCCGACTTTCATAACCGTTAGGCATTTTCATTTTAATCTCAAGCGATTTGCCGTTAACGCTTTTAATTTCCCAAATCCAGTCAAAAGCTTCTTCCTGCAAAACTGCCGTACCGCTTTGACGGGCAAATCCGGTCATACTGCTGATTGTCACCTTCAAACTCCCTGTTGATTTTTTTATGCATTATAGATATAAATAATTAAAAAGTTTTTACTTTAAGGAAAAATAAATGCCTCGCACCCAAAATATTTTAATTACCGGCGCCACCAGCGGCATCGGTGAAGCTCTTGCCCTTTATTATGCCCAAACTTCGGCTAAAAATTTATTCCTCTGCGGCCGTGACCAAACCCGTTTGCAAATTGTCGCTCAAAAATGTGAACAGCTTGGGGCTGTTGTTTTTCCGCAAATTATTGATGTTACCAACCGTGAAGCCATGCAAAATTGGATAAACAAGTGCGAACAAACCTCACCGCTTAATTTGGTTATTGCCAATGCCGGCGTCGCCACCGTTGAAGAAACCACCGCCAACATCTATAATACTTTCAACACCAATGTCGGCGGCGTTTTAAATACCATTCTGCCGGCAATCGAAAATTACCGCTCGCGGATTCGCCGTCAGGACAATAATTCCGACAGTTCGCTTGATAAATTCATCTCGCGGATGAAAAAACAAAAGCGCGCGTTTTCATTAGGCTTTTTTCAACGCAAATATCTGGCCGATAAAGGTTGCGAATTTTTCCATGATGATCAAAAGACTCTGGTTATTATCAGCTCTATTGCCGGTTATCACGGATTACCGACCTGCCCCTCATACAGTGCCAGCAAAGCCTGTGTTAAAGCTTGGGGTGAAGCTCTGCGCCTGCAACTAAAACCTCTACATATTAATGTCAGCGTCGTCTGCCCCGGCTTTGTCCGTTCACGCATTACTGACCGCAATACCTGTCCGATGCCGTTTTTTATGGAAGCAAACCAAGCGGCTGAGCTGATTGCGCGCCGTGTTGCCCGCAACGTCGGATTAATCGCTTTTCCGTGGCCGATGCGCTTCAGCAGCTGGCTGCTTTCCGTTTTACCCAACCGTTTGAGTGATTTTATTTATTCGCGCCTGCCGCATAAAGTTTAGCTTATTCGACTTTCGACAGTAAAGCTGTTTTTGTGAATCAGATAAAGCAATATCACCATTCCCGGAATTGCCATCAATGTGGTCAGTACAAAAAACATCTGCCATGAAATTGCGGCGGCCAAAAATCCCGATGTAGCGGCAAAAACGTCACGCGCCAAGCTCATTAATGATGACAACAGCGCATATTGCGTTGCCGTATACGCCACATTGCACAATGACGACAAGTAAGCGACAAATGCGGCAGTTCCCATTCCGCTGGTTATATTTTCGATTGAAATAGTCAGCATAAATACCTGTACATTATGTCCGGCATAGGCTTGTGCCACAAACACCAGATTTGACAACCCCTGCAAAACCCCGCAAAACAATAATGAACGGACGATTCCCATTTTGCTGACTACAATGCCGCCGATTAATGTTCCGGCAATTGTCGCCGCTACTCCGAACAGCTTTACAATCGTTGCTATTTCTTTTTTGCTGAAACCCAAATCATCATAAAACGGATATGCCATCGGCCCGATATAAGCATCACTCATCCGATAGAAAAAAATAAACAACAAAACCCACAACCAGTTAGGACGTTTGACAAAATCAGCCAACGGTTCATGCACGGCTTTTTTCATAAATTGCGCCAATTTTTGCCGCCAATTTCCTTTTAATTTTCGTTCTTTATATTTGCGGTCTTTTTTCGGCTCTTTGGAGCAAATGATTGTCACCATTCCGACAACCGCCCCCAAAGCCATAATTTTATAAACATCGCTCCAGTCCATTGAAGCCGCCATAAACAAAGCACCCGCGCCCGAAAATATTGTACCGATTCGATACCCTAATACAAAGACCGCCACTCCGGCTCCTTGTTCGCGGTTATCAAAACTTTCAATCCGATAAGCGTCTAAAACAATGTCTTGCGAGGCTGAGGCAAATGTAACCACAAACGCCCAAATTGCCATACTGACCGGCGATTGAGCCGGATTAGTCATCGCCATTCCCCCAATCGCCAACATCAACCAGATTTGTGTAAACAATGCCCACCCGCGGCGGCGGCCGAAACGACTGAAAAAAGGCAGTTTAACACGATCAACAATCGGCGACCACAGCCATTTCAGACTGTATGGCGTTTTGGCCAACGAAAACAGCCCGATCATTGTCAACGGTACTCCGGCATCTTTCAGCCACAAGTTCAGCGTACTAAAAACCAACAACAACGGAAAACCGCTGGAAAAGCCTAGCATTACCATAGCTATCATTCGTCGGTCAAAATAAACTTTGCAGGCTTTCCACCAGTTAGCAGCCATTTTCGTTCCTCTAAAATTAAACTGTCCGCATCATAACACGACAAAACTTAAAAAATCATAACCATCTTCATACAAAAAAGCCTTCCGTTGCAATGGGAAGGCTTAATTTTGTTATTTTTTAGCCATAATTTTTAAGGCATCATCAAGCGTCAACTCTTTATCCTTAAATTCCTTTGGCAAAGCATAATTAGTTCGGCCGGACTTAATATACGGTCCGTAACGCCCGCTCATCAACACGACTTCCTGCTTGTTTTTCGGATTAATGCCCAGTGATTTGCCTTGCGGACGCTCCGCCACATTTGCCAAAATCTCTTTTGCCCGCTCCAGCGTGATATTAAAGATATTGTCCGCACCGCTTAAGGACTTTGATTTGCCGCCCTGTTTAATATATGGACCGAATTTGCCGACATTGACTTGAATACCTTCGCCCAAATCAAACGGCAGACTTAACAATCTGGTCGCCTGTTCCAGGGTTACTTCTTCCGGAGAAATATTTTTCGGCAAAGCGGAACGTTTCGGCTTTTCGGTTGTTGCGGTTGCATCTTCGCCCAACTGCAAATAATATCCGTACGGCCCTTTTTTAAGATAGATGTTCATTTCATTCATCTGTCCCAAAATTTTATCATCGCCGCCGATTTTAGGCTGCGCGGCCGCTTCCTCATCCGTAGTATCAACCAACGGCTTGGTATATTTACATTCCGGATAATTGGAGCAACCGATAAATGCTCCAAACTTACCCAGTTTAATGCTCAAACGTCCCGTTCCGCATACCGGACAAACCCGCGGATCGCTTCCGTCTTCCCGCGGCGGGAATAAGTGATAAGATAAAACCTCATCAATCTTATTAATAACTTCGCTGATTTGCAACGGTTGAACCGCTTCAATATTTTTAATAAATTTTGCCCAAAAACCGCCCAGCAGTTTTTTCCATTCCATTTCACCGGCCGAAACATTATCCAAATATTCTTCCAGCTGCGCGGTAAAATCATATTCCACATATTTCTTAAAGAAGTTTTCCAAAAATACGGTTACGATTCGCCCGCGGTCTTCCGGAATAAAGCGCAATTTTTCCACCCGCACATATTTGCGCTCCTGCAACACGGCAATAATCGAGGCATAAGTTGACGGCCGCCCGATTCCCAATTCCTCAAGTTTTTTAACCAGACTTGCTTCGGTAAAACGCGGCGGCGGGGTGGTAAAATGCTGTTCGGGAGTAATTTCGCCTTTATCAACCGCCTCACCTTCGCTGACATTCGGCAAAATGCGGTTTTCATCATCATCTTCGGCATCATCGCGGCTTTCCTGATACAATTTCAAAAAGCCGTCAAATTCAATAACTTGTCCGTTTGCCCGCAACAAAATCTGTTTATCTGCCGAAATTGCATCAATCACTACGCGATCCAACACCGCCGGATTCATCTGACAGGCAACCGTACGTTTCCAAATCAGTTCATATAATTTGTGGCCTTCGGCATCGAGCTTTGTTTCCATCTTTTTAGGCGTATTCATCACATCGGACGGACGTATTGCCTCGTGAGCTTCCTGCGCGTTTTTGGTTTTGTTTTTATATTCTTTTGCGGTTTTGGGCAGATATGCTTCACCAAAATACTTAACTATCGCTTCTCGACAAGCGGCAATCGCCTCTTTGGAAAGATTAACCGCATCAGTACGCATATAAGTAATCAAACCGGCTTCGTAAAGTTTCTGCGCAATCTGCATGGTTTTCTTAGCTGAAAAACGCAATTTGCGAGCCGCCTCTTGTTGCAGAGTGGAGGTCGTAAACGGCGGTGCCGGATAACGATTGGCTTTTTTGCGTTCGACCGTTGCAATAGCAAAATTTTGAGCTTCAATTTTGGCTTTGGCTTCCAGCGCCTGTGCTTCAGTCTTAATATCGAATTTTTCCAGTTTTTTACCGTCCAACTGGATTAATTTTGACTTAATTAATGCTTTTGCCGCCGTGAATAATTCGGCCTCAATTGTCCAATATTCTTCGGCCTTAAATTTTTCGATTTCATTTTCGCGGTCGCAAATCAGGCGCAATGCCACTGACTGTACGCGTCCGGCCGATTTTGATCCCGGAAGTTTGCGCCACAAAACCGGCGACAAAGTAAACCCGACCAAATAATCCAAAGCCCGACGTGCCATATAAGCTGACACTAAATTGTCATCAATCTGCCGCGGATTTTTAATTGCCTCGGTAATGGCTGATTTGGTGATTTCATGAAAAACCACCCGCTCAATTTTTTTGCCTTTAATCGCTTTGTGAGCGTTCAATTCTTCCAAAATATGCCATGCGATTGCTTCTCCCTCTCTATCCGGGTCGGATGCCAGCACAATCGTATCACATTCTTTAACCGCCTTCAAAATATCGGCCAAACGTTTTTTGCCGCCGGGACTAAGCTCCCAGGTCATTGCAAAATCATTATCCGGCTGCACCGAACCATCTTTACTCGGCAAATCACGAATATGCCCGAAACTGGCCAAAACCTGATAATCTTTTCCCAAATATTTATTAATTGTCTTGGCTTTCGCCGGTGATTCTACAATAACTAGCTTCATTTCATTTCCTACTTCAGCAGAGCGACTTTATCTCCTGGTTGACGGACAATTTTGCCGTCTAATTCCAGCTCCAACAGTGCCATGGCAATCTCGGCCGCATCTTTTCCGCTGGCTCTGATTACCTCGTCCACAGTTATACCTTCATAATCCAGATAGTCAATAATTTTTGCATTTTGCTCAATTGTCGTTGCCGGCTTGTTTTCGGCTATCGACAGCGGCGGCGATATTTTCACCGGATGCGGCTCAGCTAAAGGCAGAGCCATTTGAGCCTTAAGCTCCATGGTGTTATTCGCGCACAATACTTGCAATATATCATCGCTGTTTTCGACCAACACCGCTCCGTCTTTAATCAACCGATTAGGGCCGGCCGCACGCGGATCATCAGGCGTTCCCGGAACGGCAAAAATATCTTTGCCTTGCTCCAGTGCCAGCTTGGCCGTAATCAACGAACCTGAGTGCAGTGTAGCCTCAATGACCAGCGTTCCTAGGCTCAATGCCGCTACTATTCTGTTGCGGCGCGGAAAATTATTTGACTGCGGCTGTGTCCCTAACGGAAACTCGGAAATAACCACACCCTGTTTCACAATCTGCCGGTATAATTCGGTATTTTCCTGCGGATATGCCACATCAACGCCAGTCCCCAAAACCGCTATTGTTGTCCCGTTTTGCCCTTGCGCATACATAGCGCCTTTATGCGAAGCAGCATCAATTCCTCTCGCCATGCCGGAAACAATCATTATCCCGTTGTTTGTCAGCTCATAAGCGATTCGCGACGCGGTTTTACGCCCTTTAATCGTGGCATTGCGCGCCCCGACAATTGACAAACTCATCGGGTGTTGCAGACACTTTATATTTCCCTTGGCATAAATTAACGGCGGGCAATCTTCCAGCTGCCGCAGGGCTTGTGGAAATTCGGCATCTTTAAACAACAAAATTCTGATATTTTGCTCTTTGGCTCGCGCCAACTCAAGTTCTGCCTTAGCACGCGGAAACAAGCCTAATTTTTTAAGCCTAGGTAAGTTTTTTACCGCCTCCTCCGCACTGCCGAATTTAGCCAACAGCTTATAGAAAGTAACCGGCCCGACATTATCCGAATTAATCAGCTGCAGACAATCAATTATTTCCTTATCGGCGGCCACCGCTTTATCCTTACGCTTTTTTCAGCTTAATTTTGCTTTCCGTACCGTTCAACAACCGCCGGATATTGGCATGATGACGAACCAAGACCAATAACGCCACCGCGGCATAGAATATACTGTAAGTCGGCTCGACCATAAAGAATGCGAAAAACGGCACCATCAATGAAGCCGTGATCGCCGCCAATGACGAATAACGAAAACTGAACGCCATTACCAACCAGGTCAGCAGCGCCAAACCGGCTACCGGCGGATTGGTTGCCAAAATAAAACCGAAAGCCGAAGCCACGCCTTTGCCGCCCTTAAACTTGAGCCAAACCGGAAAATTATGTCCGATAACGCCCATTGAACCGGCGATTAAAGCCGCTACCACATTGGTTGAGGTGACAAAGCCGGCAAATACATACGGTTCGGGATTAACCAGATGCATGGCGGCATAAGCAGCGATACCGGCCTTTGAAGCATCGAGTAAAACGGTCAGCAGCGCCAAAGTTTTGTTACCGGTGCGCAGCACATTGGTTGCGCCGATATTACCGGAGCCGATTTTTCGAATATCGCCGTAACCTGCCAAATAACACAAAACCAATCCGAACGGTATTGAGCCTAAAAAATAGCCTCCGATTCCCCATAATGCAAACAAGTGATAGACTGTCATTTTTCATCTTCCGTTTTTTGTTTAAACTATTTTCTTCATAAACTTTTACGCGGTTTTTGGCAACCCCGTTTTTTGCATCCCTGCTTTAATCAGCAAAGTTTTTTTAGCGTAAAGCGTAAATATTAGGTGACAAACCCGATAAATTTGGTAGTATTGGAAAAAATTTTAACCCAACAAGAGTTCAAGATGAAACCTGTATATAAAAGAATTTTACTTAAGCTCTCCGGCGAAGGATTAATGGGCAACCGCCCTTTCGGCATGGATGCCGATGTGATTCGCAGCCTTGCCCAACAGATTAAAGATGTTCACGACTGCGGCGTTGAAATTTGCGTCGTTGTAGGCGGCGGCAATATTTTCCGCGGCGCTAAAGAAGCCTCCAAGGGCATGAACCGTACCGTTGCCGACCATGTAGGTATGCTTGCCACCGTTATGAACGCCCTTTATATTCAAAATGCCCTTGAAACCATAGGCGTTTCGGCTCGCGTTTTATCCGGTCTTAATATTCCGGAGGTCTGTGAACATTATGTTTACCGCCGCGCCCTGCGCCACCTGGAAAAAGGGCGCGTTGTTATTTTTGCCGCCGGCACGGGTAACCCTTATTTCACCACGGATACCGGAGCGGCTCTCCGCGCTTCTGAAATGCAATGTGACGTTATCCTTAAAGCCACACAGGTTGACGGCGTCTACGATTCTGACCCCAAACAAAATCCCGATGCCCATAAATTCACGGCCATAAGTTTTGACGAAGTAATTTCGCGTCAGCTTAAAGTCATGGATATTTCGGCCATAGCTCTGGCTCGCGAAAACAATATTCCGATTGTGGTCTTTTCACAACATTCGCCCCAAGCTTTGGCTGATGCCGTTTCCGGTCGGGGAAGTTTTACAATCATTAAACAAGAGGTATAATAATATGTCTGATTTTAGTTCTATCAAACAAGATACTCAAAATCGTATGGATAAAACCATTGAAACCCTGAAAAGCGATTTTTCGGGCCTGCGTGCCGGTCGCGCCCATATCAGTTTGCTTGACGGCATTATGGTTGAAGCTTACGGCTCAATGACGCCACTGGCACAAGTCGGCACTATTTCCGTTCCCGATGCCCGCACCTTATCGGTTGCCGTTTGGGATCGCGGCTTGGCTAAAGCGGTTGAAAAAGCGATTCGCGAGTCTGACTTAGGCCTTAATCCGGCTTCTGACGGCCAATTGATTCGTATTCCGATTCCCCCGTTGAGCGAGGAACGTCGTAAAGAGTTGATTAAGGTTGCCGGCAAATACGCCGAACAAAACAAAGTTGCTGTTCGCAACATCCGTCGTGATGCTATGGATGACATTAAAAAATTGAAAAAAGACAATGCCATTTCCGAAGACGATGAAAAACGTTTTGAAAACGAAATTCAAAAATTGACAGACGAAGCCGTCAAAAAAATTGATGACTTATTTGCACAAAAAGAAAAAGATATTCTTCAGGTTTAATTAAGAGGCACTTTAAACGTGACTGGTCAACAAGATACAAAACTTAAGCATTTGGCTGTCATTATGGACGGCAATGGCCGTTGGGCGCAAAAACGCGGCTTGCCTCGTTCTGCCGGACACAAAAAAGGTGCTGAAACGGTTAAAGCCATAACCAAAGCCGCCGGTGAACTTGGCATTAAATATCTTACGCTTTATGCTTTTTCCACCGAAAATTGGCAGCGTTCGGCTGATGAGGTTGCAACCTTAATGGGATTGCTGCGTCAATATCTGAAATCCGATTTGCAGGAGCTTAAAGACAACGGCGTCCGCATAACTTTTATCGGCGAACGTTCTATGCTCGACAAAGACATTGTCGAACAAATGGAAAAGCTTGAACAGGAAACCGCCGCTTTTGACCGCTTGACTTTATGTATCGCCCTGAGCTACGGCTCACGACAAGAAATTGTCAATGCGGCGCGCAGGCTTGCCTTTTTGGCAAAACAAGGGGATATATCAGCCAACGATATTGATATAAAAATGTTTTCGGATATGCTTTATACTAGAAATATGCCTGATCCGGATTTGGTCATCCGCACCAGCGGCGAACAGCGCATAAGCAACTACCTTTTATGGCAGATTGCTTATTCCGAATTTTTCTTTACTCCGACCCTGTGGCCGGACTTTAGTAAAGCCGAACTGGAAAAAATTATTGCCGACTTTAACTCAAGGGAGAGAAGATATGGAAAAGTCTAAATTAAACACCTTGCTTAAGCGTATTATTTCCGCTTTGGTACTAATTCCCGTAACCATTTGGTGTTTGTATGCCGGATATCCTTATGTTCAGGTTTTTGCCCTTATTGTCGGCACATTGTTTTCTTGGGAATGGGCTAATATGGTTCCCAACAAACGCTCTTCTTTCTACACAGCTCTTTACACTGCCGTTCTGGCTGTGGCCGTTATGCTTGGTTCGTGGGAAGCCTATTTTACGGTTTTGGCCGGCGGAATTATTTTAGCTTTTTGCAAATCGCGAGATGAACAGCGCCGCCGCCTCTTACTTCTCGGTGTGCCGTATATTTCCATCGGTATCGGTTCTATTATCTGGTTTTATGAGTTGGTCGGCTATCTGGCAACCTTTTGGTTTTTGTTGACCGTTTGGTGTGTTGATATCGGCGGCTATGTCGTCGGCTCAACCGTAAAAGGCCCGAAACTGGCTCCGAAAATCAGCCCGAACAAAACCTGGTCCGGTCTGTTGGGCGGAGTATTATTCTCCGTCATCGCCAGCATCATCTTTTGTCACTTTGTCGGCGCCTCCAACCACAATTTGTTTTATGGTATATTAGCCGCAATCATTGCTGTCGTTGCCCAAATCGGCGACTTGGTTGAATCTCATATCAAACGTACTTTGGAACTCAAAGATTCAAGCAACCTGATCCCCGGCCACGGCGGTGTTTTTGATCGGATCGATGGTTTAGTTTTTGCCGCCCCCTTAGTTTACATTTTGTTCAAATATGCTTTGTTTTTATTTTAGTTTCAGGGTTTTATGATGTTTGATTGGTTAATCAATGCTGCTTATTACGTTATTCCGTTTATTGTTCTGCTCGGGATTTTAGTTTTTGTTCACGAGTTGGGACATTTTTTAACCGCACGAATTTGCGGTGTCAGAGTAGCGGAATTTTCAATCGGCTTTGGTAAAAAGCTTTGGGGTTTCACAGATAAATCCGGCACAGAATGGAAACTCTGCGCTGTCCCGCTCGGCGGCTATTGCAAATTTTTGGGCGATGCGGATGCCGCCAGTGCCGGTGATGAAAGCGATAAGCTGTCTGATGAAGACAAAAAATTTGCCTTTGCTTTTCAAAATCCGTTCAAAAAATTAGCCATTGTTTTTGCCGGACCTGCGGCCAATTATCTTTTTGCCATTGTCATTTTTGCCGGCATTTTTTTCTTTTGGGGCAAAGTTGACTATCCGCCGATTGTCGGCGACGTAATTTCCGGCGGTGCGGCAGAACAAGCCGGAATTTTGTCCGGCGATAAAGTCGTCACCATCAACCACAAAAAAATTGAAACTTTTTTAGACATCCAGCGTGAAATCGATTTAAACACCGCTCCGCAAGTACAGGTTCAAATTGAACGGAATCAAAAAATTATCGATTTAGCCATAACCCTGAAAACTATTCCCCTGACCGCGGAATTAAATCAGGAGGCTGCCCCGAAACCCATGCTTGGTATCCGTTCGGTTTCAACTGTTGCGGCCAATCTGCAAAACGTTCCGCTCGACGATGCTTTGGTTATGGCTTGCCAACGTACCTGGATGGTCACCGAAGCCACTTTGCGCGGCATCGGACAAATGATCAGCGGACAACGCAACACTGATGAGGTCGGCGGCATTATTCGTATTGCCGAAATGTCCGGCGACATCAGCAAAGATTCCAGCCTTATCGGTTTTCTCACCTTTATGAGCCTGCTTTCGATTAATCTTGGTCTGATTAACCTCTTCCCGATTCCGGTATTGGACGGCGGACACGTTGTCATTTACCTGATTGAGATTGTCACCGGCCGTGAAATGAATCAGCGTTTCAAGGACTACATCTTCCGCTTAGGGTTGTTTTTGATTATCGCCCTGATGCTGTTTGCCACCTATAATGACTGCGCGCGGTTATTTCACCGGTGGTTTTCATAAAAGAATTGTTAACCTAAGGATTATTAACCATGAAACACCTAAAATTCTGGACTATGCTTATGACCACGACCGCCGCTGCACAGGCTTTTGCCGCCGCTACGGTACGTGATATTAAAGTTGAAGGACTGGAAAGGGTAGAAGTCGAAACTGTCCTCTCTTATGTAGATTTAAACAAAGGTTCAACTGCTTCTGATGCCAAGCTCGACAAATCCTTAAAACAACTCTATGCGACCGGCCTGTTTGAGGATGTTTCCCTAAACATCAAAGACAACGGCTTGTTGGTTATTAAAGTGGTTGAAAATCCTGTTATCAACAAAGTTTTGTTTGACGGCAATGATAAAGTCGACGATTCCATGTTGGAAACCGAAGTTCAACTCAAACCTCGTTCAACTTTTTCGCGCTCCCGTGTTCAGGAGGATGTACAGCGTATTCTGGAAGTTTATAAACGTACCGGACGCTATGCGGTTGTGGTCGAACCGCAAATCATCAAACGCGATCAAAATCGGGTTGATTTGATTTTTAATATTAACGAAGGCCCGCTTGCCGCCATTGACAAAATTAACTTTATCGGCAACCGCCATTATACTGATGATGATTTGGCTTCCGAAATTATGAGTAAGGAAAGCCGTTGGTATCGCATTTTCTCATCTTCCGAAAACTATGATCCGGAAAAGACTAATTATGATAAAGAACTTCTGCGCCGTTTTTATCTAAAACGCGGCTATGCTGATTTTCGGGTTATCTCCGCTGTTGCCGAATTAAGTCCCGATAAAAAGTCTTTTGTCGTCACTTATGTTTTAGATGAAGGCAATCGCTATAAAGTTCGCTCGACGAACATTACTTCCGATATTGCCGAAGTCAAAACCGCTGAACTGACCGGCGAACTTGAACTGAACACCGGTGATTGGTACAACTCCGATAAAGTCGAAAAAACCATTTCGGCTTTGACCGAGGAGCTTGGCAAAAAAGGCTTTGCTTTTGTTGATGTCGAACCCGAATTAACCAAAGATATGGCTAACGGCGAAATTGACATAACCTACCACATCAGCGAAGGACAGCGTATTTTTGTTGATCGTATTAATATTACCGGCAACACCCGCACTCATGACAAAGTTATCCGCCGTGAATTTCGTATTGATGAAGGCGACGCTTTCAACACTTCCAAAATCAGAGATTCGCGCCGCAACGTCGAAAACCTTGACTACTTCAGCAAAGTTAATATCGACACCGTTCCGACCGATGACAACAAGGCCGATATTAATGTAAATGTTGAAGAAAAATCCACCGGCTCATTTAATGTCGGCGTTGGTTATTCTACTGTTAACGGAGCTTTAATCCGCACCGGTATCAGCGAAAACAATTTCCGCGGACTTGGACAAAGAGTCGGCTTTGATGTCGGTATTTCGCAGCGCGCTCAGGAATACAACATGAGCTTTACCGAGCCTTATTTCCTCAATCGCCGCTTGCGCGCCGGATTTGACTTATTCCGTACCGAAGAAGACTATCAGGATGAAGGTTCTTATGATAGTGAGACCAACGGCGGACGTTTGCGCTTAGGCTGGAACTACACTGACGATTTATCGCAACAGTTCCGCTATACTTTGCGTCAGGATGAAATCCGCAATGTTGACAGCACTGCCTCTCCTTACATCAAAGAAGAAGCCGGTAAATATATCAACTCCTCCGTCGGACAAACGTTGGTTTATGACAAACGCGACAGTGCCATTAACCCGAAGGAAGGTTATTTCTTAAGCTTCGGTAATGATGTTGCCGGTGTCGGCGGTGATGAAAAATATTTAAAATTTGATACCAAGGCATATCAATACTACACCTTTGCCGACTATTACACGGTTAAACTGTTTGCCAATGCCGGCTACATCACCGGTTACGGCAATGAAGATGTCCGCTTGTCCAATCGTTATTACCTCGGCGGCTCAACCCTGCGCGGTTTTGATGTTGCCGGTATCGGCGCTCGCGACAAAAACACCAAAGACGCCCTTGGCGGTAACTGGATGATCTATTCCGGCAGTGAATTAATGTTCCCGATCGGACTTGATGAAGTCGGTATCCGCGGACGTACTTTTGTTGATATGGGTATGTTGGGTAAACCCGATAATATGGGTTCGGATGTTGATTATTCCAGCTCGCCCCGTGTTGCTACCGGCTTCGGCTTCCAATGGCTTTCGCCGATGGGACAGATTGACCTTGACTTTGCTTTCCCGATTGTTAAGGAAAGTTACGATGAAACCCAAGTTTTCCGCCTGAATTTCGGCACCAGACTCTAATACTTTGAAAGGAATGCACACTATGGTTGATACTCGTTTTTACATCAATAACGGCCCGTTCTCCTTAGGCGATATTGCCGAAATATGTGACGCCCGCTTAGTTGACGAAAGTAAAAAAAGCACACTGATTAACGATATCGCCACTCTGGATAAAGCCGGCGAACGCGACATTTGCTTTTTCTTTGATAAAAAGAAAAAAGATAAAGCCGCACAAATTAAAGCGGCAGCGTGCATTACTACTGAAGAATTTGTCTCTCTGATGCCTGAGGGAATAGTCGTCTTAACCAGCTCCAATCCGCATATGAGTATGGTTAAGCTGATGTATGCTTTTTATAAAGAACGCCTGCCCGAAGCTGAAATCCGCCCCACCGCGGTAATTTCACGTTCAGCTGTAATTGGCGAAGGTTGCTACATTGGTGATAATGTAGTCATCGGCGACAATGTAAAAATTGGCAGCCGCTGCATTTTAGAACCCAACTGTGTAATTGCTGAAGGTTGTGAAATCGGCAATAATTGCCGCATTGGCGCAAACGCCAATATCGCTCACTGCCTGATGGGCAATGACTGCTATATTTACGGCGGCGCCCGCATCGGTTGGGATGGTTTCGGCTTTTTAATGACCCAAGGACAACACAAACGCATTCCGCAATTAGGACGCGTTATTATCGGTAACGATGTCGAAATCGGAGCTAATACTTGCGTTGATCGCGGTGCACTTGATGATACCATTATCGGTGACGGCTGCCGAATTGATGATTTGGTCATGGTGGCCCACAACATCAAATTAGGCCGAGGCTGCGTACTCGTTTCGCAAACCGGAATTGCCGGCAGCTGCACTTTCGGCGACTATGTTGTTTGCGGCGGACAAACCGGATTTGCTGATCATCTGAATATCGGCAGCGGCGCTCAAATTGCCGCCCAATCAGGAATTATGCGCGATGTTGAACCCGGCGCCATCGTTATGGGTTCGCCTGCTGTTCCGATTAAGGATTTTATGCGTCAGGTTGCTTTTTTACAAAAAGCCGGTAAAAAATAACTAATCTTAAATTACAAGGAAAAATAAAAATGTCTGAAAATAAAATTTATCACATTGAAGATATTATGAAAATGCTTCCTCACCGCTACCCGTTTTTGTTGGTAGATCGTTTGGAAGTTGAAGTCCCAGGCGAAAAGGGCGTCGGCTTAAAAAACATAACCATGAATGAAGAGTTTTTCCAAGGCCATTTTCCCAACAATCCGGTTATGCCCGGAGTTTTGCAAATTGAGGCTATGGCACAAACCGCTGGTGCTTTGGTAATTTCTTCATTTGACAATTTTCAGGATAAAAAAATCAACGTTTACTTTATGTCCATCGACGGCGTAAAATTTCGTAAACCGGTTAAACCCGGTGATCAACTCAGAATGCACGTTGAAAAAATCAGATCTCGCCGCAATGTTTTCGTTTTCAAAGGCGAAAGCAAGGTTGATGGTCAGGTCGTCAGTGAAGCCGAATTTACGGCGATGATTGTCGAGTAATAATTGCTTTAATCTCATCAATGGGCAAACATCGTCTTATTATTTTATAATCGTTGTTTGCCCTTTTGTTTATTTTTATCTGGAATTTTGCTCATGCTTTATGTTTTATATGGTTTTGTATTTGGTTTGTTTATCCCCGGCATCGCCCGTCGTTTTGCCAAGTTTATGCCGGCTACGTTTGCCGGTGCGATCAGCCAAATGATTGTTTTGAGTAAACCGTATAAAAAATCGCCGCATTTTCCATTTTATCGCCGCCTGCAACAACAATTCTACAACCGCTCGCTTTTAAGCGCTGTTATTACAGCCGCCGTTACTTATTGTGCATTAACTCATTTCGGTTTCCACGGCATTTGGTTTAAAATTATTTATTTATGGTTTTTGCTTTTGCTGGCGGAAATTGATTACCGCATGTATTTATTGCCTGATATTTTAACAATTCCGCTTTTGCTGACCGGCTTGTTGGCTTCCGTGTTTGATATGGGTTTCATCCCAATTCAGGAAAGTGTTATGGCCGCATTTATCGGTTATTTTTTGCCCGTTGTCGTCAGCCTGCTGTTTGTCTGGAAACACAAAGACGCTTTTGGTGGCGGCGATGTCAAACTGTTGTGCGCGCTTGGCGCTTGGCTCGGAGTTGGAGCCTTGCTTGCCGTTATTGTCGTTTCCGCTGTTTTGTTTATTGTTTATGCCTTGTGCCGCCACCGCCGGACTGATGCCTATGGGCCGGCCATTGCTCTTGGCGGAATAATCATTGCATTCTGTTATTTTTGAGTTAAAATACTGCTATTCGCATAATAGAGGAAAAAGAAATGTCTAATACTTCGACACCTAATAATTTAATTTCCAAACTTAAGGAACAAGCTCAGAAAAATAAAACGTTACGCAAAATTTTTCCCAAGGAGGATAAACGCAAACTCCACAAATTAGTCACCGGCCAAAGCTTCGACTTTTTTATCATGAGCATCATTTTGGCGGATGCTCTGATTTTAGGCATGATGACTTCCGACTTTTGGAACCTTTACTTTGATCAGGGTTTATTCTTACTCGACCGCTTATTTATGGGCATTTTCATTGTTGAAATGTTCCTCAAAATTTATGCCGAACGCCGTGATTTTTTCCGCTCCGGCTGGAATATTTTTGACTTTATCGTCATTGCCGTTTCAATCTTACCATCCACCAGCGGTTTTATCATTTTACGGACATTCCGGTTGTTTCGTCTGTTTAAGTATATTCACCACCTCTCTCGTCTGCACAACATTGTCCAAACTTTTATCGACCTGCTGCCGACATTTGCCTCTTTTGTTGCCGTGTTCGGAGTAGTATTTTATGTTTTTGCCATCATGGGCGTAAGCTTATACGGTGATATTTTTGCCAGCTTTGACAACCTGGGATCTGCCGCTTTTACCTTGTTGCAGATTTTCACGCTTGACGGTTGGGCTTCAACCATCGCCCGTCCGATTATGCTTATTTTCCCTTATGCTTGGCTCTATTTCAGCTCGCTGATTATTTTATCCTTTTTATTGATAATCAGCTTTGTTGCCACCGTTGTTCGTCAGGTTTTGTACCCCGACAAATAGCACCGCGCGATTTTCTTAAGCCCTGATCTTCCACAGGGCTTTTTTTTATACCTTTAATCCAAAAATAATTCATATTTTTTTGTTCCCGAACTTGACTTTGTCATTTTTGGTAACTACCTAAGCTAATAGATAAATAAAATATAACTTTTATGGAGCTTGAAAAAATGAAAATTAGACCATTACAAGATCGTGTTCTGGTTAAAAGACTGGAAGAAACCACTAAGACTGCCGGAGGTATCATTATTCCCGATACCGCTAAGGAAAAACCAAGCGAAGGTATTGTTGAGGCCGTCGGTCCGGGTATGATCAACCCTGAAGGCAAGTTGATTCCGATGAATGTCAAAGTCGGCGATAAAGTTTTGTTCGGCAAATGGTCTGGCTCAGAAGTAAAAGTAAACGGCGAAGAACGTTTGTTGATTAAAGAAGCTGAAATTCTCGGCGTAGTAGAAGATTAATTATACATAAAATAAGGATAAAAATTATGGCTGCAAAAGATATTGAATTTGGCACAAATGCCCGCGCAAAAATGCTTCGCGGTGTTGAAACATTGGCAAAAACCGTAAAAACCACTTTAGGCCCTAAAGGTCGTAATGTTATTTTGGACAAGTCTTACGGCGCTCCGAAAATCACTAAAGACGGTGTATCTGTTGCCAAAGAAATTGAACTGGCTGATAAATTTGAAAATATGGGCGCTCAATTAGTTAAGGAAGTCGCACAAAAAACTGCCGACAAAGCCGGTGACGGTACAACCACGGCTACGGTTTTGGCTGAGGCGATTATTCGCGAAGGCTGCAAAGCTGTTGCTGCCGGCATGAACCCGATGGATCTTAAACGCGGTATTGATATGGCGGTTGAAGCCGTTGTCGCTGATATCAAATCTCGTTCTGTTGCCATCAAAACCTCTGAAGAAATCGCTCAGGTAGGTACTATTTCAGCTAACGGCGACCGCTCAATCGGCGAATATCTGGCTCGCGCTATGGAAAAAGTCGGCAATGAAGGTGTTATCACAGTTGAAGACGCTAAAGGTTTGGAAACCGAGCTTGACGTTGTTGAAGGTATGCAGTTTGACCGCGGTTACTTGTCTCCGTATTTTATCACCAATGCTGATAAAATGACTTGTGAATATGAATCTCCTTACATCTTATTGTGCGACCAAAAGATTTCTAACCTACAGCCGTTAATTCCGGTTTTGGAAAGCATTGTTCAGTCCGGCCGCGCTTTGGTTATTGTGGCCGAAGACATTGAAGGTGAAGCTTTAGCTACTTTGGTTGTCAACCGTATTCGCGGCGGCTTAAAAGTTTGTGCAGTTAAAGCTCCGGCTTTTGGCGACCGACGCAAAGCTATGTTGGAAGACATTGCTATTTTGACCGGCGGCCAAGTTGTCAGCGAAGAACTTGGTATGAAACTTGAAAACGTTACCTTGGATATGCTTGGTACCGCTAAACGTGTTGAAATCACTAAAGACGACACTACTATTATTGACGGTGCCGGCGAAAAAGATTTGATTGAAGCTCGCGCTGCTTCGATTCGCAAACAAATTGAAGAAACGACTTCTGATTATGATCGTGAAAAATTGCAAGAACGTTTAGCCAAACTTTCCGGCGGTGTTGCTGTGCTGCGTGTCGGCGGAGCTTCGGAAGTTGAGGTTAAGGAAAAGAAAGACCGCATCGATGATGCCTTGAACGCAACCCGCGCTGCGGTTAAAGAAGGCGTTGTTGCCGGCGGCGGCTGCGCATTGCTTTATGCCGGTAAAGTTTTGGATAAACTGCAACCTGCTAACCAGGATCAAAAAGTCGGTATCGACATTATCCGCAAAGCTACACAAGCTCCGATTCGTCAAATTGCCGAAAATGCCGGTGTTGACGGAGCGGTTGTTGCTGGAAAACTGCTTGAGAGCAGCGACAGCAATTTTGGTTACAATGCTCAAAGCGGTGAATACACCGACATGGTAAAAGCCGGCATCATTGACCCGACTAAAGTTGTTCGTACGGCTTTGCAAGACGCTGCTTCCGTTGGCGGTTTGCTGATTACCACCGAAGCTATGGTTACCGAAGCCCCGCAAAAAGAATGCGGCTGCGGATGCGGTAACGGAAATGCTGCGGCCATGGGTGGCGGCATGGGCGGTATGGGTTTCTAATCCTACCCCTGAATTTAATAACCCAAACACAGAAACCTTCTCTTTCGAGAGAAGGTTTCTCTTTTATAATCCTCAAAGCCGATTATATTATAAGAAAACATATCGGGAGAAACAATATGATGATAGACGCGGAGAAATTAAAAGAACTCGAAAACCAAGGAGTTTTAAGCGAAGAAGAGTTACTCGCCCAAAAACAACGTCTCTTTCATAAGGCGATTACCGATAAACGAGATGTTGCCGGCAAAAGCGGCTATCTTTACATTTTGTTGGGTTGGTTTTTGGGAACAATCGGTCTGCACAATTTTTATGCCGGTTATTTTTGGCGCGGCACTGTCCAAATGCTTTTAACCCTAACCTCCTGGCTGTTTGCTTTCATCCCGTTATTGTTCGTTGCCGTCTGGGCCTTTTTAGAAATCCTATTGGTAAACCACAGTGCCGATGGCCTGCCGCTGAAAGGCCGCCGTTCGGTAATCATCGGTTTGCGCCTGCTGACGATTCTCTGGTTGGCGGTTGCCTTTTATAACAGCGATTTAGTTGTTTATGACAATAGCTTCACATTGTCTGATGATGGCTTATATATTGATAATCTGTCATAAATTTTAGGCTTCCGCTGCATCATAAAAAAAAGTAAAAATTTTTAAAATAAATGCTTGCATTTTTTTTTGAGTATGTTATTAAATATCTCGTTCTACCGATGCGGGCGTAGCTCAGGGGTAGAGCGCAACCTTGCCAAGGTTGATGTCGAGGGTCCGAATCCCTTCGCCCGCTCCAATTTGAAAGCCTTGATTTTCAAGGCTTTTTTTGCTTTTAAAGACTGAAAAGTTTAGTCCGCTCCCAAAATTCAAAAGCATTATAAATCAAGCATTTACACTTAAACCTTCGTCAAAATAACGTATGGAGGCCGTGATGCTTAAAAAGTGTGATGCAAACTGTGATACAAAAGTATCCCATTTGTGGTTGCGAAATAATATTTTTCACATTAGAGTTGAACTTGAATGTGTTAATGGCAAGCGAAGATACAAGCGCATATCGTTACACACAGATAATTTTTTCGAAGCAAGAGAGAAATTACGTACTATGACAACTGATAAAAATTGGCCTTTTGATGAATTTCGTCTCCTTTTCAATAACTTAATCTTTGAACAAGCTTCCGAACAAGGTGTGGGTACTGGTAATGTCGGTATGTTGTCACGGTTTCAAATGCAAAAAAGGTTATCCAAACGAAATAAGCGTGAAGATATTGAAAAATTAAATCTGTTTGGAAACATAGCTATGCAATCCAATCAGATGAATTTAAGCCAAGAAGACCGGCTGTTGATAAAGCAATTTGTTGAGATGCGACCAATGTTTGAGGCATTTTTAGCTAATCAACCGACATCTTCAAAGCCTACATCAGCTCCATCGCGTAAAATATCTGATGTTTTGGATATGATGCTATTGAAGGCCAACAACTGCAACGATGAAAAACGCAGAAAGAAAAATACCATTACCAAGCTTTTGCAGGCTGTCGGTATATCCGTTGATGATGATTATGCAAAGTTTCACAATGCCGATACAATAAGTGCAATTTCCAAAGTTGTGGTTGATCAGACTGATGCCAAAGGTGATTATAAAAGAAAACAGTTGCGTTATATCAAAGAGTTAGCAACTTGCGGAAGTAATATCGATTCGGATTTTTATAAGCTTAGTATAATTAATAACCTTCCAAACGTTGAGAAAACCAAAAAATTTGAGAAAAAACCGCATCAACCATATAGTGATGCACAGTTGCTTGAGATATTTAATCCGAAACACACTTACTTTAAAGAACATCCAGATGCCTTTTGGGCGTGCATGATTGCTTTGTTTACCGGTACCAGAGCCAACAGTGCGATTACGTTACAATATAATGATATTATTGAAAAAGATGGTATTTGGTGCATTCAGTTTATTGAAAACCATCCGATTAAGCATTTGAAAAATGAAGCTTCCGAGCGAATTGTACCAATACATCCGCAACTTTTGGATTTTGGTTTTGTTGATTATATTAAACGTCGTCAAACAGCACTTAACGCTAAAGGCACGGATTTTATCTTTCCGAAGTGCCAAACCAAAAGCGGAACATACAACAGTAGATACACGGCGCGGATGATTCTTAACTTTTTGCAGAAAATCGGAGTAAAATCAGGCACTAAAGACAGTTACGATTTTCACTCTTTTCGAAAAAATGCCAGTATAGCTATGCAAAATGCCGGTATCATTGCAACTTTTATCAATGATATTATCGGTTGGGAAGGTAAAACTACGATGGAACAGTCGTATTCTAACCATACTTTGCAGCAAATAAAGACAGAGATATCAAAATTTAACTACAATTTCCTGTCCGGTCACTTTGCAAAATGGAAAGAGATTATGAAAAAAGCAAAGTAATTCTGCTAAATGCGTAACAAATAATTTAATAACTTTAACCAATAATTGACTATTATGGAAATATTAATATAATTAAAATATTTTTTACGCTTGAGAGAGATACTGGATATGAAAATTGTAGATTTATTTTCAGGAGCAGGAGGTTTAACATTCGGATTTTACTATAAACTTTTGAACGGTAAATTTGTAGTAAACGAGGATTGTAATATAATTTTTGCAAATGAATATGACAAAGATGCCGCCAAAGCCTTTCAGCTCAATTTCCCAGATGTTAGAATGATAAACAAGGATATTCGTGCTTTATCAAAGAGAGAAATAGAAGAATACATAGGTAAGCAAGAAATAGATTTGATTATCGGAGGACCTCCTTGTCAATCATATAGTACAATTGGAAAAAGAAAATATGATGACAAAGCGAAATTATATGAAGAATATTATCGTCTACTATCTATTATCAAGCCAAAGATGTTTTTGTTTGAAAATGTAACTGGTATGCTTTCTATGAAAAGTGATACAGGGACAAAGGTTATTGATGACATTAAAAGTAAATTTAAGAGCGTAAATTATGAAATAGATTTTGAAGTATTAGATGCCGCAGAATATGGAGTTCCTCAGCATAGACAAAGAGTATTTATCATAGGAAGACGTTCAGACCTTCATATTTTATGGGATTTTAAGGATATTAAAAAGAATAATTTCATGTTATCAATAAAGGATGCTATAGATGACTTACCTTCTGTATCTGCCGGTACCAATGTAACGACATATAAGAAATATTCAAATTTAACAAGTTATCAAAAACTAATGAGGAATCCTTCTGGTAATCTGACTTGCCATTTTTCACCTATATATGGAGATAAAATACAAACAATTATAAATAATGTTATTCAGGGAGAGGGCAAAAATTATATAAATAAATTGGTTTGTGAAGGAAAACTATCAGAAAAATATAAAATTACGTCAGGATATAACAATTGCTATGGAAGATTATTAGAAAATGTCCCATGTACAACGATAACAAATAATGTTTCAACTCCTTCAGGATTAAGATGTATTCATTACAGAGAGAATAGAGCCTTAACACCTCGAGAGGGCGCTAGGATACAATCATTCCCTGATTGGTTTCAGTTTGTTGGATCTAAAAAGGCTATAACAACACAAATAGGTAATGCTGTTCCACCATTGTTAGCTATAAAAATCGCGAATCAAATTGAAAAAATTTTGAAAGATACCTAAATGGAAAATACAAAAGACCAAATACAGTTTAATTTTTCATATTATGCATTAAAACTCCTAGGTAAAAATTTATATAACAATCCTTGGAGTGCCATTTCTGAACTTGTAGCTAATGGTCTCGATGCTCAAGCAAATAATGTAAAATTATACATCAACATGATTAACAAAGAGCATTCCACCATTGAAATTTTAGATAATGGAATTGGGATGAGCTATGATGATTTAGCTAACAAATATGTATTTATGGGAAAAAATAAGAGAAATGATACCCAAATACCGGATGATATAAAGAGAACATTAATGGGTAGAAAAGGCATAGGAAAACTAGCGGCACTATACCTTTCAAAAAAATATTATATTATAACGAAAAGATTTCAAGAAAATGACACATGTTGGTTTTTGGATTCTGAAAATGTAGATGAATCAGATATCCCTACACTTAACAAATGTAATATTTCTGAAGTTAATACAGAAATTATTAATGAGTGGAAAAATGTAAAATCAGGTACATTAATAAAATTGACTGATGTAGATTTAACAGGTTTAGGATATCAAAAAATTGAGGGATTAAAATGTAGATTATCAAACTTTTTTCTGACAGATACATTAAAAAGCAATATAGAAATTTGTGTGTTATTTAGTTCTAAGGATCCTATAATTTTTTATAAAGTTGAAAAGAACATAGCTTTTAAGAATATGTACGCTTTTTTTTCCAATGATCATGAAAATATGTTGAACAACATTGCTAAAACAGTAGTTGTAGGAAAAACAAAATATCCGCAGGTTAGTCGTAAAAAAAGAAATGTACAAATTTTCCAAAAGGAAGAATTTCCAAATATAATAGGGGAAAAGATACTTGCATCAAAAAGTGGACCAATTACAGTAAAATACGAGTTAACAGGTTGGATTGGATTGCATACATCTATTGAAAACCAATATGCCCAGATGAATGATAAAAGATACATTAAAAATGAAGCTTTCAATCCAAACCAACTACGCTTGTATGTCCGCAAAAAATTAGCGGTCGAAAATTTTCTAGATATATTAAAAAACACTCAAGCTTTTTCAAATTATATTGAAGGAGAAATCAGTTTTGATATACTGGACGATGATAGATTTGAAGATATTGCTACAACAAACAGGCAAAGTTTAGTGACTGATGATGAACGTGTAAAATTATTAATTGAAATCTTAAATCCTATTATAGGTAAAATGATTCGAGAACGTATTAAATTAGGTTCAGAGATAAGCAATGAGGAAAAAGCTATTGAAGACGAGGAAAAAAGGAAGAAAGAGCAAGAAAAAGAGGAATTAAAACAGAAATTTCAAGAAGAAAAAGAAAAGAAGGAACAGGCCGAAGCTGAAACGCAACAAGAGAAACAGAAACGGAAGAAAGCGGAAGAAAGCGCTAAACAAGCTAACGAAGAAAAAGAAAAAGCAGAAACCGAAGCCAAAAGTGAAAAAAAGAGGGCAAAATTTATAGAAAGCTCGATTACTGAAGATCAAAAACGATTCATAGGCAGGCTTCATATAATCAAGATTAATGTACAAACAATGGAAGCTATTATTGATAGTATGGTAAAGTTAATACAACGAAATATGTTTAACAAAGATAAAGCTTGGGAAAAGTTAAAGAAACTCTCTTACGCTGTAGCAAGAATGGATGCATCGTTAAATATTACTCCATATGCAAAGTTTAACACAAGAAATGAAAAAATTGAAGCTGATTTATTTGCATTTATTAAAGAATATCTAGAAAATGCATTAATTGACTATGGCTCATTAAAAGTAAACGTTATAAATAAGGAACATGCTGTTTATAATATTAAATTTTCTCCTCAAGATATAATAATTATCATAGATAATGTTATATCAAATTCTTCTAAACAAGAACATCATGCAAAACAGCTTGAAGTTAGGATGAGTAAGCAAGATAATGGTGCGTTAATTATTTTTGAAGATGATGGAATGGGTTTGAATAAAGCGGTACAAAATATTGATGATATATTTGAGTTTGGTAAGAGTTACACTTCATCGGGTAGTGGTGTAGGATTATACCATATAAAACAAATTGTTGAAGAAAGTTTTCATGGTAATGTATCTGTTACTAAAACAGAAAAAGGATTCAGATTACAGATAAGGATTTAATACTATGCGTGACAATATTGTAATATTATGGGTTGATGATGTACCATCTTCTTATGAGGCAAATAAGGAAAATCTAGAAATATATGCTTCAGATTATGGAATAAAGTTAAATTTTCACTATGTTCAAAATGCAGATGAATTACTTAGCATATTAGAATCTCAAGAAACAGGTTTTCAACAGTATGACATTTGCTTTATTGACTATGCCTTATCTATGTCAAATGGTAGAATGGGAGATATAGTAATAAGAAAATTAAAGGAGAAGAAAATAGATGCTGATATTTTATTTTATTCTTCAGATAAATTATCCGATATTCAGAATTTAATGAAAGAAAATATAAGTTCTTTTGAAGGAGTATATATTTCGGACAGATCAAATTTTGAAGATAAATCAATACAATTAATCAATAAAAATGCAAAGAAATTGTACTCCATTAATAATATAAGAGGTATTTTAATGAATGAAACATCAGAAAATGATTATATTATGAAATCTTATATAATGGATAAATATGAAAACTTAGATATTGTCACAAAAACAGAATTAACG
>ERZ1034878.100-NODE-100-length-43518-cov-13.221430_pt1 | contig 43518 bp, 37 predicted proteins | sample MGYA00520593_ERZ1034878 | MGnify/ENA primary metagenome ERZ1034878 (study PRJEB33766, sample SAMN09781724) | gut metagenome | biome: gut microbiome | host: Homo sapiens | place: Madagascar | study: EMG produced TPA metagenomics assembly of the PRJNA485056 data...
AGATATCATTAAAAGAACAAAAGAGTCTCAAAAAGCTGCAAAAAGACAAGCTGAATTAGTAAAAAGATACGAAGAACTAAACAATGAAAATGAAGCATTGCAAGCAGAAGATGCTGCAAAAATTCAAACAGCTCAACCTACTCCTGCAGCAAACAAAGTTCAAAGTACAGCAGCAATGACACCTGTTGCAGCCCAACAAAATACCCCTCAAAGCAACAATGCTGATAAGATTGCAAGCAACAATGCTGAAATAGGTTCAATTTGTACTGAATTTAAAGTTCTTAAAAAAACTATTACTACAAATAGAAAAGTAATGGTTAAATTGCAAAAGTCTACAAAAACTACTCAAAAGAAATTAAACAAAAAGCTAAAAGTTATCGACAAGAACGAAAAAATCGCAGAAAAGAAAGAACAAGACAAACAAAAGAAATTAGCTAAACAACTTGCAGGCGTTGGTATCGCAGAAAACGTATTTTCAGTTACCTTAGCAACAGGTATGATTTTGTCTGCTATTCCATGGTCTGCGCTAGTTGGGCAAGCAATGGTTCAAATTGGCGAATATGGTGTTGTTGCTTGTGGTTTAACTAAAGCTGCAATTAATTTGGCAAATGGAAACTTAACAGCTGCATTAATGTCAATTGCACAAGCCGCAATTACAGTTGCTGCAGCTGCAGCAGGTCCGGCAGCTGCAGGTGCCGGAGGTGTACTTGGCGCAGTTGCAGGAGGTTTGTCTGTTGTGTCAAATTCAGCTGAAATGGTAAACAACGTTAGAGCCGTACAAGGCAAAGAAGCAAATGGAGTTTTGAGCAAAATCTCTACAATTTCAGGTGTTGCAAGTTCAGTTGTTGGTGCAGCTGCTTCATTGGGTAGCCTTTCAAAAACTGCAAGCACATTGACAAAGATTGGTAAAATCGTATCAACAGTTGGTACAGCTGTTTCTTCTACAAGCCAATTGATGACAGAATTTGGTGGACAAAGCAAAGCAGCAAACATCTTAGGTATGGTTGGCGGTGCTATAAGCATGGCATCAGCAGTAGTTTCAATAGCTGGAACTAAAAAAGATCAAGCAAATGCTAAAGCAGCTGATCAAAAAGAAGAACAAAAGAAACAAGAGGCACAATCAACTAAACAAGAAGAACAAAAGAAACAAGAAACTAAAAAAGAACTAACAAAAAAGATTAAAGAACAAGAAAATAAGATTAAACAAGAACAAGCAAAAGAAACATCTTCTGAAGTTCCAAAATATCTTGCTGCACCTACAGAAGATACTCAATATCAACCGGATACAGAAATTGATTTTTCAAAACCTGATGCATACTCACAACTTCCTACAAAAAATGAAGAAACACCTTCATACTTAGATATGTCTAAATTCCAGCCAACAACAGCATCAACAGACACTAAAACAAATAAATCAGACTTGTTTAATACTATTACACAAGGTATCGGTGCAGCAACAAGTGTTGCAAGTGCTTTCTTGCAAAATGGTCAAAACGGTGGCAATCAACAACAAAAGAAACAAGCTCCGGCTGCACATCTTGACAAACGTACAAAAAACATTATGAAAAAGAACAGAAAACAACGTGCTAACACTAAAAAAATGCTTGAAAGCCAAAGAAAAATCGCAGCTTTGAAAAAATTAAGAGCAGCAGTATAAATAAAGATACTAAGTGCCTAGTGCCCTAGTGCCTTAGTAACCTAGTAACTTAATCTACTTCACTTCCAAATCAGTTACGTACAAGACCTGAATTTCGCCGGCATCTAGCTGAACTTTAAAACTTCCTTTTTGCGTAATCGGTGGGTTTGTTATTTTAAATGGTACAATGTTGTTAGAAGGTCCTATATGTGGAATTGAAACATTTGTGTTTATACTGTTGCGAAAATTCAAATTCCCAATAACAATTACGCTTTGTCCATTATAGCCTATTGCATAAGCAAAAACTGAAGGTTCAGACGTTTTTAAAACAGTTAATTTGCCGTTGTTAATCAGTTTGGAAAGCTGTCTTTTTACATGATTTGTTAGCACGAAATTTGATAGCAAATCGTCATCTTTACCACCGGCTTGGCGAGAAAAATTGAATATATCAAGTTTCCCGCGGTGTACAAAATAGTAATCATCATCTGTGAAAGTCTGGAACGCCTCTTTATTTGCCCACATATAAATGTAATTGTCGCCGGTATCAAAGCCGTCTACAAAGTATGAGTTTACGGGTAATGTTGCATTCAACCACATAATCATTTCGCTAAGTTGTTTTCCGTTAATCAAAATTGGGCTCATCTCGTCGTGAGTTGTAAAACTTCCGATTACGGCTTTTGGCTCAGAAAACTTTTTCAAATTCTCGTTTGTTGCAACAATTTGGTTGGTTAATTCTTTACCTGTTTTGTAATTTTTTATGTTGAAATAGCTTCCGTAATAACCGTCAAATCCGGCTTCCAATAACTTGTTGTAAGGCGTGAAAACGGCGTAAGGAGAAACCGCCTCAGTCCAACTTTCTGAGGCTTCTGCAAGCCACAAGAATTGGGGATCTTTGGTTCTTGAATAATCAATCAAATCTTTCCAGAATTTTGCGGGCTTGTTTGTTGCAACATCTGCACGAATTCCGTCTGCGCCGAGTCTGATTACCATATCAACAAAACCTTTGAAAAGATTGTAAACATCAGCGTTTACAGCGGTTTCTGTTCCGGCATTTAAAAGTCGAACATCTGTCCAGTCGGCCGGAACAATCGGTTGACCTTGCTTGTCTTTTACGAAGAGTTCTGGGCGTTGCATATACAAGTCATAGGCTCCGCAAGATGGTAAATCAATGATTACACGAAGTCCTTGCTTGTGAGCTTCGTCAATAAATTTCCTCGCTTGGGATTCGAGAGAAAGTGCTGTATTTTTGCTTCCTAATTGTGGATTAAGTGTATTAAAACTTGATGCTGCATACAAAGAGCCGGCTGTTCCGAGTGCTTTGGTTTTTCCGACAGGAGTAATCGGCATTACATGAATTGCGTTGATTCCTTTTTGCGAAAGCCCTTCGAGGCGTGGGATTGCATTCAAAAAAGTTCCGCTTTCTTCAGCGTCGTCAAAGTCGATTATGCCGTTTTTATTTGTATCTTGCGCGCCAAATGTTCTCAAGTTGATTTCATATATTACGGTTGAGTTGCGTGTAAACATTCTGCGTGTGTCGTTTACCCAAACATCAGCAGAAAATGCGCATTGTGCTTGTAAAAACAGTGCTGAAATTGCAAGTGTTGCTAATAATTTTTTCTTCATAATCCCGGTACTCCCTCTTTAAAAACATGCTAACAAATAATTATATTTTTTGCAAATAATTAATTTTTGGGCTATAATCCACCGTATATGAAAAAATATTCTGTTGGAATTGATTTAGGCGGAACTAAAATTCTTTTAGGGCTTGTTGAAATAGATACCGGAAGGGTTGTAGATTTCGTAAAGAAAAAGACGAAGAAGGAAAAAGGTTCGGATAATATTGTAAGAAAAATGATTGACGGTATTAGTCAATTGCTCGAACAGACAAAAGTTGATTTGTCGGAAATTCAATCTATTGGTGTGGGCTCTGCTGGACAGATTGATAGAAAAAATGGAATTATTGTTGGGGCACCCAATTTAGATTGTTATAATCTGAACTTGAAAAATATTTTGGAAACAAGGTTTAAAATTCCGACATTTGTGGGGAATGATGTTGAAGTTGCAGCACTTGGCGAACAAAAATTTGGTGCAGGACGTGGAAGTGATGACTTCGTTTGTGTTTTTGTCGGTACAGGAATTGGCTCCGCAATTGTTAAAGGCGGAAAACTTATGCGTGGTGCGACCGGAACGGCAGGCGAACTTGGACATATTATTGTGGATTTAAACGGACGCCCTTGCGCTTGCGGGGCTCATGGTTGTTTGGAAGCTTATGCGTCGAGAACTGCAATAGAAACAAGGATTGAAGGGGCTCTCAAAAAAGGTCGAAAATCCTGTATTACCGAGTATTTGGAAGATGGAAAAGCGATAACTTCCAGTATGATTAGAAAGGCTATTGAAAGAGAAGATGAACTTGTGCTACAATGTGTGACAGAGGCCTCAGAATATTTGTCCGCAGGGTTGGCAAGTGTGATAAATCTTATTAATCCTGAACGAATTATTCTAGGAGGCGGCTTGATTGAGGCAGTTGATTATTTTTATCAATCCACAATTAAGAAAGCACGAGCGAAATGTTTACCTGTTCCGGCTGAAAAAATTGTATTTAAAAAGACTGAGTTGGGTGACTTTTCAGGTGTTGTCGGCGCAGTATTTTTAGACAGGAAAGGAGAAGATTAAAATGAAAAAAATCATGATGATTAGATTATCTTCTCTTGGTGATGTGATTTTTAATCTTCCGCTTGCAAATGTCTTAAAGAAGAACGGGTTTGAGGTTACTTGGCTTGTTTCAGAAAAAGGTATTGATATTGTAAGAGACAATCCGGCAGTTGATAGGGCAGTGCTTATCCCACTTCAACGTTGGAAAAAAGAGGGCTTTTCGCTTAAAAATCTATGCGAATTTTTGACTATATTAAAAAGCTTGCGCAAAGAACATTTTGATATTGCAATTGACACTCAAATGATGTTTAAAAGCATGATTTGGCTTAAACTTTGCGGAGCTAAAAGGCGAATTTGTTATAACTGGGGGCGAGAATTTTCAAGCTATGGTGGGAATGAAAGAATTTCTCCGGAGCCTAATCCGAATTACTCGTTACACGCTGTATATCAGCACTTGCGCTATGCAAGATATTTAAAACTTGAAGGAACGGACGAGATTAAATTTACACTTCCGCCTGTGAGTGACGAAACAAAAGCCAAAATAGACAACTTACTGAAAAATGTCGACAAATCTAAGCCTATGGTGATTATTGCACCTGCAACAACAAGAAAACTTAAACATTGGAACAAAGACAATTGGCGAAAAGTTGTCGATGCGATAAAAGATAAGTGTACACTTGTATTCACAGGTGGGGCTTGTGATAATGACTTGATTTCTTACATAAGTCAAGGTCAGTTTTTGAACCTTGCCGGAAAAACAAGTATTAAAGATTTGATAGAGCTGTTTTCTCGCGCTACTCTTGTAATGGCTCCGGATTCCGGTAGTGCACATCTTGCTAGAGCGACAAATAAACCTGCTGTAATCTCGATTTTCTGTGCAACTCCGCCGACTATGTATGGGCCGTTTGGAGATGATAAAAAATACTTTGCGCTGGACGGAGGCTTGAAATGTCAACCTTGCCACTGTATGAGAAAATGTCCGCTTGAAGATGAAGGAGCCGAGCAATGTATAAATTATCCGGAGCCTGAAAAAATTATAAATATTGTTTACAATATATTACAAAATCAAGAACATAGTGTATAATAAGAATATGAGTTTATTTGACAATATACGAGATATTTATAGAAAAGTTTCAGAGGTAGAAAGTGCTATATACAGTAGCAAGCAGGACTATTCTGAAATTTATGAACGCAACCTTCAACTTGAAAGAGAAATTAAAGAACGTACTCACGAGTTGAATATTGCAAATAAACGAATGCTAACTCTCCAACATATTTGGGATATGATGAACGCTTCGCGGCCCTTGCAGAGCGTTTTGGAAACTATTGTAAATAGTATTCAAGGGGAACTCGGTTATCTTCATTGTAACATTATCAAAAAATGCGATGATGAAGATGGTACTTATCTCACTGTTTTGGCGCAGTCAAATGACGATTCTATTAAAAAAGTCGATAAACTTGTAAAAGGACCTATTCAAGCGAAAAAGCTTGTTTATGATGAAAAAAGTATTTACGCTAAAGCGGCTAATGAAAAGAAAATTATGCAGACAACCGATGTCGGTGGAACTTTAAAAATGGTTATTCCAAATGTTTCTGATGAAATTGTAGAAAACCTTAACGAAAGAGATAACTGCAAATCAATAATTACAGTCCCATTGTATTCCAGAAGTGTTCACTATGGTTGGTTTAACGTATTTTCTTCAAGGCAAGAAATGACGAACGGCGAAACTGACTTCTTGACGATTTTTGCTCAACAAATTGAGATGGCAATCACAATTGCCGATTTGTTTGAAGAGGTTAAGGCGCAGGCTGTAACGGACTCTTTGACAGGGCTTTATAACAGAAGATATTTTGAAGAGTATTTGAAAAAAGAAGTTACTCGTGCGCTTCGTCAACAACAGGCGTTTAGTATAATCGGGCTTGATTTAGACCATTTGAAACAGATTAACGATAAATACGGGCATGCTTATGGGGATTTGGCGATTAAAACGGTTGCAAATGTGTTGAAGAAAAATGCTCGATCTATTGATACTGCGGCACGTATGGGTGGTGAAGAATTCAATGTAATTCTACCCGGAGTTGATTCAAACGGTGCTATGATTGCTGCAGAAAGAATTCGAAAAGCTCTTGAAGATGAACCTTTGGATACGCTTGGACATGTTACCGCAAGTATTGGGGTGGCTACATTTTTGGAACATTCTGATAATATAGAAGATATTTTGGAATTAACCGATCAGGCAATGTATCAGTCAAAACGCAACGGCAGAAACCAAGTTACGCTTGCAAAACCGATTAACGAAACAAGTTGGCAAGAGATTGCAGTCAATACGTTTATGGATATTTTGTCAAAACATAATATTCCACTTAACAAAGATATAACAGACCATTTGAAAGAAAAACTTCAAAAAAGTGATGAGGCTCCGAAAGAAGCTCTCTATAATGTTGCAGATATGCTTACTCAAACATACAACCCGCTCCATCATTCAGGGGTTATGAAGTCGAAAATTCTTCTAGCAGTCAGTCTGGCAAAACGTTTCGATTTGCCAAAAGACGACATTGACAAGCTCCGTATTGCAATGCTTTTGTACGATATCGGGAATTTGATGTTACCTGTTGAGCTTTTGCAAAAAACAACTCCGCTTACGGAAGAAGAAAGAAACCACATCAAAGAGCACCCATTAATTGCGGCAAGAGAAATTTTAAAACCGATAAGCTATATTCAAGACGTAATTCCAATAATTGAACACCACCACGAAAACTGGGACGGCTCGGGGTATCCTTCAAAGATTTCTCGAGAAGAAATTCCTATGACATCACAAATTATTTTGATTGTTGACGCTTATTTTGCCTTAACTGAACCTCGTACATATAGGGCTGAACTTACGCCAAGACAAGCAATTGAGGTTATCAAAAAAGATGCTGGCAAAAAATGGAATACAGCACTTGTTGAAGAATTTATTTCACTAATCGACCACGACGTATAAGATTTGTAATGAACGAAAAAGAACTTATAAAAATCATAAAATCCACACTGAATTCCGCCTATATAGGTGATGATTGCGCTTATTTGAAAGACTTGGGAATTGTTGTGAGTCAGGACAGCTTGGTTGAAGATGTACATTTTAAGCGTGATTTAATCACACCGTATCAGCTCGGCTACAAGTCTATAATGGTTAATATCAGTGACATTTGTGCATCAGGTGCAGAACCTTTGTATTTGACGGTTTCGCTTTCGCTACCAAAAGATGTTGATGAAAGTTTTGTTGAAGAATTTTATAAGGGAGCAAAAGTTGCACTGAACGGAGCGAAAATCGTTGGTGGCGATTTGACGGGAAGTGACAAAATTTATGTTTCTGTGACCGCAATCGGAAGCGACAAAGGACGAAAAATTTCTTCTCGAGCAAATGCAAAAGTCGGTTATAAAGTGATAGTTTCTGGAGAACATGGCAATAGTGCCTTGGGGCTGAAATTATTGTTGAGTATGGATTGCACCCCTCACCCGCCTTACAGGCACTTTCTCCCTGACGGAAGCGAGGGGGAGAAATTTATCTCTGCTCACCTGACTCCAACTGCACAACGATACTTTTCCCATCAAATTGCAAGTCAGATAAAAGTTGATTACGCAATGATGGACACATCAGACGGGCTGGCGGACGCACTTATTCAGATTGCAAAAGCAAGTGATGTGACATTATCAATTGACTCAGAGAAAATTCCTCATGACGCACGTGTCGGAATGGATTTAGTCTTGTACGGCGGTGAAGATTACCAGCTTGTTGCCGCTGTACCACAAAATTTCTTGCAAAATATAACTGATTATACAATAATTGGTGAAGTGAAGTCGTCAGGAACAGGTTTGGAAATTGACGGAAAAAGTTACACTGATATAGATAGCAAATTGTTTAATCATTTTAAGGAGCAGACATGAACTTTAAAGTAAATGCAATAATTCCCGCTGGCGGAACATCATCTCGCTTTGGGAAAAGCAATAAATTATTAGAAAAAATCGGCGAAAAAGAGGTTATAAAATATACTGTCGAGGCATTTGAAAAATCAAACGTTGACGAAATAATAATTTGTGCCAATATTTCGATAATTGAAGACTTGCAACGAATTTTAAGGGACTGTAAAAAAGTTCGAATAATTGAAGGCGGAGCATCTCGTCAGGAATCTGTTTTTAACGGAATAAAGGCTTGTGAATGTGATTATGTCCTAATCCATGATGCTGCAAGACCAATGATTACGACGGACTTGATTAACACTGCGATAGATGAAGTTGTTTTTAAAAACGCTTTGACTGTTGCAACAAAAACGATTGATACGATTAAAGAAGTCGTGGACGGCAAAATCGTCAAAACAATCGACAGATCAAAGTTATATAACACTCAAACTCCGCAAGCTTTCAGATATGATTTGATAAGAGAAGCGCATGAAAAACTTTCGGGGCAAAGTTTTACGGACGACGCAGGCATGTTGGAAGCTCTCGGACAAACGGTTTATATTTTGAACGGAAGTTACAAAAACATAAAAATTACAACCCAAAATGACATTGATATTGCGAAGATATACTTGGCTGAGTCTAATTAATGTTTTAAATTTATTATATTACGGTTTTTTGTCATTCTGAAAACTTAGAAAATTTCCCCAAGCGAGTAACGAGCATTAATTTTTCTTGTTATTCAGAATCTAACTTACAAATGTGATTGTCGGATTATTATTTTTATTCAAACACCATAAACGCCAACCTTCGATGACGGTTGGCGTTTACGATAAAATATCTTGTAACATTATCTAATCCTATAATTCTATATCAACCCTAGAACTTTTTTGTACCATGAAAAGGTTTCTAACTCGATTCCATTGAATGTTGTTTTTAAACATTGGTTTTTCAAGTAGTTTTCAAACTCATCATTAAATTTTGATTTTGTAGTTTTGTCTTTTGTCGTTTTTGAAATTAATACTGTCATAGACCTACTCCTTTTATTTTTCCATTAGTACCCCATATTATATTACATATATAACTCAGTATGTATTATAACATATTACTTAAACTTTTACTAGTGGGTTGAATTTGCTACGTTGGCAAAATTTAAGTCCTGTGCGGATAAATTAATTGTAAATTTTTGTAAAATCATTTTCTGCAAAAACTATTGAGCTTTAACCCGTTTGCATGGTCATGCTAAAGTTAATATCTCTTTTTTTCAATTGCCGGAGTAGGTTATTTTCTATAATTAAAACTAATGAAATAATCTGAAAATAGAGTAAAGAAGTCTAGAGGATCGCCTCAAGTTCCTTTTAAAATCGCTTATTGACATATCGGGGTGGAGCTCTTGAGCTTGCTTGTAATTATAAAAATCTTTTAAAACTATGTCACTATCCGGGTTGTCAAATTGAATTTGTTCAACTTTTTTAGTTTTTTTAAAGTTTACTCGAACTTTTTCAAACTCTCCGTAATCAAGAAATAATCCGCCGCAAGTGTAACAAGTGTCAATTTCAATTCCGAAAACCTTCGTCTTAACCATATTGTGTGCACATGAAGGGCAAATTCTTGTTTTGGTTTCATCAACCGACATAAAATTTTTACCTTCCAAAATCTTTTTAAGTTCAGAAATATCATCATCATAACTGCTAAATTCTTGAAGTTCTCTTGCGTCAAAAAACATTCCGCCACAACCATTTTCGCAGACATCAATATTTATCCCCTTTTCGGCAATAAAAAGTTTTGTCATAGGTTTTCCACATGCAGGACAAAGTATCTCAAATTGTGTATCAGCCATAATTTCCCTCTTTTCGCTTATATTTTCTGATTATAAAAACATTTTAGCACTAAAAAAACCTCCTTTTAAAGGAGGTTTTCAAGACTTTTATGGCGTTTTCAAAAACTATTTTGTTTCTGCGCTATCAGCTAAGTTTTTCAAAATAGTATATGAAGCGTCCCAACCATTTAATCCACCTGTAGCTTTGTATTTCGCAATTTGTTTAGCTCTTTCTTTTTTTAATTTAGCTTGTTCTTTTTGGAATTTTGCTAATTTAGTTTTGTTAGAATTTCTTTCAGTAATTGTTGGTTGAATATATGCTAAGAAGTTTTTGTATTCTTTGCAGTTGTAACCGGCTTTAACCTTTGATGGGTAGTTGTAAGAAAGGTAATCATAGATATACATTGTACGTCTGAAATTATTTGGTTGACTTTTTAAGATATCAAGAGAAGTTCCCGGTTGTTTGCCCAATACAACGATCATAGCAAGTGGGTTGTATCCTGCTTGAATCATCAAGTCAACACCTGTAATATCAGCGTTCATTTTGTCTTTTTCAGACATGTTGTTAAGAGTTAATTCATTTGCTAATAGAGCAGATTTTTCAAGACTTGTATCTGTAAAGTTTCCAGCAATGGCAGAAGTTACGTTAGATACAAATTTTTTCTTAGAAGCGTTTGCATTGATTACAACACCGATTTGTTGAGCGATTACAGCCGCTACTTCATTGTCATTGCCTGCATAACCCAAATCTATTTTTGGGATATAAAGTTCGTTGTTAGTGTTTGATGTGCTGTTTGTAACATCTGTTTCTGTCACAACGAATTTAGTAGTTGTAGGCAAGCTGTTTTTTGTCAAAACTTGTTTCCCAACTGTCGGAACTCTGTCAACAGCACTCCAAGTTGCTGCTAGAGAAGGTGCTGTAAGAGTTGCCGCTAAAAACAATGATAAAATAATCTTTTTCATTTTTTTTACTCCTATCTTATGATTTCGTGGTATCTCTACCAACTACATTTTAGTCTACAAATCTAAATTTAATCAAGGCGATAATCGCATGAATCCCGTCACGCCAAGTGATTTTTTTGCCCTCTGCGAACTCTCGTCCATAATATGAAACAGGTAGTTCATAGAGTCTTGCCCCTCGTTTCAGTACTTTTGCCGTAATTTCCGGCTCAAAATCAAACCTGTTTGATTTAATTTCAATTCCTTTAATAAAATCAGCTTTAAATGCTTTGTAGCAAGTTTCCATATCGGTTAAAGTTGAGCCGTACAAAACATTTGTCAAAAGAGATAAAAACTTGTTTCCCAGCAAATGGTGGAACATAAACGAGCGAGAAGGTTTTCCACCCGAAAGTCTTGAACCGTAGCAAACATCAGCTTTCCCGTCAAGAATAAGTTGAACAAGAGGTTCGTAATCCACAGGATCATATTCCAAATCAGCGTCCTGAATTACAATAATGTCGCCTGTTGCTTCTTTAAAACCTGTTCTAAGAGCGGCTCCTTTACCCTGATTGTACTTGTGATACAAAACTTTGTAAGGATATTTTGAGTATAAATCTTTTGTTCCATCTGTTGAGTAATCGTCAATTAGGATTATTTCTTTTTCAAGTCCGCAGAAGTTAGCATCTTCAACCTTTTCAATAATTTTGTTTAGTGTGTTTACTTCATTATAAACAGGTATTAATATCGTAATTTTATTCATTTATATATAAGCTCCACAAAAAATATTTGTAATATTATAAAAAATATTGTACAATAAAAACATACAGTTGTAAAATATATATTAAAGGGTTCAAAATGATTAAGTGTGATACGGAGATTATAAAAAAAGGCTTGTCAGAGTTAGAGGACAAAAACTACGAAGGCGCAGTCGAGACATTTAAAGAAGCTAGAAAATTTTATGCCGACAACTCAGAGATGCTATCTGTAAGTTTGAGTTTTCTTGGCATGTCCCGCTATCTTGTGGACAAAAATTCGTACACTGATGTTTTGAAAACTCTTAATGAAGCTCGATATATGGCGGATTTTGCCAAAAGTGCAACTGCTAAAATAGCAAATGAATATGCCAAAGGGACAATTGATTTTGGCGAAAATTCAAAAGATACGGCAATGATGTATTTTGAAAACGCTAAGAACCTTTCAATGACAGCAGGTGACGAACTTTCAATTGTCGGATATGTTTTGACGAGAATTAAACAACTTAGAGCAGGGCTTGACTTTTCGATACCGATAAAGAGTGATCCGCTTGTTTCGCTTGTAAAAATAGGGCGGTCAATCACAGCTGTAACTGATATTGATATACTTTTGAGGGTTATTGCAGAAGAAACTAAAATCGCTATTCAAGCCGACAGATGTACAGTTTTTATGTATGATAAAGACAAAAACGAGCTTTGGAGTAAGGTTGCACTCGGCATGGACAGTCAAGAAATTCGTTTTCCGGCAGATAAAGGGCTTGCGGGTTATGTTGTTAAAACGGGAGAGCCTTTAAATATTCCAAACGCTTACAATGATCCTCGTTTCAATCCTGATATCGATAAAGAAACAGGCTATCACACAAAAACAATCTTGTGTATGCCGATTAAAAATAATAATCAGGAAATTATCGGTGCATTTCAGGTTTTGAATAAATTGGGTGGTGTATTTACAAAAGGTGACGAAGATTTGCTTGTCGCAATCGGTGGAAGTGCCTCTATTGCGCTTGAAAATGCACAGTTATTTGAACAGCAAAAGGAACTTTATAAAGAACAAAAAGTCCTTTTTGAAAGTTTTATTGATACTCTTGCTACCTCAATCGATGCCCGTGACAAGATTACAGCAGGTCATTCAAGCCGTGTAAAACTCTATTCTATGCTGATTGTTGACGCATTAGATTGTGATGAAAAATTTAAAGAAATCGTTGAAAAAGCTGCAATTTTACACGATATCGGTAAAATCGGGATACGAGATTCTGTACTTCAAAAAGAGGGTAAATTAACTGACGAGGAGTACAAACACATTCAAGAGCATGTAAAAATTACCCATGATATTTTGGAAAAAATTCATACGTCAGAAGATTTTAAACAGATTACGGAAATCGCTTGTTCGCACCACGAAAAGTTCGACGGTTCAGGCTATTATAGACATTTGAGTGGCGAAAATATCCCTTATGGCGGACGAATTCTTGCGGTTGCTGATGTATTTGATGCGATAACTTCAAAACGTCACTATCGTGATAAAATGCCTATCCAAAATGTTATTGATATATTGATTTCCGGCAAAGACAAACATTTTGACGGAAAACTTGTTGATACTTTTTTGAGAATTTCTGCAGATAAGATAATTAAGGTATTTTTGACAGAAAATCATAGTAGTTTTAAAAACGAGGACAAAGAACTGTTAAGTAAATATAATTTGTTTGACATTTACGAGTTTATTGTTAATGATAATACTACCAAAGAACAAAAACACATTGTGGACTTGTTTAATTTCTACTATTCTGGGAATAGAGAAAAGAAAGAGGGTTGTTAGATTTTGCAAAAGTTGTTATTTACAATTTTAATATCAACACTTGTGACAGTGCCTGTTTTAGCCGAAGGCTTTGACACAATTCAACCTGCCAATCCACTATCTGCAGAACCGTTACCTGTAAATACTGTTGCAATTTCTGTCAAAAAAGCAACTTTGACACACAACAGTATCCACAACCAATACGTAATCGCGTTCAACAGGTTTATGCAGAGTAATGTGAAGTCTGCGTATATGGATTTTAAAGTTCTGATTGAGACGATGGACGAAAACGATTATGCCTATATGAAAATGGCTGAAAATATGGCAGATATCGGGTTTTTCGATCTCTCAGATTTGGCGGCATCAAAGATTGAGGATAAAGCTCTTTCAGACTTTTTGCTTGGTGATATAAAACTTTATTATGCACCGTCAAAAAAGCTCAAGCCTGACGACGAAATTTATTTGGGTGAAGTTTTTTCAAACATAATCTACAACGATCAGAGTCGGGAAGCCACGTCAGAATTGGTTAAAAACACAGATCTAATGACAAATTCAGATTATGCAAACTATCTTGTTGCACTTGGATATTTGAAATCTAACGACTTTGTTGAGGCAAATTCGTACATTGATGCGGCAATCAAGATGAATTCGCAAAATTTGAATTACAAAAAGCTAAAAGCAGAGATTTTGTCACAAGGCAAACGTCCGAAAGATGCTTTAAAAATGCTTGATTTAATAAAGGCTCAAAAACTTTATACAGCAGATTTTATACGAAAAATAAACTCGCTGGAACAATATGTTTTGTACAAGTCGGAAAAGAATTATTCTGACAAAATGTATCACCTCGGCTACTATTATTATTACGAAAACGAGAACGCAAAAGCCTTGCGAACTCTACAAAGTGCGCTTACAACAAAGAAAAAACACAACAAAGATGTCTATGCGATTTTGTCACGAGTTTATTTTGATATGCAAGAGTTTGAAAAGGCACAAGATATTGCAACAAAAGCCTACAAAATTGACAGCGGAGATGTTACAACACTTCTTGTTTTAGGCGATTTGAGCTTTAGGACAGGGGATTACAAGACTGCACTAAAATATTACAAAGGCGCAGAAAATCACAATAAAGCTGCAACATCAATTTGTTCTGTGAAAGTTGCACAGACTTATGAAATGTTAGGCAAAGAAAAACGAGCTATTGATATCTACGAAAAAGTTTTAAAAACATACTCAGATAGTTGGGTTGCGTATTACAAAATTGCGCTTAAAGACAAGTCAAAAGAACTTGCTTACCTCAAAAAAGCGATTGCAATTAATGCAAATTTTAAAGACGCATGGCTAGATCTTGGGCGTGTAGAAATAGAACGCGGAAACTTCTTTGAGGCAAGAAAATATTTGGGAGTTGCAAATTATATTGACGAAAATGATTTTAGATATTATTATTATCAAGGATTGATTGCAAAAAATCAGGGCTTAAAACAAGATGCTGAAAAATATTTCAAAAAATCGATACTCTTAAAACCTGATTATGCACCTGCAAAAGAGGAATTAAGTATATGAAATACAACATTTTAATAGTAGAAGATCACGAACTTACTCGTTTTGGCTTAAAAACAACGTTTGAAAATGTAGATTATGTCGAAAACATCTACGAGGCTGACTCTGCAGAAACAGCTATTCAAATATTTAATAATAATCAAATTGATATCATTATTATGGATTTAGGTTTGCCGAATATGAACGGAATTGAGGCTACAAAACAAATTCGCTCTTCAAATAAAGATGTAAAAATTATCATCTTGACCTCTCATAATGATGAAAAAGAGGTTTTAAACAGTCTTAAAGCCGGTGCAAATGCATATTGTTCAAAAGAAATCAATCCTCAACGATTGGTGGAAGTTGTAAGTTCTGTTGCAGACGGTGCGGCTTGGTTTGATCCGAGCATTGCACACATTGTTCTTAAAGCAAGCGCAAATTCTCCAACTTTTGAAACAAACGACAATCGCAAAGATTACGATTTGACAACTCGAGAAGCACAGATTTTGAAACTTATGACAGAAGGCTACAGTAACATGGAAATTGCGCAAATTCTTGTTATAAGTATTAATACGACCAAAGCGCACGTTGCAAATATTTTACAAAAGTTGGAAGTTGATGACAGACTTCAAGCAGCTTTGAAAGCCCTAAAAAATAAAATTGTATAAATAGCAAGGAGAATTAAATAAATGATAGATTACACAAAAGAAGAATTAATTGAATTGTTGAAAAAAAATCCGGAAAAATTTAACGAATGGAAAGCCGATCAAGAAGAAGTCGATTTGTCAGAAGTTGATTTTTCAGGAATTAATTTATCAGAAGTTGATTTTACAGACGCTGACTTGAATTCAAGTTCTTTTGCTGATTGTAGTTTATCATTCGTAAACTTTACAAACACAGACTTGACCTCAGTGGATTTTACGAGAGCGCGAGTTCTGGAATGCGATTTTACAGATGCACTACTAACAGGCGCAGATTGTAGCTATGCCGAAATGACTTATTGTAATTTTTCAGATTCTGATATGGCAGGTTGCATTTTATCCGAAACAAATTTGAGTAATTCCGATTTGACAGCTGCGGTAAACCTTAATGCTGCTCGCTATGATGAAGATACAGTTTGGCCTGACGATGATATGCTTCCGGAAGATTTTGATGGTACAGGTCACAAAGATTTGTCATCTCTCCAAGATGATGAAGATGAAGTATCTTCTGACTGGTAACTTCCTCTCTGTAATAAAGTAGCTGGGCGACTAAGAACGGTTTAGATACCAAGAGTCGGAGATGTTTAGTTTACAATTATATTACTCTCGCAACAACCTGCTTCTTGAAAATAAATTATTCTCATGATATTCTTTAAGGGCGAAATTATAAATAGAATCGAGGAAAATTTATGACAGAAGTTAGAGTCAGAATTGCTCCGTCACCAAGCGGAAATTTGCACATTGGAACTGCAAGAACAGCACTATTTAACTACCTTTTCGCTAAAAAGAATAACGGAAAGTTTGTTTTAAGAATTGAAGATACTGATGCTGAACGTACTAAACAAGAATATATTGATAATATTTTTGACAGTTTGAAAGCATTGGGCTTAAACTGGGACGAAGGTCCTGATGTAGGCGGTCCTTACGGTCCTTATACTCAATCTCAAAGATTTGATATTTATCCGAAATATGTTCAAGAATTGTTGGACAAAGGTTTTGCGTATGAATGTTTTTGTACGCAGGAAGAACTTGAACAAGAAAAAGAAGAAGCTTCAAGAAACAAAAAACCTTATGTTTATACAAAAAAATGTTTGAATTTAACAGAAGAAGAAAAAGAAAAACTTAGAGCAGAAGGCAGAAAACCTGCAATCAGATTTAATATTGCAAAAGCTCAAAAGGCTTTCCACGAAACTTCTATGTTGACTTTTGACGATATGGTTAAAGGTCAACTTCACGTTGATACAAACTTGTTAGGTGATTTCGTTATTATGAAATCAAACGGAACTCCAACTTACAACTTCGCCGTTGTAATTGATGATATGTTAATGAAAATTTCTCACGTAATCAGAGGTGAGGATCATATTTCAAACACTTTTAAACAAATTTTGATTTTTGAAGCATTGGGCGCAGAAGTTCCAAAATTCGGCCACTTAGGTATGATTTTGGCACCTGATAGAAGTAAACTTTCAAAACGCCATGGCGCAACAGCAGTTTCAGAATTTGTTGAAAAAGGATATTTGACAGACGCTTTGATTAACTTTGTAGCTTTACTTGGTTGGTCACCTTCTGACGGTCAAGAAATTAAAACTGTTGATGAAATCGCACAAGATTTCAGAATTCACGAAATTTCTTCTTCAAACTCAATTTTCGAATACGACAAATTGAACTGGATGAACAGCCACTACATCAAAATGCTTTCAATCCCTGAATTGAAAGAAAGATTGAAACCATTCTTAACAAAATATGATTTGAGCGAATTGACTGACGCTCAATATACACGTATGGTTGAGGTTACTTATGAACCTTTGACATTGTTGTCAGATATTACTGATGCTGTTCCATACTTCTTCGGTGAAGATGTAGTTATGGAAGATAAAGCAAAAGAAACTCTTGAAACAGAAGTTTCTCAAGATGTTTTGAAAACATTTATGGAACAAGCAAAAGATTGGGAATGGACAGAAGAAAACTTGCATGAAAAATTGGAAGCTTTCCGTGCTTACTACAAAGAAAAAGGCGTTAAACCAAAAGTTACAATGTGGGCAATCAGAGCTGCTGTCACAGGAAGAACTTGTGGTGCTGATATGACTGCAATCCTTGCGATTATTGGCAAAGACAAAACATTCCACAGAGTAAAAGCTGCAATGAAATAGATTTTATTTCAAAACAAAATAAATAAAAAACGAGTCATGAAATTGGCTCGTTTTTTTATTTGAAAGCTTGAAATTTTAAAACTTTGCAACTATAGGTTACATAAAGAACCAAAGAACGATTTTCGCATATTTTGCAATAAATACAGCCGCAAAACTAAAAATCAAATCATAAATTATTTTCACACCACTTTGGGACAAAATCCAACCACTCATAAATGCGCCACCATCGTGTTTTAGGCTTGCAATGAATAACATATACAAAATTCCGATTATGTGGATTGTTAAAACCCCGACAAGTATTGCGTGGATTATGTTTCGGTTGGTAAAACCACTTTTCAAAATTGAACCTGCAAAAAATATTGCCGGAATATATGCTAAAATATAGCCAAAACTGTATTCAAATATGTATTTTGGTCCCCCGCCAAGTGCAAAAACAGGGATTACAAAAAGTCCGAGCAAAATATAGATTAAAACGCTCATAATACCATATTTTCTGCCCAAAAGCGCACCAATGAACATTACAACAGGAACTTGCGGGATTAATTTGTATGTGTGAATAAAATCTTGAATTCCTAATTCTTCTCCATGAAAAAGTCCGGACGGTAGGATAAAATGGGTTACGTTGAACTGTAAAAATGTTGCAAGTATCAGCAAAAATGTGCAGCATAACACCAAAAGCAGACTTCCAAAAGTCAGTCTAATCCCTTCAACTTGTTTCTTTATAACTCTTATACGTGGTTCGGCAGTGTCAGTCATAAAATATTAATTTTCCCCTTCAGAGCAATTATGTTCTTGTCATATTCTACTTTAAATTTATCGTAAAAAATGTTTTCTGTCCACATTATTAAGGCATCTTCATTATTATCTTGGTAGTAACCTTTTCGAACTCCAAGAGATTTAAAACCGTATTTCTCATAAAGCCCGATAGCTGGGGCGTTTCCGGCTCTAACTTCAAGAGTAATATATTTTACCAAATTTTTGTAACATTCATTTATGAGCGTCATAAGCATCGCTTCTCCGATATGTTTTCTTTGAAAATTCGGATCAACGGCAATATTTGTAATATGAGCTTCTTCAAGGATTTGCCAGCAACCGCAATACGCAATCAGTTTTTCTTCCCCGCTAATTTGTGCAAAAACGCTGAAATAGTGTGCTAAATCGTTTGAAAGTTCACTCAAAAAAGAATCTTTTGACCAATGGTGTTTGCCGTAAGCAAGTTTTTCAATCTCTATAACCCCGTCTACATCAGTTTTTTCCATTGGTTTAATTTTTACTGAAAAAATTTCTGTGTTCATAGTTGAATTATAGCATAAAAGAGGAAAAGCTGCTAAGCGGAAGTTAAATTCCAAGATTTCAAGAGCCAAAATCTTTTATAGAAATAATTGCGCAGTCATTACATGAAATCTTGCCTATTACTAATTCATGATGTTGGGTATCTAATAATCTTTACCTATTTCCGTATTCATTCTATAATGTAATTAATGAATGACAACCTTAGACAAACTTTAAAACTTTTACCATCGCTTCCGGGGTGCTATATTTATTATAATGCTGAGGGCGAAGTCATTTATGTTGGGAAAGCAAAAATTCTTAAACGTCGTGTGATGAGCTATTTTAACCGCAAACATGACAGTGTTAAGGTCAATGTGCTTGTTTCTCAGATTGAGCGAATGGAGTATATTATCACCAATACTGAGGTTGAAGCTCTTATTCTCGAAAGTCATTTAATCAAAAAATATAAACCAAAGTATAATATTTTACTCAAAGATGACAAAAAATACCCTTATTTTTTAATTACAGACGAAGATTTTCCACGAATTACAATTGTGCGTAAAAAAAATCTTAACCCCGAAAAAGGTCGGTATTATGGACCATACACTGATATTCGGGCAATGCATGCGACTCTTGATTTTTTAAAAAAAATATTTCCGCTAAAGCAATGTAAAACTCCGAAATTTAAAGACAGACCGTGCCTTTACTATCACATCGGCAGATGTATGGCTCCTTGTCAAAATAAGGTTTCTTCAGAGGAATACAAAAATCTCGTAAAACAGGCGGAACTCTTCCTTTCCGGTAAACAATCCGAACTGATGAAACAACTTAAAGAGCAAATGCAGAAATATTCGGATAGCTTACAATTTGAAAAAGCTGCAAAGTTTCGTGATAGCTACAATGATTTAGCCAAAACCCTTGAAAAGCAAAAAGTTGTATATGAAAACACAAAACTCAACGAAGACGTAATTTCTCTAATGGCTGACGAGGGAATTTTTGCGATTGTAATTCTAATGATTAGGGAAGGTCGATTGATAGACAAAAAAGACTTTGTCTATGACGTCGAAGAGGACGATAGGACAGAATTTTTCGCCACTTTCTTCAAAGAATATTATAGTACCTTAAAACTGGATTACCCTGACAGAATTGTTTCAAATGAGCTTGAAGCAGTTGGTGAAAAAGAATTGTATGAAGAATGGCTTGAGATTTTGTCTCAGAAGAAAGTTAAAATCAGTTATGGAAAATCTGCACAGGGCAAAGAATTACAAATGCTTGCGGATAAAAATTCAAAAGTTGTCTTGGATAACGCTAAAATAAAAAAAATGGCGTCGATTTATGATGATTTCAATGAGATTGGTTCGTACTTGGCAGAAAAACTTCAACTTAAAAACTTTCCACATAGAATGGAATGCTACGATATCTCGCACATTCAGGGCACAAACACTGTTGCGTCAATGGTAGTGTTTGAAAATGGGGTAAAAAAAAGTTCAGAATATCGTAAATTTAAGCTCAAATCCACAGAGGGCAAACCTGACGACTTTTTATCGATGAAAGAAGTTTTGACAAGACGACTTTCAAGATTAGGTGAACCCAAATGGGAAAAACCTGATTTGATGATTATCGATGGTGGAAAAGGACAATTGTCAAGTGTAATGCAGATTATAGAAGAGCTTGGGGTAAAAGATATTGACGTCGTAAGTTTGGCAAAGAAACACGAAGAAGTGTTTTTGCCAAAGCAGTCAGAACCTGTGATTTTGCCGAGAAATTCAAGCGCATTATTTTTGTTCCAACGAATTCGTGATGAAGCGCACCGTTTTGCCATAACATACCACAGAAAACTTCGCTCAAAATCTATGGTGAAGAAGGGGGAGTAATGGGCTAGATGCAAAGTCCGTTTCATTAAGTTACTATGTTACTAAGGCACTAGGGCACTAAGGTCTTATTCTCTTTTATAGTTATGGTAGGTCGGGGTCCCCACCCCGACAACATTAATTGCAATTTTAATTTTTTACGATGGCGGGATAGGTATCCCGCCCTACCTCGTTTTGTCGTTTGTTTCACTAACAAGTTATTGCTCATTTCGCTATCGTGGCGATTTGACTCCGTAATCTGTTATAAAATTACAAATTGTTACGATACTATTTTAAAACATCTTTGTTTAAAGTATGCTTGGCATGTGTATTAAAACACGTTACAACCAAAGGAAGGTAAATATGCCAAAATTCAACTTGATGTCATATATCATGCCACCGGAAGATAAAATGTTTTTCACTTATTTTCAGGATAGTGCAGAGATTTGCCAGAAAACAGCAAGACTTTATGACAAAATTATGCATGACAAATTAACTGATGAGTACAGAGAAAAAGCTCTTAAATATAAGAAAAAAGGAAAACTTTCATACAAAGCTGTTTTAAAACAGTTGAATAAAAGTTTTATCACGCCGATTGAACGAGAAGATATTCAGACAATCGCAGTACAATTAAATAAAATTACTAAAAAAATCGTAAAAGCCTGCTTGAATTTAGAAGTGTATAGATTAAACGACTACACTGATGAAATGAAAGAACAGGCTTTAACTTTGGTTCAAGCAACTGATAAGCTTGCTGAAATTGTAAAATTGTTCAAAAAAGTTTCCGATGTTGAAAAAATTACCAAATTAAATATTGAGATGAAAGAAATTGAAGCTCACGGTGACGAAATTCATCGTCGTGCTATGGGTAATCTTTTCTCAGGCAAATATGAAGCTCTTGAAGTTATCAAACTCAGAGATATGTACAAAGAGATTGAAAACGCCTTTGATGCTTGTTTCTATGTTACAGATACTATTTTGAATGTAGTTTTGAAACAGTCATAATCAAGCTCTGGCAAAATTCTTCGCTGGTCGCTCAGAATGACGTAAAAATGTTCATAATAGCTGCGACAAGCGACAATAACGAAAAGAATTAAGGATAAAAATAAAAATCAATGATAACAATTTTAATATTAATAGCTGTAATTGCTGTTGCACTTGCATTTGAATTTATAAACGGGTTTCACGATTGTGCAAATGCTATCGCAACGGTTGTATCCACAAAAGTTTTATCTCCAAAACAAGCCGTATTATTTGGCGCAAGCCTTGAATTTATTGGAGCGTTGACGGGAACACACGTTGCAAAAACAATCGGGGCAGGAATTGTAAATGCCGACATGATTACGTTGACTGTAATTTTTTGTGCTTTACTTGCTGCTGTTATTTGGAACTTATTTACTTGGTGGTTGGGACTTCCTTCAAGTTCTTCTCACGCACTAATCGGTGGACTTTTAGGAGCTGCTATTGTAAAAGCCGGAACAAGTGTTGTTCATTTCCACACATTGATGGACAAGGTAATAATTCCGATGTTTACATCTCCAATGTTAGGATTTTGCGTTGGATTTACACTAATGCTTTTAATCGCTTGGGTTGTAATTATTCTTAGAGAAACTCCAAACACTGTAAATAAGCAATTTAGAAAATTACAATTATTATCAGCCGGCATGATGGCACTAAGTCATGGCTCAAATGACGCTCAAAAAACAATGGGTATAATTACTTTAGCATTGCTTGCCGCTGGAGTACTTTCTCCTGATCCGCAAGGCGGTTTCGAAATTCCACTATACGTAATCATTGCTTGTGCATTGACAATGGCGGCAGGAACAATGAATGGTGGTTGGAAAATTATTAAAACAATGGGACATAAAATCATTAAGCTTAAACCAATTCACGGTTTTGCAGCAGAAACATCAGCTGCGGGCTTGATTTTGACAGCTTCTCATTTTGGTATTCCGTTGAGCACAACTCACGTAATTTCAACTGCAATTATGGGTGTAGGATCAACTTTCCATGCGCATGCCGTAAAATGGAGAATTGTTGGAAATATCGTAATCGCTTGGGTTGTGACAATTCCAGCTTGTATGATTATCTCATCAATTATTTACTTTTTGATTTATAAAATTGTATAAAAGTAGGTAGTCAAATTGTAGGTTGGCTCTACCAAGCCGACAAAAATCCACCCCTATCTTGCTTCTTTAACAACAACTATTGTTTCTTCAATTTCGGTTTTTAAATAATCCAATTGTTGAGCGATGACATTTTCATTATATAAATATCCGGCACCTGTGTATGCCAAATATGGCTTATATTTTTCGGCTTCTTGGCGAAGTGTTGCAACTGATTTTGTATGCGAACTCAATTCCTGAAGTTTTACAAATGAAACATAGTGACTTTCAGGTTTTCCGTTGTATTTTTCTGCCAAATATTCAACTGATTTGTTGAAAAAATAAGCTTTTGCGTTGAATTTTTGAACGTCATGTTTTTTTTCAATGCATAAAAGAAGATTTTCGAGTTGCGGTAATATATCTTCGTTAAGTTCGTTTATATATGGTGAAGTTTTGTCTTGTTTAAGAATAATGTTAACGAATGCAGGATTTTCACGAGGAACAGGTTTGATTTCTTGTGACGAATTGAAATTTTTCGTTGCCTCAACAAGTGGTTTGCTGATCTTTGGTTCGTTTGTTTTGAAGTTTTTAGAAACATCAGGAAGTGTACCGACGTAACCGTGTCCGTCAGGCTGAACCTCAACTTGTGATGTGTCGACTTTGGCTGAGTCTTTCTTTTTCCAACCCCAAGCAAAACAACTTGATGTTGTCATTATTAAAACTAAAAACAAAACAGCTAACTTCTTCATACCATAATTATAATTGTGCTACAAAAAAAGTCATCATTTGTTTAATTTATTTCTATTATTTTATTGTAAAAAAAATATAGTATGATAAAATACATATATGAATAATTGCAAAAAAGAATTGTATATAATTGCAGGTGCAAACGGTAGCGGCAAGAGCACTTTGGCAAAAGTTTTATTAAAAGAAAAACAGCTTAAATTTTTAAATGCTGATGAAATTGCAAAAGAAATCTCGCCAAATGCAATAAATAGTGTACCTATAAGTGCAGGCAAAATATATTTTAGACGATTAAATGAATATTTTAAAAATGAATATTCTTTTGCGGTTGAATCAACTCTTTCTGGGAATAATATAATAAGAATAATTGAAAAAGCTAAAAATTTAGATTATAAAATTATTTTAGTTTATTCTTTTTTGCCAAATTGTGCAACTTGTATAGGAAGAGTAAAACAAAGAGTTAAAAATGGTGGGCATAATGTTCCAGAAGAAGATATAATAAGACGTTACTATAAAAGTATAACAAAATTTTGGAATGAATATAGGTTTATTGTTGATGAATGGACATTATTCTATAATGGTTATAATTATGCTCCTGTAATTGTTTCATTAGGCGAAAAAGACAAAATAGAAATAATAAATGAAGAAATACAAAATAATTTTATGAATATTTTAAATATTTCACAAGGAGAAATAAATGAGATATAAAGAAGCCTTAGAATTACAAAATATGTACACAATTGCTGCACAAATTGCAAAATCAAACAATAAATATGACTATCACTTAGAAATAAATGAAACTAAGCTTGTAGAACTTCTAAAAAAAGCTTTTCCAAAAATGAAGAACAACGAAAATCTTTTAAATATAGCTAGAAATATACTTAACGATTAGTATTTACGGTTTTTTGGATTTAAAAAGTCCTGTGAACCAGTTCCAACCTTTTTGAAAGAAGTTACAAGTTGCTTGCCAGCCTTTTTTCAAATAACCGCCAGCAGAATTCCAACCTTTCTTGAAAAAGCTGCCAACCGATTTTGCTTTGTTAGAAATCCAGTTCCCTGCGGATTTAAAATTCAATTTGCTCCAAGCATTTTTTGTCCATGGAACGAGTTTTGATTTGAATTTAAAACCCCCGAAAATTAAAGCTCCAAGCGCAAGTGCTCCGAATGCCCATTTTTTCCAAGATGAAGGTTTTGCAACATCTTTTTTGTCGCCACTCATTTTAAATTCATCAATTTTTGGTTGGTTCAAATTGGTCATTGTAGGCGGTTGACCGTTGAAAGGATTAGGATTTGTCGGATTTCCGACATATCTCAGAGGTTGACCCATAATATACGATGCACCGTCAAAATCAATAACTCCGTTTTGTGCCAACATATCCAAATTACCTGCCCAATTACAAGACATAATATAACCCTTTATTTTCTACCTTATCTATATAAAAGATATTTTGCCGGTAAAATTGCTTTTTTAGTGTTTATTTGTTAAATTTTGTAATATGAAAGACTTTTTTATTGAAAATAAATTCCTCGTAATATTGTGGCTATTGTGCCTTGTAGGGCTTTTTATGTTTCTTGGTCATTATTCTGGAATATTGATTGATTTTGGGCGTGAAGTTTATTATCCGCAAGAAATTTTGAGCGGAAAAGTTTTGTATAAGGATTTGTTCAATATTTACGGGCCTTTGGCGTATCAGATAAACGCGTTGTGGTACATGGTTTTTGGGGCTAAGTTATCAACGCTTTACGGAATTGGTGCTTGCTGTTCAATTGTAGTGGTTAGTGGAATTTATCTTGTTGCACAAAAGTTTTTGTCAAAGTTTTTGAGCTTTGCAATCGGAGTTTTCACAATAGCTATCGGAGTTGCAACCACAAGCCTTTTCAACTTCCATTTTCCATATTCTTGGGCTGTCTTGTACGGATTGATTGCATTTTTGTTTTCGCTTTATTTTTTGTTGAAATTTTCTGATGACAAAAATATGCAAAACCTTTGTATCAGCTCGTTTTTGGGAGGAGTTGCCGTAACTTGCAAATACGACTTTTTACTCTACGCATTCATTATTTTGGCAATTATTGTAAGGTCAAAAAACTGGAAAGCACTTTTGGCATTTGCAATTATGCCGATATTAAGCTTTGGCACATTGTTTGCACAAGGATTGAGAGTTGAAAGCCTTATAAACTCACTTGCAACAACATCTCTTATGGCGAAAAGCAAGACATTGATTTATTTTTACCAGAACAGCGGAATTTATTTTCACCCAAAAGTCCCGATGACGGTTTTCACTTTGTTTTTGAAATTTGCAATTTCGTTTGGCGCAATACTTTCAAGCTGTTATTTGTTCGGCAAAAAACGGCTTCCTGCAATACTTTTAGGCATAGTTGGTTGGGTTTTGTTTTTCATAATGTTTGATGGAAAATATTCTTTTGGATTTTTGCCGATTTTGATTTTAATTTTGTATGGAATTCAGATTTTCAAAACCGTAACAAAGAAAATCGATGTGGATTTTAATTTGATTTTGCTCGGAGTTTCAATAATTGCAGTGTGCGCAAAAGTCTTTTGGGTATTGCTTTTGGGTAGTTATGGAAATTATTATGTATCGATTGCTTTCGTTGCGTTATTTGCGCTAATTTTCAAATATCTTCCGCTAAAACTCGAAAAAATGGCTGGGATTTACGTACTTGCGGTAAGTTTTGTAATTTTTTTTGTAAACATTAATTCGTTGAGTCTTACAAATCACAAGGTTTCAACTCCACTCGGCTCGATTTTCACTGAAAATTCTCTTGCCGAGAGTTCAAATCAGTTAATCGATTTTATCAATAAAAACACTAAACAAGATGACAAAATCGTGATTTTCCCCGAGGGAATGACGATTAATTTTCTTGCTCAAAGGCATTCTGATGATTATTACAACTCGCTTTTGCCGCTTTACACAGAAACATTTGGCGAAGAAAAAATTATTAATCACTACAAAGAAAAATTGCCTGAATTTGTGATTTTTAACAACCTTGATATGAAAGATTATTATTTCAGATATATTTGTCAGGATTATGCGTTGGAATTCTGCGGATTTGTTCAAAATAACTACGAACTTCAAACGGTTATCGGCGACGAATTCAGGTATTTGATTTTTAAGCGAAAATAAAATCTTTTTATGCTAAACTAAAAACATTGAAAGAATAATGGAGAAAAAATGGAAAAATTTTATTTAACAACAGCAATTGACTACGTAAACGGTGCTCCACATATCGGTCACGCTTACGAAAAAATCTTGTCTGATATTATTACAAGACATTATACACAACGTTGTAATGACGTATATATGCTTACAGGAACTGACGAACACGGTATCAAAATCCAAAAGACAGCAGCAAGCAAAGGAATTAGTCCGAAAGAACTTTGTGATGCAAACTCACAAAAATTCAAAGATGCTTGGAAAGCTCTTGATATCAACTATTCACAGTTTATCAGAACCACTGACGAAGCTCACGAAAAAATTGTTCAACATATTTTTGAAAAACTTTTGGCACAAGGTGATATCTACAAAAATTCTTATGAAGGTTTGTACTGTACAGGTTGTGAGTGTTTTTTAAATCCGAAAGACTTGACAGAAGACGGTCTTTGCCCTGATCACCAGAAGAAACCGGAAGTTGTTAAGGAAGAAAATTATTTCTTCAAACTTTCAAAATACAAAGATGCAATCATTAAATATATTAAGGATCACCCTGATTTTATATTGCCGGAATTCAGAGCTAATGAGGTTTTGAACCAGTTGGAAGATATTCAGGATATCTCTGTTTCTCGTGCAAAATCAAATGTTCAATGGGGTATTGATGTTTTGTCAGATCCTGAACAATCAATCTATGTTTGGATTGACGCACTTTCAAACTATATTACGGCACTCGGTTACGACACAGAAAATCCGTCTGAAAAATTCAAAAAATATTGGCCGGCAGATGTTCACGTAATCGGTAAAGATATTTTGAAATTCCACAGTATCTACTGGCCGGCATTCTTGATGGCTTTGGATTTGCCGTTACCAAAACATATTTTCGCTCATGGTTGGATTACTATTGACGAATCAAAAATGTCAAAATCTTTGGGCAATGTAATTTCTCCAACATCTGTTTTGGAGACTTTTAACCTTGAAAAACCTGACGCGTTCAGATATTATATGGCGTCATCTGCACCTTGTGGGCGTGACGGAAATTATTCCGACAACGACTTCAAGGAAAAAGTCAACGCACACCTTGCAAACAGCATGGGAAATCTTTTGAACAGAACGCTTTCTATGTTGGTTAAATATTTTGATGGCGAAGTTAAAGCCGAGTTCAAGGCTGAAAATCCGCTTGCGAAAAAAGCTTTGGGCACAGTTCAAATTGTAAAAAATCATTTTGATAACTTTGAAATTTCAGAAGCCGCTCTTGCAATAAATTCGCTTGTTGATATGACTAACAAATATGTTCAGGACAATGCGCCTTGGACTTTGGCAAAAGAAGAAAAAATGACGGAATGCGGACAAGTTTTGGTAAATGTTCTTGACATTATGTGTATAATCGCATCATTGATTTACCCGTACTGCCCGAATATCGCCTCTGATATGGCTAGACAATTGTCATTTGACTTAAATACAAAACTTGACGATTTGAAAGCTGACAACATTAAGCTTGGAAAACTTATCGAAAAAGAAGATATCAAACCGGTATTTTTGAGAGTCGATTCTGAACTTGCGGACAAATCAGCTAAAAAATAAAAATATATTGCCCGAAAGTCGGATAAAAAATTATTTTTCCCTTCTTAAAATGAACGTGTAGTTTAAAATTAAGGAGGGAAAAATGTTTTATAACGTATTGAAAGTAAAAGAACTTGGCACAACTGATAAGAAATTCGAAAAAGAAACTCTAATGGAGCACAATGACAGTAGTTTGTCGATTGTTTCGTTGAAAAAAGAAGAAATTATTGACACTCACACATCAATTTGTGATGCGGCGGTAATAGTTGTTGATGGGGAAATCGAACTTCACTTTGACGCAGAAAAATTTAAAGTTGAAAAAGGCGAAATTTTAATGTTCAAAAAAGACACAGAACACAAAGTTTTGGCACTAAAAGACAGCAGATTTTTGTTGATAAAAATTTAATGGGGGCGGGAGCTACCTCGCTTCCGAGCCTCTCTTTCTTCCCAACCATTGAAAAATTTTTCAATATAGTGTATAATAGAGATGTATTAGATAAACTCAGGAAGGATTTCGATGAGAAGATTTAAGGCTTTTACTCTAACGGAATTGATGATTGCACTTGCTGTAATCGGCGTTTTAGTAGCGGTTGTAACTCCTGCAATTATGCGCACAAGACCGAATAAAAATAAAATGATGATTAAAAAATCATATTACGAGGCTGAAAAAATCGTAAGTTCACTGATTAATGACGAAACTTTGTATATTGATGGACGTGATGCTTGTAATTCTCAAGCCGAAGGTGATGCCAGAGGCGATTGTAACTGGGGATTTGATGATTACAATTCTGTTATATACGATGGAGAAACCTATGCCAATGGTACAAAATTTCCAGGGTTATTTGGTGCAAAGCTAAATTTTAGAACTTCAGATACAACTAACTGGATATACACAACATCAGACGGCGTAATTTGGTACTTATCTGGAACCGCTAACCAATGGGGTCACACAAATACTAGCAAACCTTCTGACATTACAAATGGTTCAATTATAATTGATGTTAATGGAGCTGATGGACCTAACTGTCGTCAAAATGGTAAAAATCAGGCAAATGCAGATTGTACGGGTAGTGCTGCTGATTTTGACCAATACCAAATTGATATATCCGTTACGGGTAAAATGACAATTAATTCAGCTGACTCAAGAGCTGCGGATTTTGTAACAATAAATACATCTCTTAGAGATTCAATATAAAGTTTAAAGCAGTCGAGCAATCGCGCCTTAACAGGTGAGGAAAGTCCGTGCATTCAAGAACAAGCAGCCGGAGAAACTCCGGACGGTGTGAACCGGTGGATAGGACCACAGAAATGTAAACTGCCGATGGGCAGAAATGCCACAGGCGATGGTGCAACGGTGAGTTAAGAGCTTCACCAGCGATATTGAGAAATATCGGCTAGGCAACCCCCTGCTGAATGCAAGATTGAAATGAAGGTTAAAGGCTGTTCGCCCACTTCAAAGAAATCGCTAGAGATTGGGAGTAATCCTAATACCAGACAGATGATTGTTTAGAAACAGAACACGGCTTATGAGCTGCTTTATTTATAAAACCCCACTTTCTCAATCTGAGAAGCTGGGGTTTTAGTAAAACAGTTAGATGATTTTTATTCTACATCTCATATCTCAAAATATAAAATCCGGAATCCTCAAATTCTTCCTTAATCCCGGAATACTTAAACCCGAGTTTTTCGTAAAATTCAATAGCATGAACGTTTTTATTTAGTACCCAGAACCATAGTTTTTTACCATCTTTTTGGGCATCGTTCATAAATTTTTTCATCGTAAATGTGCCGATTCCTTCGTTTTGAAAAAACGGATCTACATAAAAATCACTCAATTTAATCTCGTTTTCCATAACTTCTGCATTAATAATTGCCTTTACAACACCGTCGTCGTATACATATTGGTTTTTTAAGGCATTAGGTTTTTTCAAATTTTCAGCCTCACTCAAAACTTGAATTACGTTAAATGAAACGTGATCATTTTTGAAAATATCTCGATATGTTGTTCTTTTGGTGAAAACAAGTATTTCCGCAATTCTTGCAATGTCTTTTTCTGTCGCTTTTCTAAGCATTTCTTTTCCCTTCTATTTTGTTTTTTAAAATCTCTGAAAGTTTTATAACTGCCGGATAAATTCCGGTAATAAAAAATCCGATTAGGAAGAAATTTCCCTTATTGAGAAATATGCTGAGACAATAAGCTCCAACCAAATAAAATACTATTTTATAATAAATTGAACCATTAATTGTTTCAAAATTAATTAATTTTCTATCTAAAATCCAACCCAAAAATGCTCCAACAATCATATAAACTTTTGGATATGAATCTCTTGTCATTTTTACAGGATCAACCAAAATTTTTCCATTAAAATAATCCAGCGGATAATGTTTTAGTTCTGTGTATGCAATCAATATTGTACAAATCACTAAAACTGCGCCAAATAAAATCCAGTCACGATTTTTGCTCTTGTCAACCCAGTCGAGAAGTTTAATATTGCCCCAAAGAATAATGACGCCCAAAATCAGCGATACTACAACATCTTGTGGGGTATGCACTAATAAATAATTTCTTGAAAAGCCAACCAAAAGTACAAGGAAAATCAAGGCATAACGGAGAAATTTGTTGTTCCAAAATTTTACCGCAAGTCCCCCCCAAATACTTGTCGCTATTGCGGTGTGCCCACTCGGGAAAGAATATCCAGTTGCCATTTTCATAGCATTTGCGGTCGGGTGAATTCTGCTATCCAAAATCCAAGGTCTATAAATACAAGCTGTGATTTTGATAAACTGATTAATTAAAATTCCTAAAAAATAGTTAAAAGCTAAATAAATTCCACATTTTTTATCGACAATCCAATATACAAAAGAAATTGTCAAAAATGCCAAAAGCCATTCTCCGCAACAAGTAACATGCGCGAAAAAACCGTCAAATATGCCATTTGTGGCTTCTCTAAAATTTTGTAAAAGCAATAAGTATTTTATCTGAAATCCCAGCAAATTTTCCATAAGTCCATATTATTAAGAAATCAATGAAAAATCAAATCAAGAAAAATTCGATTATTCTGTGATGTGGAACGAGCATTTTGAGCAATGAGCTTTGGGGTGAAGCATTAAATTGTCCTCAAGATCGTAAAGTCTTGCGATTCTAGTAACCAATGGAGCACCGCATTTTGGACATTTCAAACCGCCTGCGCCATTTAGAATAAGTTCTTTCAAGCTGTCAATGATTTCTTGAGAGATTGTGTATGATGAAAAATCTTTTTCCAGTGCCTTAATTTCATGTGCCTCACATTTTAGAACTTTTGCAAGTGTCTGACGAACTGTTACTGGCAAAAATAATTCTTTGCCGGCTTCAATATCCTCAATTAGGCTGAGCGGCAAATTACATTCTTTTGCCAAGCCTTTGGGGGAATATCCGACTTCATCTCTTTTGTGTTGTATAAATTGTGCTAATGTTTTCATGATTTTATTTAAGCAAAAACCATTGGTTTATTCAAGAGGGGTGCTACGCACGTAGCCCTTTGTGACAATATTCATTCATACCTCATATTTTGGTGAGAAGCTCTTACGCACGTAGCCCTTTGTGACAATATTCATTCATACCTCATATTTTGGTGAGAAGCTCTTACGCACGTAGCCCTTTGTGACAATATTCATTCATACCTCATATTTTGGTGGGAAGCTCTTACGCACGTAGCCCTCTGTGACAATATTGGTTCCTATCTCATATTTTGGAGGGAAGTTTTACGCACGTAGCCCTTTGTGGCAATATTCATTCATACTTCAGGTTTTGGTGGAAAGAAGGTAGGTCGCGGGTTCTACCTCAAAACAGCAATATTCAGCCTATTTGTTTTCTGCCAACTGTAAAGAAATGTAACATGGTTTTCTAAAATTTTAAAGTTTTTAATCACAGTTGCCGATATTCTATGCGGTAGAAGCTCAAAGTTGAGTGTGTACTAAAAATATTTTAAGATAGCAAAGTTGTATAGCTAAAATATGTATTAAATATCTACTATATACCTAAGTTATTAAGAAATATTAAGAAGGAAAAGTTCTCAGAAACCTGTAAAGACAAGGGTTTATGTGAAAATTGTAAAAAATTTTATAAAGTAACGCAATTTTCGATAAAAACATGTTTTTACATGGGTATAGAGAAGTATAAAATCAGATTAATTTTCATGCAAATTGTTACGAACGATTTGTAAAGAAAGGACTACATTATGTGTGCAGATTTACAAGTAACAGGAACAGAATTTAACAGACAAATAGCAGAAAGGCTTGCAATATCTCGGGGACGAACAGATGCAAGAGAGCTGACAGATATCCAGTTGCAAGAATATTTGAGTACAGGAAAAGTTGAAGAACTTGATGCAACAAATCCAACTGCTTCTACTAAACCGACTCAACCCCAAGCGCCTGTGAAGGGGGCAGAACTAGAAAGAACTACTCCTCAAACGCAAGATAGAGCACCAAAATCTACTTCTACAATAACTACTAAGCTTCCTGCTGCTTTGTATCAAGATGGCAAAATTCCGCCTCAATTAGCAGAGGCATTAGCTAATGTTGCTTCAATCGGACAAGATGGCACCGTTACTTTGAAAGCAGGAGTTACAGAAGATTCTTTCAAACAAGCATTACAAAAGTATTTGAATGGAGAAGCAACAAGTGCTCAACTTCCGGCTGAGGTAACTTTCCCAGAAGGAACTGATGATAAATGGAAACAGCACTTAGTTGATGAAGGGGCGTTACGTGAAGTTACAACCGGTGAAGGAGAAAGTGCTACAAAATCTTACACAGTTGCAGATACCGCTAAACTTAATCAATTAACAACAAAAATTGATGATGAATCCGGTACCACAAGAAGTACGCAGGATTTAGATTTAGAATTTACAACAACCACAACTACTGAGGCTGATAATGTTGTTGCTCCGAAAGGCTTGGCTCATAGCAGAAAGGCTAGAAGAGCTTTGCGAGAAGAATATGAAACTCGTTTGAAAGAATGGGCACAAGAAAATCCGGAAATTCGTGATGAAGCTTTGGCTAACATGAAATATGGCAAACAAGTTGACAAACGTATGGCAAAAATGACGAGTGGCAAAAAAGGCTTGCAAACTCCAACGGAAATTGCAAAAAAATATTTTGATAGTTATGCTACACAAGAAGAAAAAGCAACCTTGGCAACTTTCAAACAAACAATTGCGGATTTAAAACCTGAAGAGTTAGCAGATTTGTATAATGACATGGCAACAGCATATAATGCTCAAAAAGGCGGAAAAGAGGTTGCATTGCCACAAATGACTGCCGCAGATTTTACTGTAGTGAAAGGCGATGAGTATTCTCAAGCAAAAGTAAATCAAAATATTGAAGCTATTACTCCGCTGGTTTTCGCAAATGGACTTGGTGAAACATCACAATCATTGCTAAGAAAAATGGCAATTCATGATGTTTTGGCAGATAGAACCAAAGGTCTTGATGCTGCACAAGCTCAAGAGGTTCTTGCAAGTGATGAAAAGTATTTTATTAAACACATGGCAAAACGTGAAGTTCAAGCAAAAGTAAATGAACAGAACGTTGAAAATACTACCGCTCACTGGGATAAAGCAGGCAAAAAGGCGGCTGAAGGTGCTGAAACAGATTCTGATGCTATTCATACAGATATTGGCAAAAATGGTCGTAAACTTGTTCAAGCTTACCCCGACCAATTTGGAGCAAGGATTGAGGACAATGGACATCTTAAAGAAGGTGTAGATTACGACTACAAAGATACGGTAACCGATCCAATTACCAAAAAGACAGTGACAGCTTACTTTAAATTTGATAGTGAAGCTTGGGACGCTTATTGGGATATGGCGGCTGATACTAGAGAAAATACCTTACAATATGCAAAAGACAACCATTTAACACTTAATGAAGCAAGAGATAGAATGTTGACAAAAAATGGTGGTTTCAACGCAAATGCAAGACGTTTGAGTGCAGAAGATGCGCTTGGCAACGGCAATGGCAGAACCGGTGTTAAAGAACTAAAAAAATACAGAAAATTGGCTAAAACAACAGGTCGAACTGTTGATGTTGATCGTACAAATATCCAACGAGCAGGTCATGTTGTTGGAAGTGCTGTAAAAAATGCTGCAATGAGTTTTGTTACGGCGGGTTTGGGCGATTTGCTTTCTCAATATGCAACAATTTTACTTCAAATTGGTGGCGAAACGTACAATATTAAAGGTACCGGTACCGGAACATATACTGTTAATGAAACTCAATGGGTTAAAACAACAGATCACTATATTGATAAATGGGGAACAACAGATGTAACTCATGAAACTCCTGTAAACTTCCACAAAGAAGGTACTGTTACCGTTGAAACTTCAACAGATTTCACAACTCCGGAAGAACAACGAGCTATAAAACCTGATAACAGAACTCTAAAGGTTGCAGGTGGCGCAGCAGCGGTTGGAGGTGCATTGGGCTTGTTACATGGTTTAGCAACTATGGGCAAACAAGGACAAGACCAAGGTACATACTGGGACGGAGTTGTTAACCTAGATAAGGCACCGACTGAAGCAACAACAACAAGTCAAGGTAAAGTTCAAATGGTTACAGAAAGACCGTATGAAGTTCGTCAAGGTGAATACAGTACTGAAAAAGAAGTTTCTAAATATAAAGCTGTAACATATCGTGGTCCGGAAGCTTATAGCGGTATGTATAGAACAGCTGATGGCAAACCTGTTAACCCTAGATTGTTTGCACAAGCATATAAAAAGGCAACCGGGGTTAATACAATGACGAAAAGCTTCTTCTATGCAATTCCTGAACTAGAAATTAATGGTGTTAAATTTGTTCTTAAAGACAATGCCGATGAAGAATACAAAAAAATTAAAGTCGGTGTTCGAGGAACTGTTCAAGATAGAGCTATTAATACTCCTAAAACAGGAGAGGTTCATCGAGGCAAAATAAGACGAGGCTAATTATAAACTTTTGTAAAAATTTATTCAAAAACAGTAAAGATTCGACTGCACAAAACCGTTTATAAACATGTAAAAGTGTATAACGTGCAGAAGAAATAGAGGTCCAAAATACAATGAAGACACTTGGAATTAACAAAAAAAGAGTAATAGCATTTTTCTTGAGTTCATTGCTTATTATGCAGCAATCACTAACTTATCAAGTGTTAGCATCTACAATTACAAATGCTGACGGTTCAACTATTAACCCAAACGGCGGTGGTAACACTTGGAATATCACTCCTGATGCGGTTAATGGCCAAGTTGGGTTTAAGCAATTTGGCAAAATCGATTTGACAAAAGGCGATGTACTTAACTTTATTTATAGCTATGTTAAACAAAGAGGTTATGAAGTAAATTGGAACGCTGAAAATGGAACTCACAGTGTTACTTTGGAAGGCACTCCAAAAGAAGGTACTATCAATACTTTCGTAAACTTGATTAACAATGGTGCAAATATTAATGGTATTGTTAATGCTTTACAAAGTGTTGGCGGTGGATTAAAAACAGACGGCAACTTGGTATTTATTTCTCCAAACGGTATGGTTGTTGGTGCTTCCGGTGTTTTAAACGTCGGAAATTTGTCTGTTATTTCACCGACTCAAACTTCTTATGACAAATTGTCTGACTACTTGGCCTTGCCAACAAGTTCAGGGAAAATGATTCGTACTATTGATGTCGTTGAAAACAACCCTGTAACAGAAGGAAAATATACATTAAAAACAACATATAAAGACGTTAATATTGCAGTTGATACCAACAAAACATTGAACTTGTCAACCCTAACTGATGGCAGTGGAAATCAATTAGTTCTTGGTGGTAAAGCAATTCAAGTTGATGCGGGTGGTAAAATTGCAGCTCGTGGAAATGTTGATTTGCAAGGTGGAACAATTGCTAACAATGGACTTTTGATTGCAGGTGTCGGTGGAAATACAGAAGTTTTAACAAGTCATTCTGCTGCTGATACTTTATTTACAAAACTTGTAAACACAGATAACATAAATACAGGTAACACATTCTCTAGCAATAATGGTAATATTTCAATCAAATCTGTTACCGGTACTTCTGTTGGAAATGGCGGAATTGTTCACAACTATGGCAAGGGCAATGTTACAATTGACAACTCTGGTGTTGACGGAATTAATGTTGCAGGTAGAGTTTCAAACCTTAATGGTGCGACAACAATTACTAACACAAATGGCAAATTGTTGGTTGATTCAACAGGTTTAATCGCTTCTGGTATTGGCGGAACGGATTCTACTTTGTTAGTTTCTAACACAGGCAATGGCGGAATGAATATCAAAGGTTCTGTTGTTGCAAACCATGGTAACAAAACTAACACAGTAAACTTTGTAAACAAAAATTCTAATATGTCTATCGGTTCAACAGGTGTAAACAAAAATATTACTTCTAACGCTGACGTTAATATTGCGGTTACTAACGGAAACTTGTTGAACAATGGTGTTGCAAAAACTTTGATTTACACAACCAACGGTGCTGATTTGAACGCAACTGTTACAAACGGCAGAATTGGTGAAGAAGTTGGACCTTGTGCAGATGGAGTTTGCACAGGTGTTGGACCAAGTGGAAGGGATTTGACAAAATCTGTAAACACATCTATTGACGGTGTGATTACGGCAAAAAGCACAAAAGGAACTAACACTTCCTTAATCAATATGGCAAGCTTAGACAAGAATATGAACGTCAACCAAATCAAGGCTGACGGTAGAGTTATTCTTCTTGCTGACGATGCTACAACAAAGGGAGCGACAGCATACAGCATTGTAAACAGAACAAAAGATTCTAAAAATCCGAATGTTGAAGGCACAGGAATTTCACTTATTGCAAGCGGAAATATTGGTGAAGCTAAAACATCTACAACCTCTGCAAAAGCTTTGACATTCAGACAAAACGGTTATGCATATAACCCTTCAAGAGATGACGCTCAACTTCCTCACGAAATTGAAAACGTTAACAAATCAGGAAACGGCGTTGATATGTTGGCAATCGGCAATATTGATGTTAAAGGTATGGACTCCGAAGGCAACACAAAACTTGACACTAAGGCTTGTGCAATTATTTCAAGAACAGGTGACATCAATGCAGAGTTCTCAGGAAATGTTTATGTTGGCGAAACAACTGCTGCTAACAACATTAACCTAACAACTCGTGGCAAAAATATGTATGTTGAGCACTTGGGAGAAGTTCCTTCTTACGCAGAAGATTACTACGGACCAAATACAAATATTCACCCAGAAAGAGCAAAATTAGTTGCACTTGACTTGGGTACAAAATGGATTGACTCTGAAGCTAATGCATATAAAAGTGCCGCAGATTCAACAATTATAGTTAAAAACGGTACATTGAGAGGTGACGGAAACAAACGTCCTTCCGGAGATCAAGACTTGTTGTTGGTTGCTGATAATGCTTATGCAGGTGGTTACTACTTCAATATGGGCAAACACCGTAACGGCGGCAAATCAACAGTTGTTAAAGATTCTACAACAAACACTTTGACAAACGCAAATAATGCAGACACTCCGATTTCAATCAGAGGTAAAGCTGTTAGACCGAACGATGTTACAGCAATCGGTCAAAACAAAGATGATAGAAACTACTATTATGGCGGTAGTGAACAAGGTGAAGACCCAGGATATGATGGGGTTACTGATCCGAATAAAAAAGGAACAGAGGAAGATGACGACAACCTTGTAGTTCCAAAAGATGAAAAAGAATATCCGTTGGATACAGATACTGATACAGATGCAGATACTGATACTGATATTGATATGGACACAGATACGGATACAGATTTGGATACAGATACTGATATCGACACAGATACTGATAACGATACCGACAACGATACAGATACCGATATGGATACAGATAACGACACAGATACTGACACCGATACCGATACTGATACAGACACAGATATTGATACAGACAGTGATACCGATACTGATACAGATTTAGACACTGATACTGATACGGACAACGATATTGATACTGATACCGATACCGATACAGACAACGATACAGATACCGATATTGATACAGATTCTGATACCGATACAGACACCGATACCGATACTGACACAGACACAGATATTGATACAGATTCTGATACAGATACCGACACCGACTTGGATTCAGACACTGACTTAGACTCAGATATTGATACTGATACTGATATGGATACTGATAACGATACGGACACTGACGTTGACCCTGATCCGGATCCTGAACCAACTCCTGAGCCAAACCCAGCTCCTGAACCAGCTCCTGAACCTGAACCTGAAAGAAAAGTTGATTTCAAAGATATTTACAAACAACGTGTTGTAAGTGACAGAGTTGACTCAATCGACAAACGTCAATATATGAGATTTAATACAATGGATAACCAAAATCCGATTACATTTGAATCAAGTAACAATGTAGTTTCAATCTCAGACATTTCAAGAGGTGGGGTATCATTAACCCACAAAGGAAAATTGAAAGTCGGTGACGTTGTTCCGGTACACCTTCAATACGGAGATTTGACAATCAATGCGAATGTAAAAATTGTTTCAGCAAGTGATGTCAAAGCCGGAGGTAAGTTCATAGACTTAGATCAAGCAACAGCTAACAAGTTATTATACTTGAGCTTGTTAGAAAAGGATCAACCGATAGCACAAACGATTATGAACCAAAATGTTGCGACAACAATTGAAGAATAATCAATAAAATTATCAATAAACTGGGAACTTGAAAAAGTTCTCAGTTTTTGTGTTGAATGAAATATTAAAGAATAAATTAGATTCTGAATAGCATGAATATTATGTATTCGCTAACCGCTCATACTAATATTCTAAGCTTTCAGAATGACGAAAATGGCTATCATTTCACCTTGCTACAAACTTCAGGTTCGGCATGAATTAGGATATCGCAATTCCCGAGATGTTTTTTAAGCAATTTTTCGACATCATCACAAATTTTGTGACAATCTGAAATTGTCATATCTTCAGGGAAAAGCATCGTAACTTCAATATCCTTTAAAGGTCCTGAACGACGAGCTTTTAAATTCTTGAAGCCACGCAAACATTCATTATTATATGAATTAATTATAGTTTTTATTGCCTCAATGTCTTCTGTTGGCAAAGTCCCGTCAAGAAGGTTATTCAGCGTATCTTTTGAGATTACAAATCCGGCTTTCAAAACAAAAATAGCTACCAAAATCGCAATTATAGGGTCTAAAATTGCAATTCCGGTTACTTTAATCAATACTAATCCTAAAAGCACGCCAAGAGATGAATAAACGTCGGTTCTCAAATGTTCGCCGTCTGCGTGAAGAGATACCGACTCTGATTTTTTAGCAATTTTAAACAAGTACGAACTAACCAAAATATTTGCAACTACCGCAAACAACATTACCACAATACCAAGAGAGGTGTCCACTTCAATTGTTTGGTGAAAAAATAGTTTTTTGCATGCTTCCCAAATAATAAAAATTCCTGCGAAAACAATCAGTCCACCTTCTATAAATCCTGACATATCTTCGTATTTTCCGTGTCCGAACGGGTGAGTTTTGTCTGCCGGTTCAGATGATTTCATTACGGCAAAAAATGTCAAAACAGATGCCAAAAAGTCGCTCATTGAGTGAATTGCTTCTGAAATAATACTAATGCTGCCGGAAATTGAACCTGCGATGAATTTTAAAATAATTATAATTGCGTTTGAGGTTATTGAAAGCCCTGCCGCCAATTTTTTTTCTTTGATAAGTTCCATATTATCAACTACTTTCTTTTCAAACATTTTAGCATGTCTTTAGTCGATTTTTCAACCCTTAAAGATTCACAAATCTTTTGAATTCCTTTATTAAATGTCCAATTATCTAACTTTGATTTTTTCAAATATGCAAGAGTTTTTTTCGGAAATTTTATATAACAAATTGAAAGTGCCCAAGCACAGGCCATTTGCGCATAATATCTTGTGTCTTTAAATTCATTAATGCGTTTAAGACATTCGTCAATGTAGTTTTCATTTGTAAAATGCTCCAAAAGCATTACAAACGCGAAGCGAATGTCATATTCTTTGGCTGAGTTAAAATATGGCTGAATAAACTTCCAAACAAGTTCTTGATTTTTCGTGACAAATTTTAGTCCTGTACAAAATGAGTCACACACAGACCAGTTGTCGATTTTGGGTACGAAATCATTGACAAGTTTTAAAATATTTTCAGGTTCATCTTTGACAAGTCCGATAACCATTGCTTGTAACATTGTTTCTTCCATATACTCAAAGTCATTCTGTTTAAGGAATTTTTGCCAGTCGGTCTGTGTATAAATTTCTTTTGCGATTTTTCGTAAAATCGGCAAGCGTACTCCCAAAACATTGTCGATATTAGGAAGCAATGATTGTGAAAATTTTTGGTAATTTTTTTCTGCTTTTGATAAAATTTTTTGTTTTATATTCATAGGTTTTGGTTTTAGTTATTTTTCAGAATGACGACAAAAGTAGTTGCATTTTTTGAAAAATAACTTTTTCGAAACTGTCATTCCGGACTCCGAGCCGGAATCTTTTTTTTTAGAATAATCAATTCATATCTTTAATATCTCTTCAACAACACTACTGCCTGTGCTTCAATTGCAAGTTCTTGTCCGACGGCGTCCATTTTTTCATTTGTTTTCGCCTTAATCGAAAGTCTTTCCGGAGTAATTTCCAATATTTCACAAAGCACATCTTTCATTTTCGGAATATATGGCATCATTTTCGGTTGTTGAGCAATGATGTTGCTGTCGATGTTTTCAATAACGTATTTTTTATCTTTAATAAGCTTGTAAACATCGCGTAAAAGCACAGTGCTATCTGCGTCTTTGTACAATTCACTTGTGTCTGGGAAAAGTGTTCCGATATCAGAAAGTGCTAAAGCACCAAGCATTGCATCAATAATCGCATGGATTAGAACATCTGCATCAGAGTGTCCCAAAAGACCTTTTTCGTGTGTTATCTTAACACCCCCGATTATCAAATCTCTGCCTGTCGTGAGTTTGTGAATATCATATCCTATACCAATTCTGTACATAATTTCTCCTTTGTTATTCACAATTTTTTATGTTTTCGTTAAAAATATAAAAAGTTGGCAACGAAACAATACCGGTTTATCTGTAAATCTCTTCACGTTTTTTCAAAACGACCGGATTTTTAAGATATTCGTCGTATTTGTTGCGCATATTAATATAGCCTTTTGGCGAAATTTCAATAATTCTGTCAGCAACCGTTTGAATTAACTGATAATCCTGTGACGTAAACAAAATAGTTCCAGGAAAGTCAATTAGTGCATTGTTTAATGCCGTAATGCTTTCCAAATCAAGGTGGTTTGTCGGTTCGTCAAAAATCATTACGTTGGCTTCTGCAATCATCATTTTTGCAAAAAGACATCTGACTTTTTCGCCACCTGACAAAACGCTGACTTTTTTGTCCGCATCTTCACCTGAAAACAGCATTCTGCCTAAATATCCACGTAAAAAGTTTACGTGTTGATCTGGCGAATAATCCGCAAGCCATTCCATAATTGTTTTATTGTTTTCAAAATAGAAATTATTGTCTTTCGGAAAGTATGAATGTGTTGCCGTTACGCCCCAAATTACTTCACCGCTGTCAGGTTTTACTCTGTCTTCCAAAATATCAAAAAGGTTTGAAATAATGAACGGATCACGGGCGATAAAAGCAACTTTTTCACCTTGATTAATTTCAAAACTCAAATTTTTGATTAAAAGTTCATCATCAACAGTTTTATATAAGTTTTTAACCTGCAAAACATCTTTCCCCGGAATTTTGTTATAAGTAAAACGAATTCTCGGATATTGTCTTGATGATGGTTTAATTTCTTCAAGCGATAATTTGTCGAGCATATTTTTTCTGGAAGTTGCCTGTTTTGCCTTAGACGCGTTAGCACTGAATCGTGCAATAAACGCTTTCAACTCTTCCATTTTTTCTTCGGTTTTCTTGTTCTGTTCTTCTTTTTGCTTTTTAATCAATTGGCTTGCTTGCGACCAGAACGAGTAGTTCCCTGTATAAAGTTGAATATTTTTGTAATCAATATCTGCCATGTGTGTGCAAACATTATCCAAAAACTGTCTGTCGTGCGAAACAACAATAACGAGGTTTGGAAAATTAATCAGAAACTCTTCCAACCACGCAATAGTGTTCAAATCCAAGTGGTTTGTCGGTTCATCAAGCAATAGGATATCCGGATTGCCAAACAAAGCCTGAGCTAATAGTACACGAACTTTTTCACTGCCTGAAAGCTCAGACATTAACTCATAATGCATTGCATCAGGAATTCCTAAGTCAGATAACAATGACGCTGCCATCGCCTCTGCTTGCCAACCGTCAAGTTCTGCAAATTCTTCTTCCAAGTGTGCAACTTTAATTCCGTCCTCGTCGTTGAAATCAGGTTTTGCATACAAGGCATCACGCTCTTGCATAATGTCATAAAGCTTTTTGTGTCCCATAATTACGGTATCAATTACTTTGTAATTGTCAAATGCAAAATGGTCTTGACGAAGTACTGCAATACGCTGTCCTTTTGAGATATGAATTTCTCCTGATGTAGGTTCAATTTCGCCAGAAAGGACTCGCAACAAAGTACTTTTCCCTGCCCCGTTTGCGCCAATAACGCCGTAACAGTTTCCCGGGGTAAATTTAATACTAACGTTTTCAAAAAGTGTTTGTGATCCAAATCTAACGGTCAATTTATCTGTCGTAATCATAAATATAATTTTAGCATAAATACTTCAAAAAGCCATACTAAAATTTTGTATGTGCTAAATATGTATGAATGTTGTTGCAAAGGGCTACGTGTGTAAGAGCTTCCCACCAAAATATGAGGTATGAACCAATATTGTCACAGAGGGCTACGTG
>ERZ1034878.101-NODE-101-length-43468-cov-644.187248_pt1 | contig 43468 bp, 67 predicted proteins | sample MGYA00520593_ERZ1034878 | MGnify/ENA primary metagenome ERZ1034878 (study PRJEB33766, sample SAMN09781724) | gut metagenome | biome: gut microbiome | host: Homo sapiens | place: Madagascar | study: EMG produced TPA metagenomics assembly of the PRJNA485056 data...
CATAAGCTACGGCTACGGCATACGCGATGGCTACGGCATAAGCAAGGGCTACGGCATAAGCGATAGCTGCGGTATATATAATTGCTATTACATCAAAAAATGCGAAGGTCTTGCATATTCGATTATGTGCATTAACGAGACTGGCAAATATAAATTGTTTAACTTAAATATTGATAAGGAACGATTTGGCGAAGTTAAAGAGAAAATAAGAGAATGTGCAGACGGTTGGTATCCGAAATTTACAAATGCTTTTGATTATTATAAAAAAGAAAAGAAATGGGAATGTGTTCCTGCACCGAGAATTGAGGGCGTAGACGATAAGACAGCATATAAAGAAATGCCGAAAAAACTAATTGAGTATTTTAAGAGCCTGCCGGAATTTGATGAGGAAATATTTACAGAAATAACAGGAATAGAGGTCGAACATGAGGATTGAAGGATTGATAAATCGGCTAAAGTTATTAAATAAAGAGCTTCGGGACTGTTATCCAGTCCCGGTAAGCTATATAGTTGCGGTTGATGAAGCTATAAAGATGCTTGAAAAACAGACACCAATAAATCGTTTTGAAAGGACGTGTTGATTACGAAAGATTACGCAGTAGAAGATATTAAAAGAATGGTTGAATTGCTACACCATATCTATGATATTATTGACGATTTAGTTATAGCAAAATATGTACCGTATTATAAATGGGTGATACCTGAAATGATGAGCATTATAAGAAAACAAAATAAAACAGCTGTATCTGTTATTGATAATTCAAAGTTTTGTTTTTTGTGTGGTAAAAGAATAAAGGTTGAAAATATATCAAACACGTTTTATTGCTCTAATTGTGGTCAGCGTATAGATTTGAGTATACAATCTACGCCTAAAATTTTGTATGGTATTAAAAACACTACTACAGGTGAGGTTATATTTAATGCCCGTGGCGGAGCGTATCATACTTATGATGCGGCACTTAAAAAACTCAAACAGTTGGGGGAAGATGAACATATGATAGTTACCTATAAACTATCTAATAATGCTTGAGGAGGCTAATATAAAAGATGAAAGAAGTTAAACATTATCTCTGCGATATATGCGGTACAGAATATAATGATAAAGAAAAATGTAAGCGTTGTGAAAAGTCGCATTGTACACCTAAGGAGATTGTAAAAGCAAGGTATATTGGTTTTTACGATAATGCTAAAGGTTACCCTATTGCAGTTACAATTAAGATGTCTGATGGTAAAGAAGTAATTTATAAGAGGTGAGATAATGACTAATTTTGAGAAATATAAAGACGAAATACTTAAAGTTTTATTTGTTATTGGTAATGTTGGGTTAAGTAAAGAAAATCATAAAATTACCCGTTGTGATGATTTAATATGTGAAAAAAACTGTGGTTTGAGTATAGATGAATACGGTAACTGTCCTCGTGAAAGTATTCAAAATTGGTTAGATTCTGAATATGTTGAACCCGAAAAAGAAGAAGTTGACTGGTCTAAAGTACCAATAGATACAAAGGTTCTTGTGAGTGCTGATGGAATAAATTGGTATAGGAGATATTTTGCCGGTATTGATACATGTACTAATGAGTGTTTAGCTTGGCTTGATGGTGCTACCAGCTGGGCATTTCGCTCTAAAAGGGCATGGAAATATGTTAAATTGTACAAGGAGGACGAAGAAAATGAATGAAAATATTGTTGAGCAGATGAGCGAGGAAGAACAAAGAGCGTTTGTAGGGATAGTTATAAAAATTTTAATGAAGTTTGCAAATTTGCTGATGAGTTAACTATGATAGGGATAACATCCTTGCGTATTTGGCAAATCATTTGGTTACATGCAGTGAGATTGCAACAATAAGCGGATTTAAGATGGAGTACTCAAAGTGTTTAATGTCTTGTACAGAAAAGAGGTAGAATTATGACGGACATCGAAAAAGCGGAGTTAAAAGCAAAATTACAAATGATTTACGAGCATTACGGCAAGCATCAGTTTACAAAATGTTTAGAAGAATTACAGGAGCTTATAGAAGCAATTAATTTATACATAGTTTCTGGTTATTCGGAAGAGCCCGAAGGTCATGTTGTCGAAGAAATAGCAGACGTTTGGATTATGATTACACAAATCATAATGATGTTAAATGCGGAAAACGAAGTTGACGAGTATAAAAAATATAAGGTTGAAAGACAGTTAGAAAGGATGGCGTTGGAATGAAATCAGATTATTTTGATAGAATTATTAATAATATTAAAAGTATGTCTGATGAACAAATTGAAGAAATGCTTATTAAGGCTGGTATTGAAAAATCCGATAATTTTATAGATATTGCCGGATATGCAGCTTGTGCTGGCGAGTTGGTGAGTAAAAAGAACGAGTAAATAACGGCTGCACACAAAAAAGTGCGAAGGGAGGCTATTTAATGCCGGGAATAAGAACAGATGATATTGTATTTATAAGAGCATTAGCCGACAGTAATTTAAATATGACAAGAGCGGCTAAAAATATATCTTATAGTTATAACGCTGTTGCATGGCACAGAAGAAGGATAAAGGAAAGCACCGGATTAGACCCATGTAATTTTTATGACATGGTAAAGCTGTTAAAAATGATTGAGGGCAGGCGATAACATGAAGAATGCAAATACGTATCTTAATCAGCTCCGGCTATTAGATGTGCAAATACAGCAGAAGGAAAAAGAACTCGTTAGACTTAGAGAAGATGCGGAAAGCATAACGGCGAAAGTCGGCGAAAGAGTACAGGCATCAACAAGTGATAAATTGGCTGAGGATGTCGCAAATGTTGTAGACATAGAAACGGAAATCAGCAGAAAAAGAGCGGAATTGATAATTACAAGACACATTGTAATTGACAAAATCCATGAGCTTAAAAATCCGATACTGGTTGAGATATTATATAAACGCCATGTCGAGTATAAGAGCTACAAAGAGATTGCCGCAGAGCTTAAATATAATGTGTCGTATGTACGCCAACTACATTCAAAAGCATTAAATTTGTTATAAAAAAATGCCCCGGGAAACCGGGGTATTAGTGTTATTCGGATACTTCTTCTTTTTTGGCTTCTTCGAGGATTTTATGGAGTTCTCTTAAACTCATTCCAGCCCATACCAGAAGAGGTATCTCAATATTGTATTTTACAGCCAATTCGTTCACGATTTTATAACGTGGGTCTTTTTTGCAATCATAATTCTTATTATTCATTGCTTTTTTCCTCCTTTTTGTGCTCTAATTCCCATATCCTGTCCAGTAAGTTAAGTAGATATGGCGGCATTGCCTTATTTCCTTGCTCCCACTCTTGCACATTCCGTACGGAAAGCCCAAAATGGAAAGCAAATACAGATTGGCTCATGCCGGTTTGGGTCCGGAACTCTTTTAACGTTCAGTCGGGTACTCTGATTTCTACGATTCCGGCGTTACTGTTTACGGCTTCTATTCCCTTATTCCTTAATCTTGTTTCAAGACCCATAGCAGCATAATCAGGCACCTTAACCTGTATACATTTATATTTCTTGGCGTATTTTCCATATACGTCACCCAAAACAGATTCGTAAGGTTCTGATATATCATCATCAGTAAGGCAAAATTCTTTTTTCAGTTCTTCCAGCTCTTTTTCTGTTATTGCTCGTCTTAATACAATGTTATAGCCGGATTTCTTTTCAAGTCCCCATATAATGTAATCATAATCGGGGAATTCTCGCATACATTCCTTGCCAATAACCTGCTTGATGGGGCGGAAGTCGCTTAGATTGTTAGATTTGCGGTTGCGTGTCGGGATAAGATACATCTTTCCGTCAAGCTCTGCAATTATGTTGTGGGGGTACGCATCGTACCAATAAGCACAATCAACGATGATTTTTTTATTTTTTTTGTTTTCTTCCATTTTTATTCCCTCCGTTTTTTTGTGTGTCATAATATCAGCCTCCAAACTTATTAACTTAATCTAAGTATACGCTATTAGCGTATAATGTCAATACATATTTTTAATTTTTTATGTTTTGTCCCGGTGGGGCATGAAATAAATCACCCACGCTTATTTTTCCCATTTTGCTTTGTCAATATTTTTAACATGTTCCGCCTGTGGGTATTGCTTACATAATTCGTTATATCTTGCTATTGCTTTGTTGCGTTCTGTTCCGGGATAGGTTTCCGCTAATATTGTTTCTGTTCCGATACCAGGAAAGACCTTATCAACATTGATGTGATAATATACCCGGTTATTGTCGTAATAACGCTTCTCACGCTTAATTGAGACTTGCAGTGTATATTCTGCCGTTGCTAATTTTTGAGCGTGCTCATACAATCCCCGGCGGTACTCTTGCAATCTGTCAATAGCGGCTTGTAATGCTGCTATGTCGTTAACGGCGTAGCGGTCATAGTCCTTAATCGTATTGATGTTAGCTACTTCTTCATAATTGTAGAGATTGGCGTATATTCTTATACATTCTTCTTTCATTGTTTCGCCTCCTATCCGCAGACCCCGAAGGGGTTTCGCCGTCCTTACGGCTCATCAGTGCGGCTATTATATTATGCGAGTAATAACGATGATGTGCTATAACTTTCTGAGCCGTACTTATTACGGATATAGTCCATAGTTTGAGTTTTACGGCTCTTAACTGCGTCCTTATCATTACGCCAATACCACATTTTTTTCTTGCTTGCCCAGCGGCAGCCGATTGATTTAAGTTTGTCTTTATGCTCTCTTGTGTCTCCGCTTATCCATATCCAAGAGCCGCACAGCTCAACGGTTAAGCCCTTAAGTGTTACAAGCTCCGATATGATGTTGATGTATTCTTCCGGACATTCGTTTATAGGTCTTGTGTTGCCTGTTGTGTCCGCTTCCGCTTTTGCGTTGTGCTGATTTTTTAAGATGTTAAAGAGTTTTGTGTATTCGTTGTTGATTTCCGACATTATAACTACGTTGCCGCCGTTGTCCGGGTGGTTAAGCTGGCAGAGTTTTCTATAAACTTTCTTGAGTTCATCGATTGTTGTAATTCCTTCAAAATATTTCATTTCTGCTCCCCCTCTCAAGCTTCTACGTAGTAAGTAATGTAACAATACTGTGTGCTGTTAGGATTGTATCTTTTGATTGTGTAACCCCTACCAAATCTGCCGTTATACTCTTCTTTGATTTCCTGATTAACTTTGACATAGCCTCTTGTTAATGATGTGTGATGTTCTTTGTAGTTTTTCATGTTTTTTCTTCCTTTCTTTTGATGTTTGATGTTTTCTCTTGTTTTCTCTTCTATGCTTTCTTTTTCTCTTGTTTTTTCAACTTTCCTTAACTGATGAGCTTATTATAATCTATGCTTTCATAGATTGCAATATACACAATTACTAAATATGCAAGCATAGATTTGTACAATGTGTCTATGTAAGCATAGAGCGTAGCGATATATAATAGTAATATGATTAGGAGGTGACAAAATGAGCAGATATACAAAGGCACAAGCGGAAGCAATTAAGAGACACCAGAGCAAGTTAGATAATATAACGGTAAGAGTACCCAAGGGAGAGCGAGACAAGTACAATCTTCAGGCGGCGGCGGCAGGCATGAGCCTAAACGCTTACATTATTAAGTTAATGGACGATGACCGGGAACGATTGGCGGAGGCAATAGAGCTATTACAAAATATCAATAATTAATTAGGTAGGCGGCAGAGATGCCGCTTATTTTTTTGCGGTGTTGCGTTATAATGTGGCAATAATTAAGACAGTATTAATATATAACGTCCAACGGATGCCGTAAATTCAGGCTTTTTCGGTGGTGTTGTATATCTTTTGTATATCTTTTTGCAGCTCGAGCGTTTAAGGTGTTATTTTGACAGCTTTTTATTTTTTTTTAATGCCTGACAAATAACGCAAAAAGACCTAACAAAATCTAACACAATAATAACACAATCTAACAACGTGATATGATACTATATTAATGTAATATATAGGCGTGTAAAATACATTTCCCTTTCATTTTTATTCTTTTCTTTGCCCGGACTGGTAAGCCGGGCTTTTTTATTGTCAGGAGGTGAGAACGTGAGAACGTCAGAAAAGAAAGCAATAAAAGAACGGTTGTTCTGTCAAGAGTATATAATTGACTATAACGGTACGAGGGCATACGGTGCCGCATATGGCGAGGAAGACAAAGGCAGGTGCAACAGTAATGCCCGTAACCTGCTTAAACGGAAGGATATACAAGATTACATCAAAGAATTGCAGACGGAGCGTAACAAGCGGCTACAGATAACGCAAGACGATGTATTGAGAGAGTTGGCGGCGGTCGGTTTTTCCAATATCTGCGATTATGCGGAGGTTGACGAGAACGGCAAGCTTAAGTATATACCCACGTCAGAGATAGACCCAAGCAAGCAGGCGGCTATCATGTCCATTAGGCAGGACAAGTACGGCATGACTATAAGGCTGCATGATAAGCTTAAGGCGTTAGAGACATACGCAAAAATAGCCGGTTGGCTTACTGATAAGCAGGAGATTACGGCAACGGTTACATACGAGCAGTTCCTGAGCAAGCTGGACGGCGATTATAATTATGACTGATAACATGATTAATATATACAATGCAAGAGAGTATATAAGCCGATTTTTGCACATTAGGACTAAGGATAATAGGATTGTTCCGCTTCGGCTAAATGAGCCACAAGAGCGATTATATAAGATAATTGGTAACGAGGCACGACAGGGCAAGCCGATACGATTAATCATTCTTAAGGCTCGACAGATGGGATTCTCAACGCTGACGGAGGCATTAATATTTCACAGAACAGCGGTCAAGCCTAACATCAGCAGTATGATAATAGCTCATAAAGACGATGCCACAACTAACTTGTTTAATATGTCTAAGCTCTTCTATTCATATTTGCCGGATATGCTTAAACCGGCGAGAAAAGCGAGCAATGCGAGAGAGATTATATTTGACAGCCCGGCTAAGAGTGAGGGCGGCATCGGACTTAATAGCCGCATCAAATGTGCAACGGCAGGCGGTGACGGTGTAGGACGTTCCGACACTCTCAGTAATGTACATATATCAGAGTTCGCATTTTGGACGGGTGACAAGATGGCAACGCTTAACGGTCTTTTGCAGTCTGTACCTGCACAGCCCGGAACAATGGTCATCATAGAGAGTACAGCAAACGGCTATGATGATTTTAAGCGTCTATGGGATTCAGCAGTCGCCGGAGAAAATGATTTCGTTCCGGTGTTTTTCCCATGGTTTGAGCTTGCGGAATATAGCCGACCTTATGACGGTTTCCAGCTTACGCCGGAAGAAGAAGAGCTTAAGGCAAGACATAATCTTACTAATGAGCAGTTGTCATGGCGTAGATGGTGCATAAAAAATAACTGTGGTGGTGACATCAATTTATTTAAACAGGAGTATCCATCAACACCAGAAGAAGCCTTTATTGCAACAGGAGCTTGTGTATTTGATACAGCTATTATTATTAAGCGTATTAATGATTTACAGGGCTGTAAGCCGCTGAAACGTGGTTATTTTGCGTATGATTATGACGGACAATATATAACTAATGCCCGTTGGATTGACAGCGACAGAGGCAATATCAAGATATACGAAGAGCCGGAGAAGTCAAGACCGTATGTTCTGGGTGGAGATACAGCCGGAGAAGGTAGCGACTATTTTACGGCTCATGTAATAGATAATGTAACCGGTGAGCAAGTAGCAGTATTACATGATGATAATATCGACGAGGACGAGTATTCGCGACAAGTATATTGCCTAGGACAATACTATAATACTGCTCTTGTAGGCTTAGAGGCTAACTTCTCGACATATCCAATTAGAGAGGTAGCGAGATTGGGATATAATCGCCAGTATGTAAGAGAGCAGCCGGACACGTTCACGGGAGCGATTAAGAAATCGTATGGTTTCCGCACTACATCAGCAACAAGACCTGTTATAATCGCTAATCTGGTACAGATAGCAAGGGACGAAATACAGCTTATTAATGATGTTGATACTCTCCGAGAAATGCTGTCATTTGTTCGCATTAAGGGTAAGCCGCAAGCAGAAGAAGGCGAACACGACGACCTTGTTATGGGGCTTGCTATAACATACGGTATCAGAGAGCAGCAAAGTATGACAGAGACACGGAAGAAACAGAAGAAAACACGTTGGGAAGCAGATCAGTATGACGATTACTACGCAGCTACACCGGAACAAAAAAAAGAATTGATTAAGCGTTGGGGCAATCCGTTTTGATGGGAGGCGATTAAGTGCCGGAAGAGAATAATACAAATACCTTGCAGAAATGGCAAGACAGACTACAAAAAAACAGAAGTGAATACCTAAAAGAGTTGCAATTAATGGACGAAAGAGACGCATTATATAACGGCACTCGGCAGGTTGCAGGCATTAACGGCAAAGCAGCAAAAAAGAGTAATTATGTCCGTAATGCAGTCGGCGAAATCATAGAAGCTGAAGTTGATAGCTCTATTCCGCTCCCTAAGGTAACAGCAAAACGTCAGGAAGATGAAGAACGAGCGGCAACAATCGAAGCATTTTTAAGAAATGAGCTTGATTATTTACCGTTTGAAGTCATTAACGACATGGACGAGAGAACGACACCGATTCAAGGCGGTGATTTCTTTCTTGTCGAATGGGATAATGAGCGTAATTCGCATAGGACAATCGGTGGAATAAAGGTTACGCTATTACATCCGAGACAGGTTATACCTCAAGCAGGCGTTAATAATATAAAGGATATGGATTATATATTCGTGCTGACAGGGACAACAAAAAAAGAAATCAAGCGAGTATATAATGTTGATGTATATACAGAAGAAGAAGAGTTCCCCGAAATCCGAAGCAACGGCGGTATGACAGATAGTAACTCAAGTGATTTAGTTACATTGATTACAGCATACTACAAAAATAAAAACGGCAATATCGGTGTATATCGTTGGGTAGGAGATACAGAGGTGCAAGCCTTAGAAGACTACTTTGCACGCCGACTGAAATATTGTAAAAAATGCGGTTCAACAGTGCCGGAGGATGTTACAGAGTGTCCACATTGTCATAGCAAGTCATTTGAGCACAGAACACAGGATAGCACTCCTCTTGATAGGAGTATAGATATATTAACGGCTGACGGTGCATTAGAGACAATTCCGCAGATGACAGAGCCGGTATATCAAGATATGCCGATGTATGGCGATAACGGACAACTGTTAATAGGCGATTATGGCGAGACTGTAATGAATAATGTATTGATAGAGCCTGAACGACCAAATGAAGTTCCGGAGTATAAGCTTAAGCAGTACCCAATCATATTAAGACGTAATATCTCGAAGAACGGTACGCTATTAGGTTCGTCGGATGTTGACAGTATCAGAGACCAACAGGAAGTCATTAAGAAAATGGGCGATAAGATACAGGAAAAGCTGTTTAAAGGCGGTTCATATGTCACACTTCCGAGAGGAGTCAATGTGCGCAAAACAGACGAAGAGCTTAAGGTGATAGAGCTTGACGATGCCGCACAGAAGAGCATGATAGACGTTCTAAATATGCAGCCAAATGTGTCTAATGATCTAACATTTATGGATATTGCATATCAGGCGGCAAGAGAAACAATCGGTATTACGGACAGTTTTCAGGGCAGGAATGATAAGACGGCAGAATCCGGAACGGCTAAACAGTTTGCGGCGGCACAGACAGCCGGACGTTTAGAGAGTAAACGAGTGATGAAGCAAGCAGCATATCAGGATATATTCCAGTTAATGTTTAAGTTTATGCTTGCATATGCCGATGAACCGAGAGCGACAAATTACCAGAACTCAATCGGCGATGTTGAGTATGGCATATTTGATAGATACGCATTTTTAGAAAGAGATGCGGCAGGTGAACTGTACTGGAATGATGATTTTCTGTTTTCGGTTGATACAAGCAATAACCTTGCACAGAATAGGGAATCGCTTTGGAATACAACTAAAGAGGCATACCAAAGTGGTGCTTTTGGAGATGCGGCAGACATTAATACACGCATTCTCTATTGGTCAACGCTTGAAAAATACCATTATCCCAATGCCGGAAACATCAAAAAGCAGCTACAGGAAATGCAGGAGCGACAGGAACAACAGATGCAGGCACAGCAGATGCAGGCACAGCAAATGGGAGGAATGCCTAATGAAATGCAGTCAATGCAATACGGAAATGCAGGTCTACAAGGGGCAGTTAATAACGGACAGCCTATACAGAATGATATACAGATGCCGTAATGAACAGTGTCCCGAATACAACAAAAATATAGAAAGAGATGTCAGCATACAGTCCGACGACGATATGGCGTAGAAAGGCGGTGCTCCATACATATCTCATCTTTAAGGCAAGATGTAAAACATGCCTTATTTTTATGCAAAGGAGGTGGAAGAGTATGGGTAAAGGAGAAAACACACTTAAAGGCAAAGTAACAAATAAGAGTGCTATGTATGTTTCAGCAGACGTTAAAAGCACAAGCAAAAAGCCGACTGTAAAGAAAGGCGGCGACCTTAGAGCGAAGGGGGATAAATAATAATGACAGAACCAGAATTTATGGCATTGGGCGGAACCGTTAATGATGAACCAGAAGATACACAGACTGTCGAGGAAGGAAATACCGAAGAGATCATTGATAATGTGGATGAGCCGGAGGTTGAAGAACCCGATACCGATGATGGCGATAATGATACCACACAGAGTAATAATGAACCTGAACAGCCGCAGGGTGTACAGCCAACAGCTGTACAGCAGGCATATAGAGAACGTCTTGAACAGGAGTATCAACAGGCTGTAAATCGCATTAATCCATATACCGGCAGAGTTATTCAGTCGCCACAGGATTTTTTTGAGTATAAACGTCAGTTTGCCGAAGAACAGCAGAGGCATGAACGACAGCAGCAGTATAATGCCGACAATGATATATACGAGGCGATACAGAACGGCACAGCTTCAAGGGCACAGTTTGACAAATATATCAAAGAACAGATTGTAAACAGCTTGCGTGATAATCCTGATATTAGGGCGGCAAGAGAAGCAACGTTAAGAATACAGCAAGAAGAACAGCGAGCAAGGATTGAAAGTGGTAAGGAACGAGTACAAAAAGACCTTGATGCGCTTAATAAAGAATATTCAAATTGCAAATTTAAAAAAGCAGACGAAATAAACGGAAAAATGGCTGATTATATGCGAATGGGACTTTCTGTTGCCGATGCTTACTATCTTACGAACAGAGAAAGTATAGCACAGGCACAGATGGCAGGAGTACGACAAGCTACAATTAATCAGGCAAACGGCAAAGGTCATTTAAAGAGTGTTTCAGGCGGTACAAGCGGAGACGTAATAGTTCCGGATGATATTGCAAAAGAGTATCGCAACTTCTTCCCTGACTGGACAGACAAAATGATAGCGGAAGACTATAAGAAAAGAAATGGAGGTAAGAACTAATGTTTAAAATAGCAAAAAGAGGCGTAGCCGATGTTGCACCTATCGAATACATGGAAGGTACAGCAAGCGAAACAATAGCACTCGGCGAAGCATTAAAAGTATCAAGCGGAAAGCTTACAAAAGCAGGTGCGGCAGATGAAGTAACTCATATTTGTATGGGTGTAAAGAATGACAGAGGATTATACCCTGTTATTGCTGTACAGCCTTATATGTATTTTGAAACAACATCAACTGCAACAGTAGCGGCAACAGCAGTAGGCACAGCAGTTAAATTACATACAGACGGACTTACAGTCACAGCAACGGTAGGCGGCCCATTTGTAATTGACGAAACTGACGGAGCAACAACTAATTCAACGGTTGTCGGACACTTCACAAAACCGGCAACAGTGGCAGCGTAAGGAGGTAGATAAACAATGGCAGGAATTATTTTTTCAGAAGGTTCCGGTGTAAACGATAGCGTTTTTGGTCGTTCACAGGATCCCATCAAAGCAGTTATTGAAGAAAACGTAGAAGCATTCAAGGAAATGTCCATGATTGATAAGATTTTTTATATGGACAAGTCATCTAATTTTGCCGAGAAGTATTCACATGAAACATCACTCGGAGACTTTAAAGATGTAGGAGAAAACGGTTCTTACCCTGTTACATCAATGCAGGAAGGTTACGAAAAGACAATCACTCCTACTACATGGAAAAACAAATTTGAAGTAACTGCGGAAATGCTTGAAGATTCAAGATATGGCAAAATTAAATCAAAGGCTAATATTTTTGCAACATCATTTAATCGTACAAGAGAGAAGTTTGCAGCTTCTTTACTTGCCGGCGGTGTTGGTGCAACAACAACCATAGCAGGCAATAAATACGACACAACAACAGCGGACGGTGTAGCACTTTTTTCACAGTCTCACCCTTCAATTACAAAGGGTACAAAACCACAGAGTAATATATTTACTGCGGCTTTTTCGCAGACAGTTATGGACACTATGCAGGAAAAAATGCAGATGTTTACTGATGATGACGGAAACCTTCTTAATGTCGCACCTGATACAATTATCATTCCAAACAACGGAGCATTAAAAAGAGCTGTATTTGCGGCTATCGGTTCAGAGCTTGATGCAACATCATCTAACAATGCGATTAACTTCCAGTTAGGACTTTGGAATGTTCTTGTATGGCCTTATCTTCCTACAGGACTTGGCACAGGCAATAAACCCTATTTCATTATGCTTGATAGCAAGTTTAATCATGACTATATGGCTCTCCCTTGGGTTGATAGACTTGGTCTTACTGTTAAATCAAATATTGACCAGAATACAGATGCAAACGTATGGAGTGGCAGAGCAAGATTCGGTGCAGGCTTCAATAACTGGAGAGGTATTGCTATTTGCGGCGAAGGTCTTACAGGTACAGCATTAGCATAAGGCGGTGGTAGTATGCGTTGGTATGACGTAAAGCTAATCACATTGCAAAAGATGTTCTCCAACGATACATCAAGCATTGTCGTTGATGATAATACAGCACCATATATAGCAGCTATGCCGGGTGCGGCTAATGCTTGTTTAAACTATATTGCGACAGCGGTACGGCATATTGATATGTCGTACCAGCTTGAACAGGACGGGACAAAAACAGGGATACAGCGTTATGACTTTAAGGAGCTTGCGTATGATTTCTATTCATTTGAAAATATAGAAGTATATTTTGAAGACGAATACGGAAACTACGGCAAAGCGGGAAATTATAATGTTGAACACAATAACGTTTTGCTTATAGACGGTGCTATCAAAGGAAAATGGACAGTGTATTATAATGCCTATCCCGATGAGATAACAGAAAATACAAAAGATAATTATGAGCTACCTTTATACCCGGAGGTGGCTATTTTATTGCCATGGTTTATGGCTTCTCAGTTATATAAAGATGATGATATATCTACTTCGACTGTTTACTGGAACGAGTTCGTGGCACTGCTTGAAGATGCAAAAGCAACAGCAAACAGGCTTAAAGGGACAGGCTATGACGAGTTTATCAACACAAAGGGGTGGTATTAAATGCGACAGTTAAGTGTGCCATCGCAGGTTGCAAGAACTGTAACAAAAATAGAAAGCTTTAAGGGTGTAGACCTTACAAATGCCGCCTCTAATGTTGATATTAGCCGTTCACCCGAAGCACCTAATATGATAAGAGATGTTCCCGGCAAAGTAAGAAAGCGAATGGGCTATTACTTGGATACCGAGTATGATGATTTTATACACGGCGTTTTCCACTTAAACGGAGAGCGTATAGTTCATGCCGGAACAAAACTTTATATGGGTACTACTGTATTGTATTCAGATATGCAAGATGTCGGTTTTAACCGTTCAAAAGCATGGGAGATAGGCGGTAGACTGTATATCCTTGACGGTAAAACATATCTTGTAGTCGGTAAATTTAACGGCGAAACAAACTATACAGCTAAGAAAGTAAGCGAGATAGCAACAGTGCCTATTGTATCAATCGCGCGAACACCAAATGGCGAGGGACAACAGTACCAGGAATATAACTTAATACAGCCTAAATTTGTCAATATGTTCATTGCAGACGGAACCACAAAGATATATCAATTATCGTCTGATAGCTTACAGTCAGTTGACCTTGTGGAGCAAATGAACAGTGATGGTGACTGGGTAACTGTTGCGGCATCTAAATATACAACGAATTTAGAGCTTGGCACAGTAACATTCAGAACAGCTCCAACAGAACCAACGGTGAAAAGCAGGGATAACATACGTATAACAGCTTCAAAGGTTATTGCCGGTTATGCCGATATGATTAACAAATGCACAATATCTATTGTATATGGTGTAAACGGTGCAACAGACCGTTTGTTTGTCGGCGGTAATCCGGACTATCCGAATAGAGATTGGTTCAGCGGATATAAAAGCACCATATCATATGACAGTGACGATAGACCGGAAATGGCATCTTTTGAAGATTTTACATTCTTTGGCGACTTGAGCTATTCAACAATCGGGCTTGATACCAATGAGATAGTTGGATATTCACTTGTAGGCAATTATCTTGCTACTCATAAATCAGTAGGCGAGGACGGACGTAATGTTATTATGCGATATGGTGAGTATACAACACTTAATGGAGTTATAAGACCGTCATTCCGTATTGTTAATGTTATTCAGGGTGTAGGAGCTGTCGGTAAAGACAACTTTGCATATCTGAATGAAAGCTTATTTGCAACAGAACAGGGTATATACGCTATAACAGCACAGGATATAACAGGCGAGAAATACACCCAGAACCGTTCTTTTTACATCAACGGTGCATTATCCAAAGAAGACCTTGAACATTCATGTGCAGTCGTTTACAAGGACTTTTATGTACTTGCTACACCACTCCGAGTATATCTGTTAGACGGCTTGCAAAAGGTCTATGAAAAAAACAGTCCGCTTTCTTCGTTCCAGTATGAGTGTTATTACTGGGATATACCCAATATAAGTTATTTGTTTGTAGAAGATGAGACATTATGCTTTGGTACATATGACGGAAAAATAATGAAGTTTTATACGGATAAAACAAAGCAAACGGCTTATAACGATAACGGAAAAGCTATAAAGGCACGTTGGGACACAAACGCTATTGACGGAAAGATATTCTATAAAAAGAAAAACTTCCGTTATCTATCAGCACAGATAGCACCGGCTATCAATACAAGCTATGAAGCGTGGGCAGAGGTAAAAGGCATATGGAAAAGATTATTCAACAGTGGAGCTAAAGCAAGATACTTTGACTTCTCATATGTTGATTTCGGTAAGATAAACTTCTCATCCGATGCCACACCGAGAACAATAGGCACAAAGATACGAATTAAGAAGATAGACAAAGTGCGTTTTTCATTCAGAAACGAAGAACTTAACGAGCCGTTTGGTTTATATGCAATCGGCACGGAGTTTACGGAAAACGGAAACTACAAGGGGTGATTAATAATGGCATTGCCTAAAATACAGCCTGCTGATTATGCTACCAAAGGTATTCGAGTTAAACCAAATCCATTGGGACTTTCAGTAAGCGATGCACAAAGAGCGTTTGACGAACTTTCGCTTGATGTTATCATTCCGAAAATCAATGAAATATCAGATGCTCAAGATAAAATTAATGAAACTTTACAGCCGAAAGAAGCCGGAAAAGGACTGTCTAAGAATGACTTTACAGATACTTATAAGGAGTCTCTCGATAATTTACAGGATAATTTAGATAAAAAGGTTGATAATGTTGTTGGAAAAGGTTTATCAACTAATGATTACACCGATGAAGATAAAGCAAAGCTAAACGATGTAGTCGGAGCTTCTGACGTTTTGACTAAAACGAATACAACACCATATACACCAACAGAAGATTACAACCCAGCCACAAAAAAATATGTTCAGGATAATATCATAGCCGGAGGTATTCCGGCAACACGAAAAATAAACGGATATACTCTTGATAATGATGTTAATTTGCATGGCAATGATATTAAGTTCATTGATGACACTACGAGCAAGGTATTTGTTTTAGGCATTGATAACGGCGGTCTTTATTATAAGGAGGTGGTTTCTTAATGGCTGATAATAAAAATTATATAGCGTTGGAGGCAACTTCGCAGGAGATTGCAGGAACGGTTGCAACATTATATGAGATTGAAAGCAAGCTTACAGCCGAAAAAGTTGGTCAGACTAACAATTCTGGTGGCACAGCAAAAGAAGGAACGATATTTGCAAAACTGAACAGAATACAAAATTTATTGCTTGGGTACGATGGTGTGTTTCAAGCAAAATGTTCGGCTAATTCAAATACTCTAACATCGAGTATAGATAAATCCAGTACCGATACAGGATCAGTAAATACACTGGTAAATGTTGCAGGCTGCGGTATTTTACAGTCTATTTCGTTATCCTATGGCATGGGTGTTAAGGTATACATCGATGAGGAAAAAATACTTGATTTTTACGCAAGAGGCCAAAAAGACTGGGCTTACTTTGGAGCAACGGGCGGTAGTGATATACGCCCAACTATCAATAAACATCTTTATAACAATGGGCATGTGTCAAATGGTGGGTGGGCATCCGGTTTATCGGCGCCGCTGGTATTTACTAAATCTTTGATGGTGCAGTATTATCTCGGAATTACGGGGCAGTCATATGATGCCGCAATCGAGGTAACATACGGTATTGGAGGAGAAGCACAGTGAAAATAATAAGAACAGAAACAATAGACGGTATGACTGTAAATACATACGATAACGGTGTTGTTGAAAGATACATAGTTGGTAGTAAAACTAATATACCAATATCTTTGGCGTTATCGGAAAATGAACAGGCGGCACTTGATACAGCTATCAATACAGAATATCTTGTGTGCCTTGCAGATTTAGGACTTTAAGGAGGTACAATTATGACATATAACAGATTAAAGAAACTCATCGAAAACGGTAATTACGAAAAAGAAAGTATGATGTCAAAGCTTGATGTATTTTTGCTTGCCGGCAGAATTACAAGCGAACAGTACAATGAACTCGTAAATCTTATGAACTAAGGAGGAATGGCTATGAAGAAACTTATCGAAATGAAAACAACACAGAAAGACGGACATCACGATTATATCTACAAGGACGGCAAGAAAGCGGAAATTCCCGATGACGGAGTTGTGTTCTGCTATCTCACTAAGTCGGGTATGCTTAAGGTATCGGAATATCCCGATATTGCAGGTAGCGTATACGGCAAGTTTGTTGTAACAGACGAGGTTACATCAAAAATCGGTAAACCTTGCATCGGCGGCAAGACCTATGATGTATGGGGTATCGGCGAGGATTATGTTGTTGTATCGGCAAGAGGTGACAAGAGGTATATTGGTTCTGTAAATGACAAACAGCTCATTACTCACCCGAATGAAAAGAATGAAACAGGAGCATACAAGCTTATCCACGAGATATATTCTATGCTTAAATAAAAATTGGGCGGTTTAACCGCCCTTTTTTCGTGGAGGTGAAGATATGGCAATTATACCCGGAAGCACATGTATAATAAAAACAAATATAAAAGATATAGACATAACACTGATTGAAAGTGCAATATTTTCTTTTAGTGTCAGCGTTGATGAAAAGCCTATTGTGCAGAAAAGGTATCTCACAAAAGGAACAAGCAATGTGAAGTATATCGACGGTAATTTTATAGTTCCATTGACACAGCAAGATACGCTGTTGTTTGACGGAAATAAAAACATATTATATGAAACACAAATAAACTTTGAAGATAAAAGTGTATCAAAAACAATATATACAAAAATCCAAATACGTAAAACACTTGCGACCGAACTTATAGACGGCAATGCACCAAATATAAAACAAGATGAGAATTATTATGAAGTGAAAGTCGATACTGTACTCTATCTTAATGTGTCAACTGAGCAGATAGAAGATTATGTTTCGCAAGCAAATAAATTCGCTGAAAATGCAAAAACATCGATGGAAAATGCAAAGAACAGTGAAGATGTTACAAAAAACTACTGTGAGAATGCCAGTCAGTATGCACAAACATCCGTTGAAGCTGCTAACGCTGCGATAGCTGCACAAACTTCTGTCGAAAATAAAATCTCAGTGGCTAATACATTACAGAATAAAGCGATAGAAGCAGCAACAACAGCGCAACAGGCGAAAGATACCGTTCTGAACATTGAAGAACAAGTATCAGCGGATAAAACTATTGTTGAAGATGCAAAAGGCGAGGTTATTTCAGCAAAAAACGAAACTTTGCTGGCTAAGAATGAAGCGGTTGCGGCAAAAGAATATGTCGATAATGCGAAAAATGAAGCGGTTGAAGCCTCGAATGATGCGATTAGTGCGGCTACAACATCAACACAGATGGCAACACAGGCCGAGCAGGCAAAGGAAACAGTTGTAGGTTCAATAGACAATGCAAATACTTTGCTTAATAATGCGTTAGATGCAGCTGATGTTATTGCGAGACAAAAAGCAGAAATAGACCGGATTGCGGAACAAATTGTATCGGATAAAGCCGATATTGAACAATCGGTAACTACCGTATCAACTGCGAAGCAAGATACAATTACTGCAAAAAACGAAGCTCTTACAGCTAAAAACGACGCAGTAATAGCAAAAGATACTGCTGTTGAACAAGCCAATTCAGCATCACTCAACAAGGATAAGACCGATACCAACGTAACTACGACAAAACAGCTCGCTGAACAGGTCGGCACAGATAAAACAGAGGTATCAGAAATGGTTACGGAAAGCCGAGCTATCCTCGAAGAGCAACGTAAGCTTATAGGTTTAATGCCACCAATATATGATGATTCTGAACTCAAGTCAAGAATGACCACTGCTGAGGGCGAGATTACTACACTTAAGGAAGATATAGGTAATTTTAGCTATACGAATAAATTTCTTGCAAATTCTAAATATTCCATAAAAGATATATCCACAGTTCCACAAAAGGGTGATTTGATCTTTTTTGCAGCAAACGAATGCAGCAGTCGATTCTTTGTGAATGCTACTCTATTTTTGTATTATACAGAGAATGATTATGATTTAATCGGTATTCAAGATATAGGCGACTATATAATTTTTGTTTCTCAAAAAAATTATATTAAAGCAACTGTCGGGTATGCTCTTTCGCAGAGCGATGAAACAACTCCGACATGGAAAGCCACTGTAATGGATAGCAGGGAACGTAATTTGTCTGGTATTCTTATGCAGTTTTATACTCTGCTTGACAATGACAATAAGCTAAGGAAAACAGAGATTGAAAATTTGAAAAACGACTTAATCATTAAATATAGTGGAAGATTTAATGTATCAAAAAGTGGCCTGAATACATATCTTGATTTTCCTGTGAAAACAGGAGATAAAGGATTCATTTTTGTATCTGAAACTAATGCTTCAAAGTTTACAGCCTATGATTTATATGGGCATGAGGCTACTACTGACACATTCAAATTGATAGAAGGCAATATTTCGGATATTGGAAACATTCGCACATATGACAATAGTAGCGGGTATGATTATCTGAGAATCGTTTTCAAGTGTTCTGCACCATCCACAGAAGACGAATACATAGTTTGCGTATTTACGAAGGATACAGATGTTGACGCTTTCGGCTTAATCACAAAACTTTTTGTCGATGTTAAAAATATAAAAGAAACATCTACGACAACTGCAAAGGTTAATGTCCCAGATGCAGCAGATGAAGATGTGCTAAGTACAATTACAATCAAAGCAAGCAATAGCAAGAAGAACAACATCATCGGGTTCGAAGCGAATTTTGAAAGTATGGGTAGCGTAAGAATCGCGCATGGAACAAGTTACGATGCCAACAGGTCTGCATCTATTGTTGTCGATGGCACAAACATCTATCTGTATGATAAGTCAACAAACCTTCGTGCTACTTATCCACATGGTCTGACTATGGATAAGTTCATCACAGTTTCTATCGTGGTCGGGCAGACAAGAACGGCAAAGATTATTCTTACTACTGCGAACGGCAGATTTATTCAAGACAATGCTTTTTGGGGTGGTTGTCGTGAAGATGTTATTGCACAGGCTATCAGTGGAACGTTCACAAATGCAAGATTGACGTGGTATGTGCCTGACTACAATTATGATTTATGGGCGTTTGGTGATTCCTACTTTGATTTTTGGGGATGGGACATAATTGAAAGCCTTGGATTCCATAATTTTATGTTTGACGGATTCGGTGGCAGAGGATCAAAAGATGCATTTGCATCTCTAAAACTGGCACTCGAAAAGGCAACGCCAAAGAAAATCCTGTGGTGTCTTGGCATAAATGATCCCGATACGGAAACTGCAATCGAGGAGGAATGGAAAGAAACTACTGATAGCCTCATTGAATTGTGTAATAAAAAAGGAATTGAATTGATTTTATGCACTATTCCAGAAACGCCTGTTACAGTTCACACTTTCAAAAATGCCTATGTGAAAGCAAGCGGCAAGAGGTATGTGGATGTATGCCATGCGGTAGGTGCTGATGTTAGTAACACTTGGTACGATGGCCTGCGGAATAATACTGAATCTGACAAAATTCACCCGACAAATCTTGGGAAAAGAGTAATAGCTGATTATATGATTGCTAACGTGCCGGAACTTTGCGCTAATTAACAAAAGAGGGCAATCGTAATAGAACTTGCTGCATACAAGGCGATTAAGTCATATCCGCATTATACACGCATAGAGAGTGCGGCAGAGTTGAAGGCTAAGCTAAAGGAATACTAAATGGCAAGAGGTGAAAATAAGTGGAGGGATATATGGAAGATATAATAGTAGCACTTATAACAGGGGCAATAACACTGTTTGGCGTACTGATTGCCAATAATAAGTCACAAGCGGTAACAGACACAAAACTGAAAGAACTTACAAGAGAGGTAAGAGAGCATAATAATTTTGCAAAACGTGTGCCGGTTCTTGAGGAACAGATGAAAGTAGCTAATCATAGAATTGACGATTTGGAAAAACTTGAACAGCAGAAAGGAAGATGAAGTATGGATATTACATTTTTAACTAACTTTGCTATACCGCTTATTGTTGGCATTTGTTTATGCCTTGGTTACATAATCAAAAACATTGTACCTAATGACAATATTAACCGCTTTATTCCGCTTGTCATGGGAATAGTAGGCGTATTAATAAATGTATGGGTAAACAAAGTTTTCACCGCTGAAATTCTTTTAGGCGGTCTTTTTAGCGGTCTTGCAAGTACAGGCCTTTATGAGATGTTTAGAAATTTGATAAACAAGGAGTGATTATATGACTTGCAGGGACATCAACGAGCTTACAGCCGTCGCACAGACGGCTTGTAGGCTTTTTTTAAATGAATGTAAAAAGTCGGGATTAAATATATTCATTACTGAAACATATCGCTCACAGGAGCGACAGAACGAACTATATGAGCAGGGCAGAACAAAGCTCTGGGACAGCAACGGCAAAAGATTAAACGTAGTGACATGGACAAAGAACAGCCGTCACACAAGCCGCAGAGCATGGGACATAGCTTGTAAAGGAAAAGACCTTTACAATATGTCAGTATTAAGAAAATGTGGAGAAATAGCCGCAAAACTGGGGATAACGTGGGGCGGTACTTGGGAAAGCTCGCCGGACTATCCACATTTTGAAGTATCGCAGAATTGGAAAGCACCGGTAAAGGAGGTTGAGGAAATGACACAGGCAGAATTTAATAAAATGATGGACAACTATTTGGCAGAACGCTCAAAAAAAGCGTGTAGTAATTGGGCTAAATCGGAAGTCGAAAAAGCCAAAGAATTGGGCATAACAGACGGCACACAGCCACAGTCATTTGCAACAAGGGAACAGGTGACAGCAATGATTGTTAGAGCACTTAAGTAAGGAGGTGTTTTTATGGCAGGACAAACTGTTACAGTAACGGCTGACCAGCGTAAGAATAGAAATACAAATACAAGTTCCGGCAGTTCGAACAGTAGCGGAATATCAAATATTCCGACATATGACAAAAACAAAGACTATGCTTCCGAGATACAGAAAGCAATCAACAGTGGAGCAAGTCAGGACGTAATAAACCAGCTTAATGCGGAACGTAATGCAAAGATAAAAGGCGAAAACCTTAATTATAGAGGTTTAACCGATAACGATTTTTCAAATTACAAGAACACAGGTAGCTTCAGTGGGAATGTAAACAGTGGTGGCAGTTATCAGAATAGAAACAATAACACAACATATAATCCTTCTGACGAATGGATTAAGAACTTACAGCAGAGTGTTAAATATGACGGTAATACAGGCTATGCAGACCCGAAAGGCTATTATACAACACGACAGACCGCTTATACTTGGTTACAGCCGGACGGTACTTATAAGACCACATATTCAAACGCAACAAACTATAATCAGGCGTTACAGGACGCAATAGAAGGTGAACAGGTGGCGCCTAATTCACAGCTTGCATATTCATCAACCTACGGTACAGGTTCACTCACAGCCAATGCGTATAACCACGGTGCTACTTCAACAGGAGCAGGAATTTTTTCTGCATTTGGTAACGGTGACGATGGTGGACGTTATTCATCTGATAGCCAGTATGGAAATATGTACGACCAGACTAATATGCAGTTAGGCTTTTTAAGCGGTCGTGATGGCATGGATTATAAAAATCCGTATGCAGATATAGCATACAACGGAAACGGAATACAGAACGCTTATAACAAGGGCTTACAGTTTGCAGGACAGGGTGAGTTAATGGGCGGTAGTGCAGACCCTAATAACCCTACCACACCTAATTTAAATGATATTTACTCACAGTATGGAGCAAATACAAATGGTTATGTCGGTCTTACAAAGGACGATATACAGAACCAAATGGACGATATATATGCGAACTATGAAGATGCAGTAGCAGAACGAAATGCGGCGTTATCATCACAGTACAGAGAACAGCAGAGATTACTCGAAAACGATAACAAAGACCAGCAGAGAGCAAACTATATCACTTATATGCTGTCATTGAATAACGCACCGTCACAAATGCAAGCAATGGGCATTAATGGTGGTGTTGCAGAAAGCACACTCGCAGGACTTAAGAGTGATTATATGTCAAACTATAACAGTGCGGAAAATACATTTACCAATGCGGTTAATCAGCTTAAGATTTCAGAAGCTAATGCACTTGCAGAAGGGAATATGGAAAAAGCTAATATGTATTCACAGCTTGCTCAAAACTCACTGTCATTACAGATGCAGGCGGCAGATGCACAGAACAGCTATAATAAATGGCTTGCGGAGTTTAACCTTACAAAGGAACAGTGGGCTTATCAAAAAACACAGGACGAAGCTAATAGACTTGCTTCTATACAGCAGGCACAGGACGAGTTGACTTATAAGACGGCAGAATGGGCATATAAAATCGGAGATTATGATTTGCTCGGAGCTACACTCGGAATGGACACATCATACTTAAAACAGCAGAGAGATTTAGAAGCAAAATATAATCAGGCTAAATATGAAGGTCAGTTACTTACAAATCAGGGAAGGAAGCTTACAAACTCAAAAAAAGCTAACGGCAGTTCTGGAGGAAAATCAACGTCGGGAAATTACAGTACCACCACAGCTGCCGGTACAGTGACAACAGGTGGACAGACATCAAGTATTACTCCGGCGTTGGATTGGGTTAAAAACGCTTTTGCACAAAAACCGAATAATGCTGGCAACAGTAACAGTTTAACGGGTTATGCAAGTGGTGTATATTCGGATTTATCTAAGAGCGGTTATTCTCCGACACAAATGGATGAGGCAATAACAAGAGAGTATAACAAAGGCTACATAACAAAAGCAGAGGCGGACATATTAGCATCAAAACTTATAGGTTAAGAGGTGGTTTGATGGGTTTATATGCAAGTAAAGCAAAAGAAAAAGAGAAAGAAATAAATAAGGTATTAGGCAAAACAATGGTATATTCAAAAAAAGGCGTATCTTCGGGTACGCCTTCTTCCAATACACCGAAACAGACACTACCCAAAGCATCCGAAACAACTGTACTACCAACAGTAACAAAACAGCCGGAAACAAAACTTTCGCTGATGGACAGAGTAAAAATTGCAAACGAAAAAGTCAGCAGAGTATATGCTCAGAATGCAGCAGATATGCAGTATAAAAAAACAACAGCAAAGACTATCGGTCCGGCTGTTTGGAATGGTGGCAATACAACTTTATCGGCATTACCTAAAGCAAGTCTCAGCGACAAGATTGATATAGCTAATGCAAACGCAAGCAATGCGTATGCTCAAAAGGCTTCTGATATGTATGGTGTAAAACAGAAGAAAACCTCTGTATTACCAAAAGCGAATGTAAACGATGTTGCATATTCAGAGCCTTATAAGTTGGATACAGGCAATAACGATAGATTGTCATATAGTTCTAATGCCTGGTTAAATAAGACATTAGAAACTCCGGCTACACCCACTAAAGCGAAACAGGGAACAAGTGTATTTGACCGTATATATAACGCTTTAGCTTCAATAGGTGACAGTTCAATCGGATCTGATTTAAGTTTAAAGTCAGCATTTAAGCAATCAGCAACAAACGAAAAGGACTACAAAGCCATGCTAAAACAGTATGATGGATTAATAACGGAGCTTATTCTTGAACGTGATAAGTTATCGCCTAAGAGCAACGAATACATACAATATAATAAACTTATTGACCAAGTATATGACATGGCTAACTCTGTAAGAGATAGAACCGCAGACATGACAGAAGCAAATAAGTTTTTACGAAATGCAAGTAAGTTACAGGAGAAAACCACCGAAGGAATGGGTACAGTCGGCAAGAATCTAACAGAAGCCGCAATATCCGTCGGTGACAACCTTGTTAAAATGGCACTGACAGGGTTTAATCCGACAGCTACACTTGTTGCTATGGGTGTAGGTGCAGCAGGACAAAGGGCAAACGAATTGTCTAACTCCGGTGTAGCTGCCAATGATGCACTCGGCAGAGGTATAGTAAGCGGTGTAATTGAAGGTTTAACAGAAAAAATCGGAGTAGATAATTTATACTCAATCGTAAAGTCAAACAATGTAAAAGTCCTTGCTGACATATTAAAACAGGCAGCGGCAGAAGGCACAGAAGAAGGTTTGGGAAGTGTACTAAACTATGCGGCTGACAGAATGGCAGGGGACAATGAAAAGTTTGATTGGAACGATATGGCACAGTCTGTAATACAGGGTGCATTATCCGGTGCTATGTTTGGTATCGGTGGTGTTGCAACAAATAAAGCCTTCGATGCTATCGACAACTATAATGCAAACAAACTTAAATACAATGATATTCTTCCGAAGGTGAGTGATGGCTATTTATCTGATGTATCTGATACGAACATAAATATTGGAAATAAATCGGCGATGGAGTATGTTGACAACTATAATAAAAGACTTGAACGGACAAATAAAATTAATGATAGTAAGCAATCGCAATATATGAAGCAGATTTATGATGTTATGACAGGAAAAGCCGGAGAAATGGATACAGTAGTATTGGGAAATACACCTGATATATTACAAAAATACGGTGCTAAAAATATAGAAATGACAATGAAACCAAGTGCTGTAAGAAAAATAGCATATCCTACAAACTACTTAGGACTTAAACAAGGACATAATTTAGGTTTTTATGCTTTGGAGCAGTTACCACAACAGCTTGCTAATCCAGTAGCTATACTAAAATCATATACACAGCCTAACAGTATGGTTATAATAACTGAAATGATTGACGCAGATAACAGACCTGTCATAGTGCCAATTCACTTAGACAAAAACGGAAATATAGGTATAAGCAATGAAGTTGCCTCGGCTTACGGCAGAAGTGGTTATAGTCAATTTATAAATCAAAGCAGAAAAGACGGAATGGTTTTGTATGAAAATAAAAATAAAGGGTTGGCTTCACTTCCCGCCGACGGACTACAATTGTCCGCAGTGGAAGCTACCACCGACCCTATATTTAATATATACAATTCCGCTCAAAATGTCAACATTGATTCATTAAGTAATAACGATATTTTACCAACAGCAACCGACACAAACAGCAATAACAATCTCGGCATAGTAAATCAAGATGCACAACAGCTTTTTGAAGATTTGCAGAATGCTAAAACAAGTGCTAAAGATAAGGCAAGAAAAGCGTATCAGTCAACTATATCCGGCTGGGCTCCGTTTGAAAGAATGACAAAAGTTGATACACGAAGAAACGGCAGAAACATAACAGGTTTGGTAAATAAGCTGTCACAGAAAAACGGTGTGTTTGACACTATCAAAAAGAAAGCTTTATTCGACATTAACGCAAATAAAGTCAGCGACCTTAGTCTTGACAGTGTTGTAAAGCAAGTGCCAACTAATCAGTTGAACGACTTTAACACATACTGGCATGAATTACACAATATAGACCGTTTGGCACAGAATAAACCTGTTACAGAGCATACAGCGGATGAGAGCCGACAAATAGTAGCACAGCTTGAAGCACAGCACCCAGAGTTTAAGACTTATAAACAGAATATATCTAACTATTTAGATTTATTTATGCGAACATGGCTTGTAGATACCGGTTTGATTACACAGGAAAACTATAATCAGATGCGGAATATGTACCCTAACTATATACCGACATATAGGGTTATGGAGAAAGCAGGAAATGGCAGTACATCATACAGGGAAGGTCGAAGATTAAGGAATAGAAATCCTATCGGAAAAGCAAAAGGTGGAACATCGGAGGTATTAAGCTTTGATGAAGCTATGGCTTACAAAATGAGTTCGGTTGTTAATGCTGCGATAAAGAATGATATATCAAGAGAAGTATATTCTTTCGCACAAGCACAGCCAACAGAAGCGGCAAAGAACGGTATTCTTATTAAACAAAACAGTGCAAATGCCAACACAGCGATTGATATTGACAGTTTCACTGATGAACTTGAAAAAAACATAGCCAGAGAAACAAGCCGAGGAAACTATGAGATTACATTTTATGATAATGGAAAACCTCAAACAATGAAGATAAGCAAAGATGTGTGGGAGGCTTATAATTTCCTTGATGACAAGCTTGCAGGTTCAGGATATAGAATGATGGCTGAATTAGGTAAAAAAATAACTTCACCTATGAAAGCGGCAACAACAGGTTATAATCCCTTGTTTGCATTGACCAATATTATTCGTGATGCACAAACCTATGCAATAAATAACTCTGCTAAAAACGGAGCACAGGCGGCTAAGAACTATGTTAAAGCTATAAGAGATGTAATAAAAGGTTCTGACACTTACGACCAGTATAGGGCATTGGGCGGCTCACAGAATGGGTATTATGGCAGTGATATGTATAACAATATGTATAAAGAAAAAAGATACGGCAAAAAAGGAATATATAAAGTGCGTGACACTTTGATGAAGCCCATTGATTTAATTGCTGATTTAGGAGAATTTACGGAGAAGTTGCCACGTTATGCCGAGTACCTTAATACTATCGAAAACCTTGGAAATACCGATGCAGGACGTTTGCAGGCTTCGCTTAATGCTGCCGATGTTACTGTAAACTTTGGTAGAACAGCTCAGTTGTCAGCACTTGCTAATGCGTGGGTGCCGTATTTCAATGCAGGCTTACAGGGTGCAGACAGAACTTTAAGACAAATAAAAGCACATCCGATAAAAACTACTGTCAGAGCAACGGCAAGTGTATTTTTACCGACGTTGTTGGTATATCTAATCAACAAAGATAATCCACACTGGGAAGATGTCAAAGACGGTGTTAAGGATAATTATTATCTATTACCTAACTACGCCGGAGCGATTGATATATACGGTTATCCGGAAACATTTATCCGAATACCTAAATCAAGAGAGTTCGGAGCCTTATTCAGTGCGTCATTTGAGCGATTTATTCGTGCTTTAGACGAAAGCGAAAGTGATAATAAATCATTAAAAGAAACACTGCCAACAGCATTCGACGGATATTCTGATACGCTCGTAAACAGCTTTGCACCACCTGATATATTAGGAGATAATATTTTAGGCTCAATGCGAAGGCTTGGCACAAATACAGCTTGGCATGGTGGAAAAATAATACCATCAAATTTAACAGATGTATCGCCGGAATATCAGTACGATATAAATACATCGGGAATTGCAAAAGAAATAGCAAATAAAACGAACAAGGTTCCATTCTTGCCAGATTGGGCTAAAAGTCCTATGGCGATAGATTATCTTATGGATAGCTATTTGGGCTATGCAGGTGATGTTGTGCAGGGACTTACATCGGGCAAAAACAAAGGTGCAACAGAAAATGAAACACTTAAAAACTCGCTGTATTCAGGCTTTGTACAGCCATTTAAAAACAGGTTTACTACCGACAGTGCATATTCCAACTATAATCTTGACCGCTTCTATGACAGGAAAGGAGAAATTACAAAAGCAGCGAATGATAGAGATATAAGGGAAAATCTACCCTCTGATTATAGAACACCGGAAGAAAAGCTTGAGAGTGATTTCGCATCGGCACAGAAACAGATTTCTGACTTGACAAAGCAGGAGAAGGAAATTCTTAATTCTAATGCTACTATTGCAGAAAAGAATAAAAAAATCCGTAAGCTTAAGCAGCAGAAGAACAACATTGCTAAGGAAATGCTAAAGAATCAGGATAAGTTATACAAAGAATATGCGGCAAATTATATACCTGAAATATCAGGTTTAACTGACAGCAGACAGGAAGATGCTAAAGAACTCAACAAAAAATATGATCTTAGCTATCCCGATTTTATGAAGATATACGAAGGGTATTCCGATATATATAATAAAGATGAAAAATCTGCTATGAAAGCGACAGAGTTTGACGAATATCTAAACTCTTTAGGTTATACAAAGGATAAGGAAATTTCAGCGGATATTCGTGATAGGTTTGCATATTTTACTCCTTCTGTTGCTAAGAGTTATTACGATCAACCATCGTATCAAAAGGTTCAAAGCTTTATGGACGTAGATACATATGTAAGTATAAAAGACATGCTTGGAAATGTATCATATCCGGAAGGCGTAAGAGGTGCAAAGTCAATGGCGTATAAAAGAGCAATAGATGACTTTATGCAACAGCATGGTTATAATCCGTCATATGACGAGAGAATGAAGATATACGAAGCGTGTGACGTAGGAAAGACATACTGGTATTAAATTGAATAACGGAAGGGTGAGTAAATGAAACGTTTGGACTACTACAAGGAACAATGGCAAGAGTTTATAGACAATATAGATTTTACTGACGAGGAATTAGCGATAATTAATTTGGCCCGTAAGGGTTGGTATCAAGAGGATATTGCGGCAGAATTACACACCAGCCGCCGCACAGTAGCAAGGCGGTATACATCAATAGTTAATAAAATCGTGCATTATGTTTTAGAGGTTAAACAATGTCATATACATGGCACACTTTAAGATAGATAGTATTCTATACTGTAAGTAACAAGTAAATGGAAACCGAGTGTTGTATCAATTACTTGGTTTCCGCTATTAATCTTAAAGGAGGAATGTAATATGGCACTCGTAGAAGAAACAACAAAAAGAAGTTCTGGAGTAGCAAAGGCAGGCTTAGCAACAGGCATAACAGGTTTATCTCTTGCAGGTCTTGACATACTTAGTAGACTTGGCGGCGGAGTAGCTCCGGCACAGACGTGTTGTAGTGAAGACCATTTTGTAAACCGTTATGAGTTTGATTTACAGCTTGAGAACGCAAGGCAGATACAGCAGAAAGACCTTGAAATTGCGGCTCTAAACAATGAAGTAAAGCTTAGAGATGCAAATACCTATACAGATCAGAAAATGCTTGAAATGTATAAGTATTTTGATGGACAGGTCAAGTCGATTAATGCGACACTTGGTCAGCAGGCTGTACAGAATCAGGCAAACAAAGACAGTTTTTCAATGCTTTCCGAAAGACTTGCTTGCGAAAAGAAGGAAAGACAGTGTGCGGACAATTCGATTGTTACATACGTCAATGCAACATTTTATCCTAAGATGGTTGCAGATGTTACAACAGGCACAACGACAACTGCACAGAAAACATATAACCCTCTTCCGGCCGAATGTTGCTGTTGAGGTCTACACTAAGGAGGGGCATTTAGCCCCTCTTTTTTAGGAGGTATAATCATGGTAAAAATTCAGCAGGTAGAACAGGGAATAGCATTATATATTGATAACGAAATATTTCCGCAGTTAAAGGACGAAACACAAGTAAAAAAATATGGCGTATCAGTAGTTAGTGCGTGTGCAATAAAATTATTATCAAACACCATTAAAAAGGCAGAAGATAACGCATTTATAAATATGTTGGGTATCATAGACGGTGATAACATAGAAATAGAAATGTTACTCGATATAATGAAAGAGAAGATGCCGGAAGAAGGCTTTAAGGCTAAGATACCTATAATCGGCAATGTCGCATTTAACAAAAATGATATTGATTTATTGCATGATTATATAATAAAGGGGGCTGTAACTGATGAACAGAATTAAACACGAAATTGATGAGATTTTAGAAAAAGACCACTTTTGTTTAAAAGATATTGAAGAGCTGTTTTATTTATCGGAGATTTATAAAAATCTGAAAGACGAAAAAACAGACCATTATATAAAAATGACACCGGAACTTGCCGAAAAGTGGGTTCATCATATGAAGAACTCAGATGGTACAACCGGAGAGCATTGGAGCATGGACGAAATCGAAAATGTCAGAAACGCAAGAGGAATAACAGACGTATCTACTGCGTTATATTATGCGGTAATGAATATGCTGTATTCCGATTATTCGGCAGCATTAGAAAAATACGGCATAGGTGATACGCCGAACGCATGGGCGGACATGACAGAAGCTTGGTTATACGATAAAGATGCAGTTAAAAATAAAACATCACTATATTATGAATATATAGTGTGTAAATAAAAAACAGTCCCTTCGGGGACTGTTTTAATATCACATGGCCGCAATTTATAAATAAAATATCATTTTTTCAAAAACTTAAAATCGAAAAAAGATATACAAAAGATATACAAAATTAATTTTACAAAGCGTGAAAGCCAGTAAAATCAAGGGTTTTCGAGATTTGTAAAAATTTGATTTCTTAAAGTATCATTAAGCAAGCCGTTGTACTATACAACAACGAACCTTATGGAATACACACTTCATAGAGTTACAACAATCTTTTAAACGGTTTAAAACAGCTTAAAAAATATACAAACGATATACACATCATAAAACAAAAAGTTTGAAATATTAAATTTGATTAACCGCTGTCAACAATTCGGAGATTGCTTTGTGAGTGTATACTCTCTCGGTAATATCCTGTGAAGTATGTCCCATTATTAGCTTGACGGCGGTTTCATTTACTCCTGCTGTATTGGCGAGTGAAGCAAACGTATGTCTGCCATCGTGGGGAAAATGTTCCATTTCTAATTTTGACATAAGCTCTAAAAAAGCCTTTTTATATTGTGGGTAAGAAACGCCAAGACCGTTATGCTCAATCAAAAAATTGTTGTCGGTATTGTATCTCTTAAGAATAAAAGGATATACCTTGTCGTTGATAGGTATTACTCTATCTTTGCCGGCTTTGGTTTTCATTCCTCCGACCATGTATCTGTCCTCAATATGAACATCAGATATACGCACGTTAAGCAATTCAGAAGGTCGCATTCCGGTATAAATAAGTATTAAAACCGTATCAGCAAACTCTTCCGCAAACACAGCTTTAAACAGCCTGTCTATTTCTTCCTGTGTAAACATCTTATGTTTAGTTGATTGCGGCTTTTCCCCAACCTTAACAAATGTTGCATAGTTTTTTGTTGCAATATCAAGTTCCATTGCAATGTTAAAGAGTTGGTTCATCAAGGTTTGAACATGGCTCTTTGACTGCCAGCTTCTATCTAAGTTGTCAATCAGGCTTTGTATCTGATATGTTTTTATGTCCTTTATCGGCGTGTTATGCAACGGCTTTAAATGCTTATATGCAGCAGTATATATATTGCATCCGCTTTTTGATATTTCCTTAAATCTTCTCTGTTTAAACACTTCCCACATATCCGCAACGGTAGCTTCTGCGGCTGTAACATCATACGGATTTTTATTATAGTCCGTTAAAGCCTGTAAAGCCTCCTGTTTGGTCGAGTAATAACCGAGGTATTTATATATATTTCCTCCTTTCTCATTTATGCCAGCTCTAATACGAGCGGCATATGGTTTACGTCTGCCGTTTCCAAGGTTCACAACGGCACCCATTCCGTTAGGTAATCGCTTCATAAAAAAAGACCTCCTTAATTTCAAAAAAGAGTAGAAATTAAAGCGGTCATGTGATATACTAAATGTGTTCTTTGTAGTAGTGGTTTCACATAACCGCTATTCCTTAATCCTTCTGTACTGCTAATACAGGAGGATTTTTTTTATTTTGTGACCATATTGCCGAGGTTGGCAAAATGGTTAATTTTCCGAATAATACTGGTCTTTGAGATTGTTCAAATAGTCTTCGTCCATTTTTCCTACATAATCACATATATAAATAAAATCCTCAAATTCTTCTTCTGTATATGTTGTCAACGGGATTGAATCTATAATCCACGACAAAGCTTCCTTCGCACCTTGATTAAATTCTCCGGTTTTCGCAATCTCGTTATAACATTCTGACCAACCAGTATTGTAACCGTCATCGTATATTTCGTTATAATTCAGTTCGTCGTTTTGTTCTTCTTCAATGCTTTGGTGAGCATCATTGCTTTTTTTCTTATCATTATTTGTACAGTATGTTTGAGCTACAAAAACTAAAACAAAAAATAATACAGAAAGAACGGAACATTTGAATTTGCTATAATCATGCTTTTGTAAATAAAGATATAATTGAATACTGGTAAATATAGTTAAAGCAACCAATGGCAAATGAAATTTAAGTAATAAACTCAATAGGACAAAAAATCCGATTGCACCTAAAATAAATTCTAAGATACGTTTTATAAGTTCCATTATCTTATTATCCCTTTCGTTTTAATTATATTGCTGTAATGGTTATCATCAGAGTCGTCTATTTCAAAACCATATTGTTTTAATTTTCTTATTATTTCAATATATTCTCTATACCATATTAAATTATCTATAACTGGTCTGCACATCGAACAAGGAAACTTATATGTTTGAACAAGGTTTACTTTAGTACCCCAATAAGCGTATCGACAAGTACGTGTATGATACCTCTTGCCATTACTTGTTACATATACTTCATAAATGTTTATACCGTCAACATATTTATATGGTAAATTATTTTTATCTAAGTGTACACCGTCAGGAGCCTGAACCATTTTGAGTATTTCAGTTTGCGTTTTATTACTATACATAGCAATAAAATCGTTTTTTTCTTTTTCAGCAGCAACACGGGCTTTTTCAGCTTCAATTCTAAGCCTTTCTTTTTCTTCTTTTAGACGTTCTTTTTTTAGCTTTCTTTCAGCTAATTTCTTTTTTACGAAGCTTTCTGAAATTTGCCAGATGAATATACAAATAAGTGGTGCTATTAAAAGAAAGGCTAAAATTGTGCCGTCATCCAGTTCTTCTAACCGTTCTTCTTCTGGTTCTTCAACTTTAATAGTTGAGCTATTTTGGTTATATGGCGGCTTAAGAAACATACTTCCACCTTCGAAAGTATCGAATTTAGATGCTTGTGTATCGTTGCTCGAATAACTTTCGTAAGGACATATACCATTTTCATGGAGATGTGCCGGATAACCGTGATGATAATGATATGGACCTAATCCACTTACATTATCATAATCGTGATGACCACCATTTGCATCAGTACGACCACTATGCCCGTATGCAACCATGCTAAACATTATAAGAACCGATACTGACATCAATACAACATATTTTTTCATTGGCAACACTTTCATAGTTAAAATTTAAAATCTTTTAATGGTTGACAATGTAAAATTTAGGTATATAATGGAATTAACTTACCAATATTTTCTATAAATTGATTGTAAATCCAATACCGTACAAAGTCAATACAAACTCATTAAATAAGTAAAGATTTTATAAATTAATAGTACGAACAACACAAAAAGTTGTCAATAGTAATAGTACCTAAAAACGCCTAAATATTACTAAAAATGCAAAGGGGAGTTGATTATGGATTACAAACAAATGATTAAGAAGCAACTGAAAGACCTGAGCGAAAAACAATTACGAATTGTGTACATATTTATAATTCACTTAAATGTTGTAAGAGGGGAGCGTTAAAGCTCTCCTCTTTCTTTTTTTTCTGCGATAATAGAGTTTATAAATTTCTCTATTACTTCCCAATCTTCTGTATCTAAAGCGGCAAGGGCAGAAATAAACCTCTTTTTAAATGAACTGCCATCATTAAGAATGTCACCAAAGAAAGCTGCTAACTCTTCCTCATCACTTCGGATAACAAACATTTCGCCCTCTCCGGTACGAAGCCATTCTTCGTTTACATCAAATTCAGCACAAATCAATTTTATATTTTTATTTGTTAAAGGTCGCCTATTTGTTTCAATCATTGCCAATGATGATTGACCGACACCTAATGCTTTTGCAAATTCAGCTTGGTTCATTTTTAATGATTTTCTTAATTCTTTTAGACGTTCATTCATTTAAACACCTCCTCTTATCTTATCTGAAACTAATATATCACAAATGATAAAAAAAGTCAATGTTTATATCAAAAAGTGTTGACATATAATTTCAAATGTGATATATTTATATCACAAACGAAAGCGAGGTGGAAAGATGAATAAAGACTTCTTTTATCAGCAGTTAGAAAAAGATGTAGAAGCACTTAAAATTCCTATTGTTGAAAGAGTTCTCAATCACACCAATAAGGAAATAGAGGAGCTTGAACACAAGAACAATCTTTTAGAAAAACAGCTGTTCGAACTTCGGATAGTTTTAACTCTAAGTTGTGCTGTGAATATAGCGAATATATGCTTACTGCTAATGTAAAGCGAGGTGAAAATAAATGAAGAAAAAAGACAGAGAAATAGTAGCAAATGTAAAAGAAGCATTAATGCTACTCAACGAACATGACAAAGACAGAGTATTAGCCTTTTCAGAGGGAATGATGCTCATGGCAAAAAAGAATAAGGAGGCGAGCTGATGGAGGTGGAAGGGTTGGAAGAAAACAGTACTGTAAGCATTCACAGCAAAGACAGACAAAAGGAAAGACAAGCTATAGCAGAAGAAATAATAGGTATTTACAAAAGTCATAGCTTGTCTTTAAGAGAAATAAAGTTTGTTGACGAATTAGTGCGTGAAAAGCTGATGTTTAATCTTCATATGTAATGTCGATTTGTTTTAACAAGCAATCTTCATCAAGATTGCAATAGTAATTATAGCCTTCACTGAATGTATCTAAAAGATACTTTGGCACATTTACGTCAGGTGAGCATTTGCTGTTTAACAATGCTCTTAGCTTTTCCTTTGCATAAATAAGGGAAAGGTCATATCTGATTTGGTTTAGTTCTATAGAAATATAGTTGTTATTAACAAAATTACTCATGCTATTCCTCCTTTCGTAATTACTCGGTGAAGCAACACCTGTGGTTAAAGTATATACAGTAGGACTGGAAATAGCAACAGGAGGTGGAAGGGTGGAAAGAGAAACTATATTAAGTCTAACGATTAATCCAACTGAAAAAATAACCGATACTGTCAAAGCAATGTATGAAATGGCAGTATCGGCAAAGCTTACCTATAACGAAATGTGCGTTGTTATAAGTAAGTTAAAAAAATTAGTTGATGATAGTATCGGAAACAAAGTCCTCTAACAGGAGGTGGAAGGGTTGGAAAGTAATAAGGCAAAACTTGAGATGATAGCCGATGAAATGTTGCAGGTTGCTGTAAATAATAAAATCTCCTGCTCAGAGATTGAAATGGTAATGTATTACCTTGAAAAAAAGATAAAACGTAGAGCAGGAGACAAAGAGCTTTAAATATGGGAGGGAAAACAAATGGAAAACAAAACTGAAATTTGTAACGAGCTTTGCAAAGTATTACAGCTTACAAGAAATGCTTACGATTTAGTAAGTCTGGACTACGACCCACAGCTTGAAGTTGTAACAGCCGTTTTTGCAGGTGGCAAAAGAAAAATTAACGTAGCTATGGACAGCGGAACGGCAATGATAAGGGATATTGTAAATCATCTGGGGTGTTAAAAGGGAGTGATTGAATGACAAGTATACCCGAATTAGCAAAAATAACAGGCTACTCGGCGGAGAATTTAAGGAACTTAATAAAAAGCGGAAAGTTACCGATAGCCGTAACACTCGGCACAGACAAGAAAAGTTATTGCCTGTTACCGCCTAAAGTATATGAATACTTAGGCATTAAGATTGATGGCTATGAGCCACCACCGACAGTAAATATTGATTATAGCAAGCTTGTAACAGATGTTGCCGGAGAACTGGCGAACAGGTTTGCAGGAAAGGAACAGCAGTGAGAAAGACAGCAATAATAATACTCCTTATGCTGTGGGCGTTAATAGCATGGTTCATCGGCTGTGGAATAGGGGGCTTGATAAAAATAATAGTGGGGTGAGCAAATGAAGCATAAAGAGGTTTTAACAACAATCGGCTATACAGCACTTTGGTTTTTAATCGGTGCAGGGCTGATAATTAAAAACGACAATGGCGGTTTTATTTATATCTTGTTTGGGATTTTTATGTTACTGATGGAGCTTGTGTCCGAAAAATGGGCTTGCGAAAGACTTAAACGAGAGTTAAGCAGAGAGCGTAAACAGCATGGCAAAATTGTTGTAAAGGTGGGTGAGTGATGGACAAGCTTCGGGACATAACACCGGAAGAAAAAGAACTAATCAAGGAGTTGAAGAAAATCGAAATCAAGAAAAAGAAAAAACACGAGCAAATATTAGACGAGTTTTTATGGGGAGCCGCAAGGTACGGTAACTATGACGGAGTGTTGAAAAGATGAAAAAGAAGAAAAAGAAGCTATCTAACGACTGTAAAAAGTGCTATTACGCAGTGCTTTGTTACGAAAGAGGTCGAGGAGTAGCGTGTACAAACTATAAACCAAGCAAATAAGGAGGATAAAAATGGAGTGGATCACAAAGCAGTATTACCGCAGAAAGAATTGTTTACATGATGTAAGCGTATCGGTAAACGGCAACAACAAAGACAAGCATGGATACAGAACATCTTTTGCTTTTCGTAACAACTGTAATAAGAAGGTAAGCACAGATAATTACATAGTAATCGGCTTTACAGGAACAAGAGTGTACTTTAAAAACGCACCAAAGGAAACAGGTTTCCACCTTTTTTCAAGAACTAAAGACGGTGGGACGGTGTATCGTGTAGCAATAACAGGTAAGTACGATGGCTTCATCGGTGATTATGACTTACTTTTTGATAACGAAAATGGGCTGTGGTATATCGACAGCGAATTAAAGAAGTGATTGTTATGGCGAGTAAGATATGTGATATGGACTGCTTTAACTGTATATTTGATGATTGTAAGTACGATGGTTCCCAGACGGCGAAAGACGGTCTTATGTTAAGGAACGCAGGTTGTCCTACAGATAAAGAGCTTAAAGCAAAAGAACCTAAAGGAAAAACGAAAACAAAACCGTATACAGAAAAGCAGAAAGAGTATAAACGTCAATACGCAATCAAAAACAAAGAAAGGATTAAGGAATACAAAAAGAAGTACTACGAAGAACACAAAGACGAATTTATGCGTCGGTCGGAACAAGAGTATGAAAGAAGAAAAGCCGCTCCGGGACGGCAATCCCAGTGAGCGGCAGACACAAAAACACACTTATAGTATAGCACAATTATTTGCGGAGTTAAAGGAGGAATTATAATGGAATTAACAAAACTGGAAAAAGCTCTTATAGATAAAATCTCGGAAGTCAGTGATAGCGAAGAATTATGGTACAACAATTACCAGGAAATGAATGAGAAAATGGCAAAGCTTGAGAATGAGTACAAAGCACTTGAAGATAAATACAATGCGTTATTGACGACAGTACCGAAAAAAAAATCATTATTGACGACAGTACCGGAGGAGGAATTTTGATGTGTGAATATTGCCACAGCAACCCTCACAAAGCAGGTTGCCCGAACGAACCAGAGCCTAAAGAAGTTTATCGGTGTAAATACTGCGAAGAAGCTATTCTGGAAGGTGAACAGTTTGTAGAAATCAATGACGAGCGTTACCACATTGAATGTATCGAACTTTTATCAGTACACGAACTCTTAGAGCTTCTTGTGGAAATTGATATTAAAATAGCGGAGGTTATGGAATGAACGAACTAATGAATGTGTCACAGCTCCCAAAGATAGAGGAACATCTACAAGATGTATCTGCTATGATTGATGACAAAATAAAGCTTGCATTAAGTCTTGTGTGTGACGAAAGCACAGTAAAGGAAATAAAAGCAACGAGAAGTGAGCTTACAAAAAATTTTGAAGTGCTTGAAGAACAACGAAAAGCTGTTAAAAAGGCAGTGCTTAAGCCGTATGAAGATTTTGAAAAAGTATATAAGGCTTGTGTATCTGATAAATTTAAGAATGCCGATAAACAGCTTAAAGATAGAATAACAGATGTCGAAAGTGACTTAAGGACTAAAAGAGAAGTTGATTTAATCGAATACTTTGACGCATATAAAAAAGAAAAGAATTGTGAATGGCTTGATTATGCCAAAGCAGGAATAAAGATTAATCTATCAGACAGCGATAAAAAGCTTAAGGATAAGGTTAAGAACTATATTGATAGTGTGTGCGTTGATTTGGAAGTAATAGCTGCAACAAAAACACATACCGATGAGCTGCTTAATGCTTATAAAATTACGCTTAATCTTTCAAAGGCTTTTATAAAGGTGGAAGAGGCACACAAGATTGTTGCAAAACCGGGAGATGTGGAAGAAACGGTTGTAAAGCCTAAAGCAAAAACATTAGATGATATTTTAGATGATATAAACGTAGAATCGGTTAAAGCAACATATATGGTAACGGTATCAAGTGAGTACATCACAGAGTTTAACGATTTTTGCAGAAGGATAAATGCAGAGATAAAAGAGGTGTAAGCAATGGGTAATATGGATATATACAATAACTTAAAAGAAGTACCACAGGAGGCAAAAAAGAAAATATCGGGAGGAAAGTTAAATGGTTTTACCGATGTAAACCCGATGTGGCGAATTAAGAAATTAACGGAACTCTTCGGGGTTTGTGGCTTCGGTTGGTATACAGAAATAACTAACAGATGGATAGAAAAAGGTCCAGATGGGAAAGAAGCCGCATTTGTAGAAATTAATCTGTACGTTAAACAGGGTGGCGAGTGGAGCAAGCCGATTATTGGTGTCGGTGGCTCTATGTTTGTCAATGTCTTTAAGGAAAAGCCTGATACTTCCGACGAAGCTTTTAAAATGGCGTATACAGATGCTATATCGGTAGCGTGTAAAGCGTTAGGTATGGCGGCAGATGTCTACTATGAAAAAGATAGAACTAAGTATAATGCAAACGGGCCGGAAACTGAATATGCAACAGAAGAACAGATTGCAAAGCTCAATCAATACTATTCTGGCAAGAGGGATAAACTGGACGCTTATTTAAAGAAACAGGGTGTTAAAAATATAATCTATCTTCCGAGGACAAAAGCACAGGATGTTATAACAAGAATAGAAACAGAGTTAGCAAAAACAAAGGAGTAACAAAATGGAAGGTCTTGCAACTTTAAAAACCGAAAACAGCATATCGTTTAAAACGCTTGAGAGTGGCAAGACTGAGGTTTCCTTTATGGTCGATAGATTAAGCACCAAAGATAAAAACGCAATCAGGTCGGCTTTGGAGCAAGCGGGAGAAGCACTTACAATAAAGATAAGTAAATACCGCAAAAAAAGAAGCCTTAATGCCAACAGCTACTTCTGGACATTGGTTGGAGAGCTTGCGTTAAAATTGAACCGGAAAAAAGAAGAAATCTACTGGGAGTACATAAAAGACCTCGGTATCTATCGAACGGTCGAGATTGACGAAAAAGCGGTCGATACAATGATATATATGTGGAAGTCACACGGTTTAGGCTGGATAGCGGACAGATTAGACCATGGACAGCATAAAGGATTTGTATTAGTCAACTTTTATTACGGAAGTAGCTGTTACAATACAAAACAAATGTCAAGGCTGATAGATGCCGTTGTAAACGATTGCAAAGAACAAGGCATAGAAACATTGACACCGACAGAGTTAGAAGAAATGAAAAGGGCGTGGGACGGTGAAAGGAAGTCATAAAGTATCTGTTTTGCAGGGCACAGAAAAAGAATGTTACATAACCGGCAGAACGGACAACCTCGAAAAGCACCATTGTTACTATGGTGTTAAGGGGCGTGCTATTTCCGATAAATACGGCTTTTGGGTTTGGTTGATACCCGAATATCACAGAGGAACAAGCGGAGTACATGGAAAGAATGGTCATGAGTTAGATATAGAGCTGAAACAGGCTTGCCAAATGGCTTATGAAGAAGCAGGACATACAAGACAAGAGTTTATACAGCTTATAGGTAGAAACTATTTGTGAGGTCAAACATGAAGCAATTAACAATAGACGGTGTGCCAGTTGCAAAAGGCAGACCGAGGTTAGGCAGATACGGCACATACACACCGAAAAAGACACAGGAATATGAGGAATACGTCAAAATGTGTTGGGTGGCAAAATACGGTGCTATTCAGCCGGCAGAGCAACCGTTAGAGATGAACATAGTATTTTATATGCCAATACCAAAAAGCTATTCTAAAAAGCAAAGAGCGGAGATTTTAAGTGGTAGGTTAAAGCCTACAAAAAAGCCTGATATTGATAATTTGATAAAGTCGGTACTGGATGCCTTAAACGGTTTGGCGTATGCAGACGATAGCAAAATAATTAAAGTGGCTGCGGAAAAACAGTATTCAGAAAAGCCGAGGACAGAACTTAGTATAAAGGAAGTGAATTGAAATGGACAACGAAAGAGAAAGTGCAATTTTTTATCGCTCATTTTATGAAGCAATCAAATTACAGCCAAAAGAAATGCAGGCAGATTTATACAATGCGTTACTTGAATATACTTTCACTGGCGAGTTGCCCGAAAGCGATAATTTAATGGTGCAAGGTTTTTTTATACTTATGAAACCACAGATTGATGCTAATAACAAAAAATATGAGGACGGCAGAAAAGGTGGTAGACCTAAAAAAGAAAAAACCAGTGGTTTTGAAAATTGCGAAAACTCAAAAACCAGTGGTTTTGAAGAGAATGAAATGGTTAGCGATTTTGAAAAACCTAATGTAAATGATAATGATAATGTTAATGTAAATGAGAATGAGAATGTTAATGAGAATGAGAATGTTAATGTTAATGTTAATGAGAATGAAAATGTTAATGAAAAACATAGTTATCAGCTAATAGCTGATATGTATAACGCCACTTGCGTGACGTTGCCTAAGTGTACCACGCTTTCTGAAAGCCGAAAGAAGGCTTTAAGAGCAAGGCTCAATCATTATGGCATTGATGATTTCCAACGATTGTTCGAAAAAGCCAACGAAAGCACTTTTTTGACAGGAGCGAATAACAACAACTGGACTGCGAACTTTGATTGGCTGATAAAAGATGCCAATATGGCTAAGGTGCTCGACGGTAATTATGACAATAAGCCGAGAGCAAGCGGAGGCGGTGGTAGTGGTAATCCGTTTATGGATATGTATTACAAGCTTAAAGAGGAGGAGGAGAACAATGACGAAAGCGGATACAGCAGCGATTTTGGCAGTTTTTAAAACTGCTTATCCCAGATATTACAGCGGAAAAACAGAAGATGAAATCGGGAAGGCTATTAGCTTATGGTATACAATGCTTGAGGAATACCCGGTTGTGCTTGTAAACGCTGCTGTTAAAGCTTTGATAGCAACAAGCCCTTATCCACCAACGATAGCGGATGTCATTTCAAGAATTGGACAGCTTACAGCAGAAAAAGAATTATCCGAGGTTGAAGCGTGGGGACTTGTTAAAACAGCGATTAGGAATAGTGCTTATCACTCAACCGAGGAATTTGACAGACTTCCTGACAATATAAAAGCCACAATCGGCAATGCTAATGTGCTGCGAGAATGGGCGTTGGCTGATGATGAGAGTACCGAAACGGTGATTGCAAGTAACTTTATGCGAAGCTATAAAGCGAAAGTCAAAGAACGAAAAGACTTTGAAGCCATACCGACATCGGTTAGAGCTTTGTTAATAAAAAATAGCGAAAAATTAAGCTTGGAGGTAACAAAAAATGCTCAATAAGATAATCTTGATGGGGAGATTAACAAGAGATCCAGAGGTTAGGTATTCGCAGGGTGCAGAGCCTATGGCGATTACAAGATATTCACTTGCGGTTAATAGACGATTTAAACGCCAGGGCGAACAGGACACAGATTTTATTCCTTGCGTTGCCTTCGGTAAGCAGGGCGAGTTTGCAGAAAAGTATTTCAGAAAAGGTCAGATGATTTCGGTTGTGGGTCGTTTGCAGGTCCGGAATTGGGACGACAACAACGGAAACAAGAGGACTACGATTGAGGTTGTCGCAGAGGAACAGTACTTTGCGGAAAGTAAAAAAAGCAATGCGGAAAATGGCCGGAAACGTGAGAATAACGGCATCGGGGAAGGTTTTTATCCGATAGACGATGACGTTAAAGACGATGATTTGCCGTTCTGAGGTGATTGTATGAATATTTATTATGTTACTTGTGCCGGAGATTGGCTTAGTAAGTATTTAGTTAAAGCGAACAGTAAACGTGAAGCAATAAATTTAGTATTTGACAACTATTTTAAGCCGATAAATGCAATAAGAGCAAGGGAAAACAAAGAAGCAAAACAAAGATTAAATATGTTGTTTACTAAAAAGGATTTGATGTTTGAAGCTGTTGAAATAAATGCACTTATCAACACAAACAATAATGCTGTTTTATGCTTAGATGAGGAGGAAATGTAATGATAGTCGATAGAAGTGTATTAAACGGATTGCAGGTTGTTGCAGAGGGTTACAAGATTTTTAATTATGATTGGACAGCAAATTGCGGGGATAACTATTGTTATGCCGATAAAGATGGTAAAGTTGAGGGTGTAGTGCATAGACAAGAGGGATTTCCAGACAAGTGCCACAAAGGCTTACATTTTTGCGAAAATCCGTTAGATTGTTTTAACTATTATCCCATTGTGCAATGGAATAAATTTGCAAAGGTCAAAGGGTACGGAGCTATTTCGAAAGATGAAAAAGATAGCAAAGTTGCCGTTGAGATGCTCGAAATAGTAAAAGTTTTAAGTTTTGAAGAATTTGTTAAGGAAATTAAGAGTTATACTACAAATATCAGCAGCTCTGGCGTAAGCAACAGCTACGGCATAAGCGATAGCTACGGCATAAGCTACGGCTACGGCATACGCGAT
>ERZ1034878.103-NODE-103-length-43214-cov-13.299451_pt1 | contig 43214 bp, 36 predicted proteins | sample MGYA00520593_ERZ1034878 | MGnify/ENA primary metagenome ERZ1034878 (study PRJEB33766, sample SAMN09781724) | gut metagenome | biome: gut microbiome | host: Homo sapiens | place: Madagascar | study: EMG produced TPA metagenomics assembly of the PRJNA485056 data...
GCTGAATTAAATAATAACTGCAGAAGTAAAATTGTTATTGCCCCAAAGAAAATAAGTACAAATAAACTTAATTCTGTAACTTTTAACAATAATAATTTTATGTTATTTATCAGCTTGCTTTTTTCCATGTTTTAGTCCTTTAATCGTTTATATAGTCTATCATCACTTTTTCCAAGAAGGGAAAAGTTACTTCATGATAATATATAATCACAAAGATTTCCGCGGCTAATATAGGAAGAGTCGTATATTTAAGTAAATTTATCTCGTATTTAATACCCACTTTCCACTCATCTCGTATAATGATAGGCCTTTGGAAAATATAAACCAAATACACATCAACTAAAAACAAAATCGGGAAAAAAGGAACTGCAAAATGCATAGGTAAAATTGTAAGCGTGCAAAATAAAATAAGTACCGATAAAATTACTTTTATTCCTTTTAGCAATAATAATTCAGCTTTGTTTATCAGTTCCTCTTTTTCCATAATTTAGTCCTTTAATAGATTACTTGCTATCAATATTATCATCATTATAAACTAAACTTTTAGTTTTGTCAGCTAAATAATTTACTCCTTGTTTAAGAAACTTATTGATAGGCCTGCTTCTGGGGACACCACGCATCAAGGGTGATATGTTATTTTTATAGCCAATAGTATTGGCAGCCCCATTTACTGCAAGATTAATAAAAAAGTCTTTCCAATTTTCAGCATAACCAGAAGAAGCTAAAGCGGTATCAGTTATGGCATTCATTAATTCCGGTCTCACCTTCAACGCTGCACTAACCTTATTAGATAAATGCATTGGCGACATGGCTGATCCCACAAACTCAGAAGCTTCATAAAGCTTGGGATATTTGGCGCGCAGGTCATTTTGAAGTTGCCGAACTGCATCTCGTCCAAGTCGGTAATTGTTCGGATTTCGCGTAAGCGCCGCCGTCGCTGCACCCATACCTTCATCAAAGTTACCCAAGGTAAGTCCGGACGTAAAAGCCACAGTTCCGGCTTCGGTCGCATCGCCAAATTCCTTCAATGCGTTCCAGCCTTTAGTGAGCAGTGATTCCGTATCTTCTGGCGTGCTTGTTGCGGGATTCGTCGGTTGCGGCGGAGTATTACCGTATAATTCTTTATAATTATGCTCATCGTTTTGATAAAGATAATTTTGAATCTCACCGGCTTGCGGGTTAGGAGTATTTTCATTTTCCACATCGATTTGGCAACGAGCATCATCGTTGTCGTAACGCGGATCCATATAATACCACCGGCTTTGTCCCAACCGCGGATGATTCCGGCGTATCGGACGTTTGCCATACATTAGTTCTCGACTATATTCGGTCATAGTGTTCTCCTTTTCATTGTTAAACTCAAGGATTACACTTTAACATATATCTTTTTGCCTGTATATGCCCTACGTAATTGTGAATTAGCCTTCTGCATTATGTAGCTTTTTTTTATGGTCGATTTAGAAAACATTTTGCAGCTTTTCCGCTGCATCATAGTCAGTATAATCAATTTTTATGGGAGTTATGCTGATTTCATTTTGTTCAACCACCTCATAATCGTCAGGCAGGCTATGATTAAACAGCTCTTTGTTGGGAAAACGCCGTTCGCCATGGCGGGCAATGGTGATGCCTTTCAGCTTATTTAGAGGAATATTGGGAAAATTAACATTAATCAAGGTATTAATGTCAAAACTGATAGCTGCAAGTTTAGTGGTTATGGGAGCAATATATTGTCTCGCAATTTCCCAATCCGGTTTTCGTCCCTCAATGTGCTGTGAGAAAGCGATTGCACGTACTCCGTTAAGCACCCCTTCAATCGCTCCGCCGACCGTTCCCGAATAAGTTACATCTTCGGCCAGATTTTTTCCGATGTTTATTCCGGAAACAACCATATCCGGTCGTTGCGGCAAAATAAGATTAACCGCGACATTAACACAATCGGCCGGTGTTCCGTCAATACAAAAATGGTTGCAATCCAGTTGTCGGACTTCTTTGGGCAAATTGTGCCAGTGGTCAAATTCGCTTAAATCACTAATTTCCGCACTGATTGCATGTGACGACCCGCTTCGTTCGCCACATGGCGCAACCACGGTTATCTGACGGCATATTTTAGCTAATTCCTGTTCTAATAATTTTAGGGCAGGGCTGTTTATCCCGTCATCATTGGTTAATAGGATGTGAGCTGATTGTAAGTTTTTAAGCGGAACAAATTTCATAACTTTATCCTTCCTTTGGCTAAAGGATATTTAATGCCTGCAAGGCCGAAAATCAATAAGTTAATGCAAAAAAAGCCCGCATATGCGGGCTTGATGGAGTATTATTTCTTAGCCAATTTGGCCGGTCGATTTTGAGCAAACATCTTTTGGTGCGAACTTTGGATGCTTGCCACTTTAGCTTTGAACTTTTTCAAGCTTGCGCCGCTCAGATTTTCCCCGGCTGAGGCTTTAATCGTGCGCGGGTTAACTCGTCTGCCATTCTGCACCACTTCATAGTGGACATGCGGACCGGTAGAACGACCGGTACTGCCGACATAGCCGATAACTTGACCTTGTTTAACCCGTACACCAGAACGTATACCTTTGGCGAATCCCTTCATATGACCGTAAGCGGTCGAAAATTCGGAGTTATGGCGGATTTTTATATAGTTGCCATAAGCACCGTTATATTTGGCTACTTGAATAACGCCGTCACCGCCGGCCAAAACCGGAGTTCCGTATGGAGCGGCATAGTCAACCCCCCAATGGATTCTCGTTTCACGCAAAATCGGGTGATAACGTTTGCCGAACGGCGAAGAAATGCGAGCCGTACGATTAAGCGGCATTTTATAAAGCGTTTTCTTCATCGCCAGACCTTTTTCATTGTAGTAGTCAACATTGCCGTTAGCCGCCTGAAAACGATATAAACCGATGTGATTTTTACGCATAATCAGTCCGGCGTATAAAATGTCGCCAGATTTTACCACTTTGCCGTCAGGGGTAATATGATTTTCATATACGATTTCAAATTTATCGCCTTTGCGTACATCGCGGCGAAAATCAATTGAGTAAGCAAAAATTTGAATAAAGTTGTTAACGATTCGTGCCGGAACACCTTGCCGTTGCATACTTTGTGACAAAGTACCGCTAATCTCACCGGTGGCAGTGTTAACTTCTTGAATAATATCATCTTTTTTTCTGCTGACACTGTATTCGCCGTTTTCATTAAGTGTCGCAATAACTCTTTCGCCGGCCTTAGGAACAATCGTTAAAGAGTTGAGTTCAATAATACTGTCGTTATGGGCATCAATTAACGCTGTATAATTAAGCTTTTGTCCGGCTTTCAAATCACGGGGATCAAAATGTTTTTTGATTTTGGCAAAAACATCATTAGATGTTTGACGGTCTAGCCCGAGTCGATTGAGGATTGAGAAAAGATTATCACCTTTTTTAACGACGATTTCGCGTTCAACCGTCTTATTACGGACTAAAGAGCTTACCATATCAAATAAGGAATTGATATTTTCGACCGAACTTTGCGGATAAATCGTTTCCGGATCGGTAAGATTGTTTACAACGTTAGATTCTAATTCCAGATAATTCAGCCGTTCGTTTGATGACACCGAGGCGTTAACATAGTTATTATTGGTTAACGACAATATAAAAGCAAAAGTAATCGCCATTGCATAAGCCATGGTAATAACTTTGCGTTTAGTTTTATGTTTCATTCTGGACTTTATATAATATAGTACATTCATGTCGTAAACTTTGATTATGGTTAAACCTGTAAACGGCCGTTCTGACCCGATACTTTAGGGAAATATACAAACAACTCACTCAATAAGGAAGTTTTTTATTATCTTAGTGTGCATAAGTGAGTATCATAATTAGTCTATAAAACGTTTATAATCCACAATCATAAAAAAAATATAAAATTTTAAAAAAAGTTCTTGCTTTTATAATTTTAGTTGGGTATAAGGTAACACGAAAACACCGTGGGGGTGTAGCTCAGTTGGTTAGAGCGCCTGCCTGTCACGCAGGAGGTCGCGAGTTCGAGCCTCGTCACTCCCGCCACTTAAAAAGCCGTCTTAATGACGGCTTTTGATGTTTTAAATCATAAGTTCGTACATAGTTAAATTTATTATCAGCTCGAACGAGCGTAAAAGCTTTGTTAAAAAAAACCTCCTTGTTCATTATTGAACAAAAAGGTTTGTGTTTGAAAACATAAGGATTTATTGCCTGGAGTTTTTGTACCAATAAACAATGGTTGTAATTATTGCGACAACAGTTGTCTGCAATATCATCAATGCTCCGATTATTCCAAAAAAGCAAACGATATTATAAATAACATCCTTTGCTGCAGGAAAGACCAGCATGATAATTGTACGGTTGATAGTGCCAAGCAAACCGCATACACAGCAAACTACAGCTGCAAATGAAAACAAGCGTGCGACTACTTTTATGGCGTTTATTTCCTTGGCAGAGTCTCGGTAAAGAGATCCAAAAACTATTACCCCGCAAATGTAGAGAGCTGATACCAACATTGTGCCGATAGCCTCATGAACGCTGTTTACCAACAAGGTCACAAGGGTAATAACAACAACTGCAACAATACCTGTAATTATACTTTTCCTATTCATAAAAATATTGCCACGCCGCTAAGATGAGCAGATTCACGTAGCCTTCTAAAATTAATAATACATTCCATAAGCACAACTTAGCATACCTAAAGTATTTTGGCAATTTGTTTTTTGAATGGCGCAATAATAAAATTATGCAAAAGCTTGCATAACTTGATAACTTTGTATAATATTATCCCGTTAAAAAAATATATGGAGTTGGCTTATGGCTGAAAATAATCAGGAATCATCCCCTAAACAGGGCTTATTGAAGCGCTTTTTAAAAGCTGTGTTTGGATCTCCGGTAAACAGCTTGTTTATTCTTTTACTGCTTTATTTCGGGGCTAAGGCTTATGTTTTTGATGGTGGCTTTACCACTAAAATGATAGTCTTGGGTTTGTCCGGATTATGGATTTTTTGGCTGATTGCCCGCTATATGGTCATCTTGTTCGTTTGTCTGGTCTTGTTGGGAGCCGGGGCATATATTTACTATGATTACTCACAGCAGGAAGTCCGCAAATGCGAAATTGCCGGCGGTTGGTGGAATTCCAATACCAAGACCTGCGAGGCTAAAACCGGTATATGGGATAAGGTCAAAAAACTTTATAATGATTATAAATCGCGTAGTTAAATGAGGGCATGGTATGAACGAAAAGTCAAAAAAAATTCCTCTTATCGGCAAAATTAAAACACTTGTTAGCCGCACCGGTCAACGGATTATCCGTCGCAAAAAAGCGCAAGACGGTGAAATTTCCGAAAAAGCGGCGCTTAAGATTCAAAAAGCGTCGTATATTGCCGGCCGCCGTTTGGCCAAAGACAGTTTTACTCCGCCGTATCTTACCTTGGTTAAGCAGTTGGACGCGGAAGAAGATCAGATTTTTCGCGCTGCCGTGCATAATTTGGCCAATATTGCGGTTGAACGCACCAAATATCGTAATGACATTTTGGCACAATTAGTTGCGTTTGCTGACAACCACAAGCTCAAGCCCGAACAACAAGCATACATAAGGGAAAAAATAAATTATATTAACGCGTCCAAACGCCATAAATAATAAAAAGCCGCTGCCTTCAAGGCAACGGCTTTAATTTTACGGTTTTATGTCCGACTATTTTTGAACATTGCCGCTCAAGTCATATTTGGTAATTTTGGCTTTAGCAACCATATCTTGGAAGATTTGGGCTGCGGCACCTTGTGTTGCCATGGCTTTCAGCTGCGGTTCAACTTTTTCTTTCGGTAAAGGTTTGGCATCGCGAATATCTTCGACCAAAATTACATGATAACCAAATTGTGTTTTAACCGGCGTTTGGGAGTATTCGCCTTTTTTCATGGCAAAAGCGGCATTACCGAATTCCGGTACCATAATATTTTTGGTGAAGTAACCTAATTCGGCCGGCTCTTTAGAATATTCACGGGCTAATTTGTCAAATTTTCCGCCTTTGTTCAGCTTGGCGATAACTTCCTTGGCTTTAGCTTCGCTGTCTACCAAAATATGTTTGGCTTTAACTTCTTTTTCAGACTTAAATGAATTTTTGTATTCGGCATACATTTTGTTGATTTCGCTGTCAGAAACTTTTTTATCAATTTGTTTTTCCAGATACAGTTTGCGGGCAATGTCCTCTTTGGCCATTTTAACCTGTTCTTTGTATTCGGCGGTGTCTTCGATTTTAGCTTCCTTAGCTGCCTGATAAACTAATTTCCCGTTAACAAAGACATCAACTGCTTTGGCATAGAATTCTTTGAACGGAACTTTTTCTTTGATAGCTTTATTTGCGTTATAAGCATCGCGTATTTCAGCCACAGTAATTTTTTCGCCGTTAACTTCAGCCGCAACTCCGCCTTTGCCTTCCGCCCATGTATTTTCGGCAGAAAAAGCCATAATGCCCATGATGATTAAAGCTGCATATTTTTTCTGCATTTGTATTCTCCTTAAAAAGATTTCAGCTGATTATTTTATATAATATTTTTCCTAATATTTCCAACTTTATTTTTTAACGCGTTTATAACTCGGCTAGACTATTGACTTATCTGATTGAAAACACTAAATGTAGACTATTGAATATATTTAAATAAGGAAAATAAAGTTATGATAGGCTCAATCGCACGCAAAATTTTCGGCAGTGCCAATGACAGATACATTAAAAGATTATATAAAATTGTTCAGCAAATTAACGGTTTCGAACCTTCGATTTCTCCACTCAGTGATGAAGAATTGAAAGCTAAAACCGATGAATTTCGCCGTCGCTTAAAAGAAGGTGAAACTTTGGATGATATCTTGCCGGAAGCCTTTGCGGTTGTGCGGGAAGCTGCCAAACGTACGCTTGGTCAGCGCCATTATGATGTTCAGTTAATCGGTGGTATTGTTTTGCACCGCGGACAAATTGCCGAAATGAAAACCGGTGAAGGTAAAACCTTAGTCGCCACTTTGGCCGCTTATCTTAATGCTCTGGAAGGCAAGGGCGTTCATATCGTAACCGTAAACGATTATTTGGCTAAGCGCGATGCCGAATGGATGGGGCAAGTTTATCGCTTTTTGGGCTTGACGGTCGACTATATTATTCATGAAAAAGACGACAATGCTCGCCGCATTGCCTATAATTGTGACATTATTTATGCTACTAATAATGAGCTTGGTTTCGATTATCTACGCGATAATATGAAGTTCAGCTTAGATGAGATGGTTCAACGCCCGTTTAATTTTGCCATTGTCGACGAAGTTGACTCTATCTTGATTGATGAGGCGCGTACGCCGTTGATTATTTCCGGTGCGGCTGAAGACAGTTCGGAAAAATATATTCTGGTTAACAAAATTATTCCGCGGCTGACCGAGGCTGATTATGAAAAAGATGAAAAAGCCCGCAGTGTTACTCTGACCGAAGCCGGTATGACGCACGTAGAAGCTTTGCTTAAAGAAGTCGGCTTGATAAAAGAAGGCGGTTTGTATGATATCGGCAATGTCAGTCTTGTTCACCATGTAAATCAGGCTTTGCGCGCGCATAAAATGCACATTCGCGATGTCGATTACATCGTCAAAAATGATAAAGTTGTGATTATTGATGAATTTACCGGCCGTATGATGGAAGGCCGCCGTTATTCTGACGGACTTCATCAGGCGATTGAGGCTAAAGAAGGTGTTACAATTCAGTCTGAGAACCAAACTCTGGCATCTATCACTTTCCAAAACTACTTCCGTCTATATCCCAAATTGTCAGGTATGACCGGAACGGCAATGACCGAGGAAGCCGAATTCGGCGATATCTATAATCTTACCTGTGTCGAAATTCCGACCAACCGTCCGGTTTTGCGCCAAGATTTGCATGATGAAATTTATCGTACCGAAAAGGAAAAGTATGACGCCATAATTAAAACCATTTTGGAATGTCATGCCAAAGGGCAGCCGGTTTTGGTCGGTACTACCTCAATCGAAAAATCCGAATTGGTGGCAGATTTGCTGCGTGCCAAATCAAATGTCAGGTTTGAGGTTTTGAATGCCCGCCACCATGAACGCGAGGCGGCAATTGTCGCACAAGCCGGTGTCCCCGGTGCAATTACCATTGCTACAAACATGGCCGGACGCGGTACTGATATTCAGCTTGGCGGTAACCTTGATATGCGCTTGAAAGAAATGCTCAAAGGCGATGAAACTCCGGAGCAGATTGCTGAGATGCGCGCTAAATTGAAAGTCCAAATCGAGGAAGATAAGCAAAAAGTTTTGGCTGCCGGCGGATTATATATTATCGGTACGGAACGCCACGAAAGCCGCCGTATTGATAACCAATTGCGCGGTCGTTCAGGACGTCAGGGCGACCCCGGAACATCAAAATTTTACTTGTCTTTGCAAGATGATTTGATGCGTATTTTCGGCTCTGACCGTATGGCAGTTATGCTGCAGCGCTTGGGTCTGCCCGAAGGTGAGCCGCTTGTTCACCCGTGGATTAGCAAGGCTTTGGAAAAAGCTCAGCAAAAAGTCGAGGAACGCAACTTTGATATCCGTAAAAACTTGCTCAAATATGACAACGTGATGAATGATCAACGTAAAGTTATTTATGAGCAGCGCAAAGAATTGATGGAAACTGATGATGTTTCTGAAACTATTTTGGATATGCGCCATGAGCAAATCCGCAATATCATCGCTCGTAATATCCAGTACGGGTCTTCTCCGCGCGAATGGCCGACAGATGTCTTGCAGCAGGAATTAGCGCGTATGACCGGTATCATTTTCCCGATTGCCGAGTGGAGCAATGAGCCGGAAATGGATTATGAGAAACTGGAAGACAAAGTTATTACCGCAGTCGATGAACAGGTTGCTCTCAAAAATGCCAATGTTCCGACGGAGATTTTACGCTTGGTCGAAAAATCGGTGTTACTGCAGGAACTTGACGGCTTGTGGAAAGATCATATCGCTACGCTCGAATATATGCGCCACACAATTGTTTTGCGTGCTTACGGCCAGAAAGATCCGCTAAATGAGTATAAGAAGGAAGCCTTTAATCTCTTTTCGGATATGCTTAACCAGTTAGGCGAGAAGGTTACATTTATCTTGTTGCGTACGGTTATTCAAAGCAATTCGGCCGATACTCTGCAAAATCAAACTCCGCGGCATAAAAATGTTCAGGAAATTCATGAGAATCCGGAGTCAGTTATCGGCGGTGGTACTTCTTCTCCGGTTGCTGAGCCGGAAAAAGCCGCTCCTTTCCAATATAACAAGGGGGCTGTTGATCCGCATAATCCGGCCACTTGGGGAAAAGTTGCCCGTAATGACTTGTGTCCGTGCGGCAGCGGCAAAAAGTACAAGCATTGCCACGGTCAAGTCTGAGGCTCAGGGCCTAAATAAGAAAACACCTTGGAATATTTTCGTTCCAAGGTGTTTTTTGTATATTGATTGTGCATTTAGGCTTAATGAGCCTCGTGTGTTTTGCTGAATACAATTTTCGGAAAGTCTTCTTGTGTCTTATTTAAATGCCATGCATTCCGTGCCAAAAAGACCAATTCTCCGTCATTGTCCTGTGCGATATTCATTTGATTGCTGTCAGTAAAACGTTTCAACTCGGTTTTATCTTCACAGCTTATCCACCGAGCTGTATAATACTGCGTGGCTTCGAACATAACCGGCAAACCGAATTCGTTTTTAATTCGGTCAGCCATAACTTCAAATTGCAGAACGCCGACAACGCCGACAATCCATTCCGCTCCGATAATCGGTTTGAAAATGCTGGCTCCGCCTTCTTCGGCAATTTGCTTCAGTGCATCACCAAGGTGTTTTGATTTTAACGGATCAAGCGCGCGTGCCGATTTAAGCATTTCCGGAGCAAAACTTGGTATTCCCGTGAAGTTAAATTTTTCTCCTTCGGTAAGCGTATCGCCGATTCGCAATTGTCCGTGGTTGGGAATGCCGATAATATCTCCGGCATAAGCATCTTCGGCCAACTCGCGTTCCTGCGCCAAAAACATTACCGGTGTCGGTACTTTTATTTCTTTTCCGGTACGGACTTGCAGTAGTTTCATCCCACGTTTAAAGTGTCCGGAACAAATCCGCATAAATGCGATACGATCGCGGTGTTTGGGGTCCATGTTGGCCTGAATCTTGAAAATAAAGCCGCTGACTTTATTTTCATCAGGCGAAACCATTCTTTGCACTGCCGGGTGCGGACGCGGCGTCGGCGCCATTGCGCACAAACCTTCCAAAACTTCACGCACACCGAAATTATTAATGGCGCTGCCGAAAAATACCGGCGTTAAAGTTCCGTCCAGATAAGACTGCAAATCAAACTTCGGACAAAGTTCTTTAATCATTTCAACATCTTCGCGGAGTTTGGCTACCATATGTTCCGGCAGAAGCTGGTCCAGTTTTTCGTCATCAAGTCCGCGGCAGGTTTCAATAGTCGAGTTTATCTGCGATTTATCGCCGGTTTTATTCATCAAAATCAATTGATCATTAATCAAATCATAACAACCCAAAAAATCTTTACCCATGCCGATAGGCCAGCTTGCCGGCGTAACATCAAGCGCTAAAGTTTTTTCAATTTCATCCAGCAAGGCAAACGGGTCTTGTCCTTCACGGTCAAGTTTGTTGATAAAAGTTAAAATCGGCACATCTCGCAGGCGGCAGACTTCAAACAGTTTTTTAGTCTGTGTTTCAATACCTTTGGCGGAATCCAATACCATTATGGCCGAGTCAACCGCCGTCAACACCCTGTAAGTATCTTCCGAAAAATCTTCGTGTCCGGGAGTATCAAGCAGATTGAACGTTATATTGTTGTACTCAAAGTTCATAACGGATGAGGCTACGGAAATACCGCGCTCTTGTTCTACTTTCATCCAGTCGGAACGAGCATGGCGATTTTCACCGCGGGCTTTAACTGCACCGGCTTGTTGAATTGCCCCGCCGAAAAGCAACAGTTTTTCCGTCAATGTTGTTTTACCGGCATCGGGGTGGGAGATAATGGCAAATGTCTTGCGAATATTGGGCTTATTTTCGGGCATTATTTTTCTACTTTATATTTGTTAATCTGAAAATTAAGAGTGTTGTACACAAAAAACAGCATATTTTCAAGCGGTAATTGTGTAAAATTTAGTTTCGTTATTAAACAAAAAGCGCCAATGTGTCAGACATCAGCGCATTGTTGTTTGAACAACTGCCTTAAAACGGGCTGCTTACGTTAGGTACAATATTTTGCGGCGCAGTAACTGCGGCCGGTGTTGCAACTTCCGCCGTAGCGTTTATTGTTTCAGGCTCAGGTTCTTTAACGGTAATTTGTACTTCCGGTGCGCTGTTATCGGCATTTACGACCGCTGTAGCAGTCGGTGCTGAAGCTGTTGTGGGTTGAACCGGAGCGGCAACCTGCTGAGCCTGAGTGTCAGTTTGAGTTTTCGGTGCCGCGCGGTTAATTCCCAGATATTTTTCAATCGCTTTCTTTTCCGCATCTTTTTCTTTGGAAGTAATCAAATTCAAATCATAAATCACTTCCAATTTGCGTAAATCCTTAGCTGCTCCTAAAATATCCTTGGAAGGTGCTTTGGGCTTCATTCTTGTCCGCGGGTTAGGCGGCAACAGAGCCTCAATAATCACATCACGCTCTGCCGAAAATTCCCGTGGTGTAATCGCACGGCTCTCAACGGCATCTTTGAGGACGTTGATGCGCTCAATAATCAAATCCGGCGAGGGAACGGGAGCATCAATGCCGGTTGCCGGAGGCGTACTGGTCAAGGGCAGTAATCCGCCGACATTAGCCGTACGGCGGCTCAAAAATTCATCTTTGGTAATCAAATCTTTTTCTGCTAACTCCTTAAGTATCAGAAAACGGGAGATAATGTTCTGCTCATTGGCGGTAAATAATTCGCCGATGTCCGGTTTCTTTACCGGTTGCGGTGCTGTTCTTTTTTCTAAAGCCCGATTAATTGTCGCCTTGGTTTGTTCGGCACCGGCTTTGTCGGAAATTTTGAAAGTTTTAATTCCGTTGGGATTTTCAATTACCAGTTCGCTTTGTTTAATTGTGAGCATCCGCAAACGTCGGCGGGCAATCTCCGAAATTTTTTCCGGCACGCCGCTGTCTGTTCCGAGTATGGTCTTCTGATCACCGTTAATGATAATCAGGTCTTCATAATATTGGCGGGCGCGGTTGGCTCGACCGAGTTTTTCGGCATTCAGCGCTCCAACAAGCAAAGCCTGTTGGTTGCGGGGATTATCTCTAAGCGATTCCAATACCAGCTCTTGCGCCTTTTTAAAATCTCCCTGCGAATAGGCTACGGTAGCCATTTCCGCTGATTTATCACCGGTTTTTTCAAATTGTTTGACAATCCAGTTAGATTCTTGATCAGTGTCTTTTTTATTAAAGATAGCACAGCCGCTCAGCAGTCCGCAAACCATTGAACTGCAGATAATTGTACTCATAAGACGGGTCGAAATCACCAATGTACTCCTCACAAAATTTGTATCTCAAAAGATAACTTTTTACCTATATTATAAAAGAATAACTTATATTACAATAATTTTGTTTGCTTTGTGAATTTGTGCTTGATTTATAAAATATTTTCGGTAGTATGCAGACAATTAATTAAATATTAATAGGTTGCGAGCGTGGTGAAATTGGTAGACACGCCAGACTTAGGATCTGGTGCCGCAAGGTTTGAGAGTTCGAGTCTCTCCGCTCGCACCATTCCGTTGTGAATGGAAGTCTTTTGTTAAGGAAAGTGAAGATTCATGAATGTTACCGAATTAAAATCCGAAGGATTGAAAAAAGAATACAAAGTTGTTGTCGCTGCTGCAGATTTTGCCCAAAATGTTGATGACAAGATTAAACAAATTGCCAAAACCGCAAAACTTCCCGGTTTTCGTTCCGGCAAAGCACCTTTTGCGATGCTGAAGAAAAAATATCAGGAAGCGGTTACTGGTGAAGTTTTGGAAGACACAATTCGCTCAACCGTAACTGAGTTGGTTAAAGATAAAAACCTGCGTCCGGCCATGCAGCCGAATGTAAAAATCGCCTCTTTTGCTGACGGCAAAGATATTGAGTTGGAAGTTTCGGTTGAAAATCTTCCGGAGATTAAGGTTAAAGACTTCAGCAACATCAAGTTAGATAAGCTGATGGCTGAAGTTCCGGCTGAAGAAGTCGAAAAGGCTCTCAAATATTTGTCACAAGCCCGCAAAACGACCAAAGTTGCCGAAGGCAAAAAAGCCGCTAAAGGCGACACTGTTGTGATTGACTTTGTCGGTTCGGTTGACGGGGTTGAATTCCAGGGCGGCAAAGGTAATAACTATCCTTTGGAACTTGGTTCAAATTCTTTCATCCCCGGTTTCGAAGACCAATTATTGGATTCAGTTGCCGGTGATCATGTCGATGTTAAGGTTAAATTCCCCGAGAATTATCATGCTAAAGACTTGGCCGGCAAGGATTCAGTCTTTGCAGTCGATGTCAAAGAAGTTCGCGAGCCGCAAGAAGTTGTTATCGATGATGAATTTGCCAAATCTATGGGTGAAGAAAATCTTGATAAACTTAAAGCTTCTATCTCATCTCGCATCAAGACCGACTATGAAAATGCTTCTCGTATGAAAATCAAACGCCAGTTGTTGGATGCTTTGGATAAAGAATATAACTTTGAAGTTCCGACTTCTTTGGTTGATGCTGAGTTCAAGGCTATTGTTGATCAATACGAACAGGCTAAAAAGTATAACCAGCTTGATGAAAGCGAAAAGGCTAAATCTGAAGACGAGTTGATGAAAGAATATAAAGAAATCGCCGTTCGTCGGGTTAAACTTGGTTTGGTCTTGTCTGAAGTCGGTCAGGAAGCTAAAGTCAGCATTAAGCCAGAAGATATTAATGAAGCCATCATGAACGAGGCTAAGAAATATCCCGGACAAGAAAAATTGGTATTCGATTACTATTTGAAGAACAAACAGGCTGTAGAAGCTTTGAAAGCTCCGATTTTTGAAGAAAAAATCATTGATTATGTTATCAGCAAAGCTAATGTCAGCGACAAAATCGTTAGTGTTGAAGAACTGTACAACTTCAATGACGAACAGGTAAAAAAAGCTGAAAAAGCCAAAAAAACTACGACTAAAAAATCTGCTTAGTCTAAGTTAAGATGCTTAAAAACCTCTCTTTGACAGAGAGGTTTTTTTGTGGAAAAGTTAAATATTTCCCCGCAAATCTGCTGTATTTGGTTATGATTAAACAAATTAAGCGGAGAAATTTTATGCCTAAAATTTTGAAATCGAATTATTTCCAACTGCCCGTATTTTTGATTTTAGGCGGAATATGCAGTGCTTTAATTCAAAATGATGTGTTATGGGATTTTGCCAACTATCACTACTATAATCCGTGGGCTTTGGTTAACAATCGGGTCGGCTATGATATCGCGGTGGGCGGTGGTAACGGCTATTTTAATCCATTGTTGGATTTACCTTTATATTATTTGATCGTCTTTTTTAATGATTACCCGAACTTTATCTCTTTTATGCAGGGTTTGCCGCTTGGCGCTTTGTTCTTTGTGTTTCTGAAGTTTATCCGCCTGTTTTTTCCGGAAGATGATGCCAAGAGTAAGGTTGCCGTCGGGCTGACATTCTTAATCGGCTGCACCGGTTGGGCGCTATATGCTCAAATCGGCAGCTGTTCTAACGAAATAACCATAGCCCTATTGGTAATGTGCAGTATGTATTTGATAGTCTGCGGCATTAGTGACTGTCATCATAACCGCAAGCATACTTTTTTATTATCAGGATTTATTTTGGGATCTGCTTTGGGGCTTAAATTGACAGCAATAATATATTGTGTTTCGGCTTTTCTTACCATAATTTTATGTTCTTCGCAGCTCGAGCGGCCTAAGCAAAAAATTATTTCTTTTATTATCGGGGGCGCGTTAGGTTTTTTGTTGTTCCACGGTTGGTGGTCATTCCGGCTGTGGCAAATGTTCTCAAACCCGCTGTTTCCGTTTGCTAACGGTATTTTCAAATCGCCGTGGTTTGTGGCGGATAATTTTCGTGATCCTACTTTTTTGTTGCAAAATTGGCGTGAATATCTTTTTTACCCGTTTTATTTTGCCGCCTTCAAGCTTAAAACCGACGGCAAATGTTTGGTTGTTGATTATCGTTTTGGCCTGACTTATCTGGCCGTGCTTTTGTTTTGTTGGCATGGATTAAAATCACGTTTGGGGCATAACTCAAGCACCTTAGATAAAAAAATGGTGTTTCTTGTGGCGGCAATTGTTACCTCTTATATTGTCTGGATAAGTTTATTTGTTATTCTCCGCTATACTATCCCGTTGGCTCTGATGTCATCAATCTTGATTGTTAAAACCGCCCAAAAACTCACTCCGCAAAATTTATATGCCCGCGCTTGCTGGTTGTCGTGCTGTGTAATTATCTTATATTCTTTATTATCCACGCCTTATTACAGTGGCGTTTTTGAAAATCGCCAAAATATGGATATGCCCAAACAATATTTTTTGTATGACTTAGTAAAAGATACACCACAATTCAGTTCCAAGGATAATAAACGTAATTTCTCTAAGTATATTGAAATTGAAAAAATTAATATTCCTCACGGCAGCCTGTTGGAATTTTATAACCTTCCGGTTGCGGCTATCTTGCCAATGTTGAATGTTGATGCTTCATCCCGCGGAATTATGATGCAGCAGTTTAATTATGTTACTTTTGATGATAAACATGATGATATATTTGATCTTCCTGCATGGCGTCGGCTCAAACAAAGTATAATCTCCAATCATAAAGGACCGGTTGTTCAAATAATCGGCGGGGTTAATATCCAGCATTATATTAATCAAAAAGACATTTTATGGGATAAGAATAATTATTGCCATTGGGTATATAATAACATTGTGCCGTTTTATATGTGTGTAAATCGTAATTTGGCACAGGATGTTTTTAAGGAAAAAGCCCGTGATACAGAATTTAACAAACTAGGATTATTTGATGATGAAAAATAAGGTGCTGAATTTTTTACAATCTTCCGGCTTTCTGCTGCCGTTATTTTTGCTTATCGGGGCAGGGTTGAGTGTATTCCTGAAATATGAGATTATGTGGGATTTTGCTAATTATCATTATTATAATCCGTGGGCTTTTCTGACCGGACGAATAGGTTATGACATCGCTCCGGCCGGATTGAACAGTTATTTCAATCCGCTTATGGATATTCCTTTATATCTGCTGATTAAGTATTTTAATGATATGCCCAATCTGATATACGCCTTTCAGGGGTTATATTTCGGCGGTTTAATGTTTGTTTTCTTCAAACTGTTGGCTTTGTGTTTTGATACCTCATCCAGACAGGGAAAATTATCATTGGCGGCAGCTTTTGCCATCGGCCTTACCGGTTGGGCGGTTTGGGTGCAAATCGGAACTTCATCTAATGAAATACCGATAACCCTGCTTGTCCTGTGCGGATTTTATTTGCTGATGCGGGAGTTGTTCTTTTATCAAAGCGGCAGTTGCCGGATATATTTTATAAGCGGTTTTTTACTAGGCACGGCTATGGGGCTAAAGTTGACAGCGTTTATCTATTGCCTGTCAATTGGGTTTAGTTTGCTCGTTTTTTATCGCTCTGTTGTTGCTCCGAAGCGTAATATTGCAAGTTTTATTGCCGGCGGATTACTAGGTTTCTTAGTCTTTGACGGCTTTTGGATGTATTTAATGTGGTCGCATTTTGACAATCCGGCCTTTCCGTTTTTGAATAATATTTTCCATTCGGATTATATGCCGGCGATAAATTTCCATGATACCAAGCATTTACCGCAAAATTTATGGCAATGGTTGTTTTTCCCGCTTTATCGCGCCATTTATAAAGTCGGAGCGGAAGAAAATGCTTTGGTTTTGGATTATCGGCTGCCGTTGACGTATATCGTTTTGCTTATAGGTTTGACAGTTTTGCTCTTCAAGCGGTTTAAGTCATCAATATCGCCTCGAACCGGATTTATCATAACTAACTTTATTCTTGGTTATGTTTTATGGCTGAGTGTTTTTGCAACTTCACGTTATACCGTATTTTTAGATTTGCTTTTGGCCATGATTTTGGTTAAGGCATATGTTTTTGCCTTTCCCAAGCGCGAACGGCTGCAGCCGCTTTATCTGTCGCTAGGTATAATTATCGCTTATTCATTGCTAAGTACTCCGTATTTCAGTGATTATTTTGAAAAACGAACTCAAGTTGATTATCAGTCCAGAACAAAAGTTTATTGGCTCGCTAAAAAAATGGCTGTTCCGCAGCAGAATATGGATAACGCTTTTATTAAGATTGAGAAGCTTAAACTGCCGCCGGATACGCTTATTTTGCAGTTTGCGCAGCCGAATGCTTTCTTGCTGCCGCTGTTGGCAACGGATAGCATTCGCGCTCTTAATATGTATCATCGGATGTTTGTGGCCGATGATGCTTCCAATGCCTATGAAATGATAAATATGTTTAATCTTGGCAAATGGTTGGAATTAAAAGAAAAAATCTTTGCCGAACACAAAGGGCCGATTGTCGCACTGTTCGTTGAAGATGGTTCATTTTTCCATCCGATATGGCTGCAGATTAATCCGCGTTTAAAAAATATGAAATGCCGCCCGTTGATTAATAATATTATGACCAATACGATTTGTTATCCGCCGGAACTGGAAACACAAATTTTTTCTACTCAGGAGGTTAAAGATGGACAATAAAAAAATTGCCGTAATTATACCGTGCTATAATGAAGAAACCGCAATTGCCAAAGTCATAAAAGATTTTCATCAAGTCTTGCCGCAGGCTGATATTTATGTCTATGATAATAATTCAACTGATAATACTGCGGCGGTTGCTCGTAAAGCCGGGGCAATAGTTCGTTGCGAAACTTTACAGGGCAAAGGCAATGTCGTGCGTCGAATGTTTGCCGATATTGAGGCCGATATTTATATTATGAGTGACGGTGACGAAACATACGATATTGCCAAAGCGCCGTTATTGGTCAAAAAATTACTTGATGATAATTTAGATATGGTTATCGGTGCTCGTAAAGAGGTTGATTTAGCCGCTTATCGCGTAGGCCACCGTTGGGGTAACAAATTATTGACCAGTTTGGTGCAATATTTTTTCAAACGTCATTTAACGGATATGCTGTCAGGTTATCGCGTATTTTCCAAGCGCTTTGTTAAAACTTTTCCGGCGCAGTCATCTGGTTTTGAAATCGAAACCGAACTGACGGTTCATGCTTTTTCTTCGCGAATTCCGATGATTGAGGTCGAAACCGATTACTTTGCTCGTCCGGCCGGTTCACAAAGCAAACTTTCCACTTATAAAGACGGTTTTCGTATTTTGTTGATGATTGTCAATCTGATTAAGGAAGAGCGTCCGCTGTATTTTTTCAGCCTGATATTTGTCGTTTTGTTTGTGCTTTCGCTGTTATTGGGGATTCCGATTTTAAATAATTATCTCGAAACCGGACTTGTTCCGCGGATGCCCAGTGCCATTTTGTCAATGGGAATGATGATTTGTGCGGTTATCAGTTTGTTTGTCGGCTTTATTCTGGACAGCTTGGCTAAAACCCGCAAAGAAAATCGCCGTTTGGCTTATCTTAATTATCGGACGTCATCGGAGGATTGATATTATGGAATACAGCGGGGAAGACAATTTAGCCGTTATGAATTTGGCTCAAAACCACATTCGCTATATTGAAGATGAAATACTACGAGCCTGTCCGCCGGCAGCCAAAGATATTGTCGATTTCGGTGCCGGCAACGGTTTGTATGCCCGCCGTCTTCAGTCGCACCTGCAGACTTCGATAACTTGTGTCGAGCCGGCCGATAATATGCTTCCGTACCTTGATGGTTTGACCGTGGTCAAAGATATGTCTTTATTAACTGCAGCAGCCGATTTTATCTATTCACTTGATGTTTTGGAACATATTGCCGATGATGAAACGACCCTGAAACAGTTGTTTTCTCAATTAAAACGGGGCGGCGTGTTATTTTTGCATGTTCCGGCGTTTCAGTCTTTGTATTCGGCGATGGATAAAAAAGTCGGACATTTTCGCCGGTATTCGCGGTCGGAACTGATAAACAAATGTCGTGTCGCCGGCTTTGAGGTTGATGATTGTCGTTATATGGATTTTTGCGGCTTTTTTGCTTCTCTTTTATACAAAGCTGCTCCGGCCGCCGACGGGTCGCTTAACCCGCGCTTGTTGACCTTGTATGATAAATTGGTGATTCCGGCCAGCAGTATTGCCGATGCTTTAACCTTGGGACGGATTTGCGGCAAAAATTTAATCTTAACCGCACATAAGGGGCTGTAATGTTAATGATGTATTGGGGAATTATAGCTCAGGTTTTGTTGAGCTTGGGCGGATTGTATAAAATCAAAACCGCAACAGTGATTTTAAGTTTTCATTTTGCTTTAGGGTTTGCGCTTTATGGCTTGAGCTTTGTCTTATGGGTTTGGCTGATACGGACTTACAGCCTGTCTGTCGCGTTTCCGGTGGCCGCTTCCTTGAGCATAATTTGCTCGCAGTTGGTCGGAGTATTATTACTGAACGAAGGTTGGGGAATATTGCAATGTATCGCCATTGCTCTCCTCCTGAGCGGGGTTGTTTTACTCTCTTTTGTAAAATAATCTTGCCAAAATCCTTAATTCTTAATAATTTGTTGAATATATTGTGCTACAAATATAACAAAAATGGATAACTGTAAGGAAAGAACAATGTTTGACCGTAGTCCTCTGAAAATTTATGACAACACGCTGGTGCCGATGGTGATTGAACAAACCTCTAAAGGCGAACGCTCATTTGATATTTACTCCCGTTTGTTGAAAGAACGTATTATCTTTTTGACCGGCGAAGTTAATGATGAGGTATCATCTTTGGTTTGTGCGCAATTGCTGTTTTTGGAATCTGAAAATCCCAAAAAAGACATTTTCCTGTACATCAACTCCCCCGGTGGTGTCGTTACTTCCGGCATGGCGATGTATGATACCATGCAGTACATCAGCTGCGATGTTAATACGTTGTGTATCGGTCAGGCTTGCTCTATGGGATCTTTGCTGTTAGCCGGTGGTGCGGCGGGAAAACGTTTTTCGCTGCCTAACTCGCAAATTATGATTCACCAACCTTCCGGTGGCGCTAAAGGGCAGGCGGCCGATATTGAAATTCAGGCTAATTTGATTTTGAATATGCGCAAACGTTTGAACCAGATTTATGTTAAACACACCGGACAAAAGTTGAGCGTAATTGAAAAAGCTATGGACAGAGATAACTTTATGACCCCGGAAGAGGCTAAAAAATTCGGGCTTATTGACCATATTGTAACCTCGCGTGAAGAAATAAAATAGGAAAAACTCATGACTGACCAAAAAGATAATAAAGACGAAGTTTTGCATTGTTCCTTTTGCGGAAAAAGCCAAAATGAAGTAAAAAAACTGATTGCCGGCCGCGGAGTTTACATCTGCGATGAATGTATTGAAGTCTGCATTAATATCGTTTCCGACGAAATGGCAGAAATGAATAAAAATGAGCTTGGCAATACCGAAGACGGATCATTGCCTTCACCTTCCAAAATCAAGGATTTTCTTGACCAGTATGTAATCGGGCAGGAACACGCCAAAAAGGTTTTGTCGGTAGCGGTTTATAATCACTATAAGCGCCTGAATAGCCAAAAGACCAATAAAGATGTCGAAATTGCCAAGTCAAACGTCATCCTTATCGGTTCGACCGGTAGCGGTAAAACGTTGTTGGCGCAGACTTTGGCCAAGATTTTGGATGTGCCGTTTGCTATTTCTGATGCAACTACCTTAACTGAAGCCGGCTATGTCGGTGAAGATGTCGAAAATATCATCTTAAAATTGGTGCAAAATGCCAATTATGATATCGAAAAGGCACAGCGCGGAATAATCTATATTGATGAGATTGATAAAATTACCCGCAAGACTGACGGTCCGTCAATTACTCGTGATGTTTCGGGCGAAGGAGTGCAGCAGGCATTGCTGAAAATTATTGAAGGTACGGTTGCTAATGTCCCCCCTCAAGGCGGACGTAAACATCCTCAGCAGGAATTTTTGCATGTCGACACCACCAATATTCTCTTCATTTGCGGTGGTGCGTTTGCCGGATTGGAAAAGATTGTCAGCCGCCGCGGGGCTGAAACTTCAATTGGTTTCGGTGCTAAAGTTGCGACTAAGGAAGAACGTAATATCGGTGACATCATTAAAGATGTTCAACCCGAAGATTTACTTAAATACGGTTTGATACCCGAATTTATCGGTCGTCTGCCGATTATTGCCACTTTAGGTGATTTGGATGAAAACGCTCTGGTTAAAGTTCTGACCGAACCGAAAAATGCGTTGGTAAAACAATATCAGGCTATGTTTGATATGGAAAATGTCAAACTGACCTTTACTGATTCGGCCTTGCGCGCAATTGCTAAAAAAGCAATTGAACGTAAAACCGGTGCTCGCGGTTTGCGCGCCATTATGGAAGATAACTTGTTGGAATTGATGTACGATATTCCCGATAAAAAAGAAATCGGTGAAATCATCATTGATGACAAAGTTATCAATGATGGCAAAGAGCCGAAATTTGTTTTACGCACTGAAGACAAAAAAGCTTCCTAAACAAATTTTCTGATTATAAAAAAACTCGACTGTGACGGTCGAGTTTTTTTATGTTTTTATCAGAGCAGAGTTCATTAATCGTTTTTGCTGATTAAAGCTATTTGCTCCTCAATTATTTCTTTGTTGAAAACCGGTTCTTGCGCTTCAGTCAAACCATTGGCAATTTTATCCTTGACCGTGCTTTTGTTTAACTCGTTGCTTTCATCTTTAAGGTTAAGGGCATGTTTCCACTGAAAATAAGCTTCGTTTTTACGACCGTTAAACCAATAAACATCCCCCAAATGATCACTGATAACGGCATTGGACGGATCAATTTCGGCCGCTTTTTCAATATACGGCATCGCCATACGATAGTATCCCAGTTTATACAAAGCCCAGCCTAAACTGTCATTTATATTACCATCACCGGGAGCTTGGTTATAGGCCTCAACAATCATGCCGAAAGCTTGTTCAGTATTTACTCCGCGTCTGATCCAACTATAACCTAAGTAGTTCAAAACCAAATAATTATTAGGGTTAAGCTCTAAGGCTTTTTGGAATGATTTTTCGGCTTTTTTCCATTCATCATTTTGTTCATATGCAATTCCCAAGGCGTAATAGATTACCCAATGCTGCGGTTCGACTTTACCCAGATTATCCAACGCTTTTTTGTAGTAATATATGGCCTCGCTAGGTTTGTTGTCGCCACGCAATACATCGGCCAAGTTAGAATAAATCAGATAACTGCCGGAGTCTAATGCTAATGATTTCAGCAGTAGTTCGGCTGATTTATTATCATTCATCAAAACATAATTGTTGGCTTTTTTGATTTGTGCCGAGTAATAAGCTTCCGAACTTTTATCTATACTGTCATATATTTTGTTGGCGTCTTCATACATTTCACGCCCTTCCAAAATATCCGCCAACAGCAGTTTAGCCAAATCGTACTGCGGATTTTCATAAATAGCCATACCGATAAACATATGCGCCATATCATATCCGGCCGGTCCTTGGCGTAAAGTTGCGGCAATGCTGAATAAGGCTTCAGCCACGCCGACGTTGGGATTGGTAATAATCGGAGCAGTTTTTTCCGGAACGGCATGAGCAACGTTATATTGTAATTTTTCCAGCATTTCGGCCAGCAATTTTTCGTCATTATATTTGTTGACCAGCGCAACGGCCTTATCTTTTTGTCCGGTTCTTAAATAAAAATTGCTGATAATCTGCAAAGCCCGAAACGACATTTCCATGCTTTCTTCTTTAACTATGACTTCATAGTCGGTTTGTGCGGCCTGGTTTCTTCCGAAATAATCATTAATCATACCACGGTGGAAGTGATACAGCGCTCTGAAACTTGGTTCTTTTTTCAAAGTATCAAGCTGTTGCAAGGCTTTTTCGGGATGATTGAGCGCGGCTTCGGCCCAAGCTGTAATCAGCGGGTTTATAAATTCTTTGTAAAGCGGATTTTTTATCGGCTTAAGGGTTGAGGCAACCTGCGTGTAATTGCCTTTTTTCATCTCATCAATCGCCAAAATGGCTTTTATGAAATTATTTTTATCGCCGTTTTTTTCTGCCTCTACGGCATAATGTGCAGCTTCATCAACTCGTCCCTGTGAAACCAAAATCAAATAAACCCAGCTGACCAATTCTTTATTTTGCGGGTCGATTCTAAGCGATTCGATATAATAATCAGAGGCTTTGTTAAAATCACGGCGCATATGGGCAACTCGTCCGGCTAAATATGCTCCGTATGATTTTTGGGCTGTTGTTTCAGGCAATGGTTTAACTATATCGCTTTCTACTTTGGCTTTGCCGCCGAGATTGTTGGAGCATGAGCCGAATATGGCAATCGAAACCAATAAAATACCTAAAAAACCGAACTTTGACATTGGATAACCTAAAACATTGACATTTACAGCTTAATATTAGCTATTTTTTTTTATGATACAATAGACTTTTAAAAATATTATAAGTTTTGTGTAAATAAATGTTTTGTCTTGCAAAATAACATAATTCGTCTAACTTAAAACTATGATGAATGATACGAATTCGCTGCAGGAAATATTAGATTGGTATTTGTGCGCCGGAGTTGATGAAACTTGCGGTGATGTTCCGTTTGGTTTAGCTGAAAAAACAGCAGCGCCGATAACGGTGCGTCCGGAAGTTGTTTTGCCTAAACCGACAGCCCCGACGCCGGTTCGTCAGGCTACTACCGAACTTGCGCAAGCAACAGTCGATGCCTGCCGCAATGCGCGTGATATCTGCGCTAAAGTTACCTCTTTGGAGCAACTTAAATCTGAGGTTGAGGCTTTTGAAGGCTGTGCCTTGAAACTGACTGCCGCTCATACGGTTTTCGGCGACGGCAACTCGCAGTCAAAAATTATGTTTATCGGAGAAGCTCCGGGGGCAGACGAGGATAGAATAGGCGTGCCGTTTGTTGGCCGCAGCGGTCATCTGTTGGATAAAATGTTGGCGACCATTGGGCTGGATCGAACCCAATGCTATATTTGCAATATTTTACCCTGGCGTCCGCCCGGAAACCGTACGCCGCTGGATTCAGAAGTTGCGGTTTGTCTGCCTTTTTTGCAAAAACAAATCGACTTGATTGATCCTGATTACATTTTTACATTGGGCGGAAGCGCGGCTAATGCTTTGTTGAATACGGCGGAAACTATTTCCCGTATGCGCGGACATTGGTTGGAGTATCCCAAAAACAACGGTAAAAAGGCCTTGTTGCTGGCAAGCTTTCATCCGGCCTATCTGTTGCGTACGCCGTCGCAAAAAGCTAAATCGTGGGCCGATTTCCTGCGCTTGTCCAAAGAAATCAGCTCTCAAAAGGAATTAAATGCCAAAAATGCATAAATGTTATTAATTCTTTCATAATTTGTTGGTATTTTTTATAAAAACGATTATTATAGTGACAAAATTTATTTAATCCAAATTCATTTTAAGGGAATTAAGATGACGATTGCGAAGAATATAATGTTGCCGATATTAGGCTTAGGAATGGTTGCCGCCGTTTTGCCGGCACAGGCTGCTGAAGACGCTGTTTTGTTCAAAATTCACGATATTGTTCCGGTCAAAAATGCTGATGGCCTGGTTACTTCTTGTGATTTGGGCGCAACTTTTTATAACCGCTCAGACAAAGAAGTGTCAAATTCTTCGCTTCGTTTGGTTTGGCAGGATGAAGTCGTTGCCGAAACCATTGATCAGGAGCAGCGCAATGATCGTGAAAGCCGTCGTCTTAAACGCACCAATGTAGCTCGTTACAAAACATCAGACTTTAACACCAAAGACATTTCCTTAAGTCTGAAACTACCTCCGTTGAAACCGCATCAGCAGATTTCATTGAAATCAAAAATCAATACTGATCGCTGTTTTCTGCTGTTGAATGAAATGGAAATCAATGTTTCGTCCTGCACGATTAACGGTGCAAGTACAAAATCCGGTCAAAACAATTCTTCTAAAGAGTGCAGTGATTTGTTCCAATTTGTTTCGGTAAAAAATCCTGAATATTATTCGGAATTTAAAAATATTTCGGTTGAAGACCAGTTAACGCAGGAACAGGCACTAAACGAAAGCCGCAAACAGGAACTGCTTAATCTGTATAATGACAGCATAAATTCGATTAATCAATTGACAGCCAATCTTGAAGATATTGATGAATAACCTTGGAGCTTAATTAAATGCTTGGAAAATTTGTCACAACTGTTTTCGCGTTGTCGCTTTTGTTGCCGTTGCCTCTGTCAGCTCAGTCCTTCGGTGATGCGGAGTTGGCAGTCTCGACGCCTGAACACAAAGGTGTTGAGGGGTTGGACAGTGTAATCGACAGCGAAAAAAACAGTTCTGATAAATCCGCAGCTTCAGCTGAAGATATAGAAAAAGATAAAACTTCTGATTCTGCTTCTCAAAATGAAGATGAAATATTTATTCCGGATAGTGAAACTAATATTTTAAACCGTCCCACGATTGATGGTACCAAACGCGGCGGTGCGGCCTTTATCGAGGTTGATGATAAAGGGATAGAACATCCGGCTGACGGTAAGATTTTTATGTATATTAAAGACCTGAAAATCTATCGTTCAATCAGCGGCTTAACCAGCTGTGACGTCAGCATTTTTATTATTACCAACTTAGATCAGCGGCTGGTTAGTTTTGATGCCAAATTAGTTTGGCCGGGGCTGACAACTGCCGTTTCATTTGCTAACGTTTCTCCTAATACCCAGACTTATTATAATTATACTCTGATGGGAGATGGTTGTTATTCATTGGATAAGTTTCCTAATATCATAGTCAATCGTTGTCGTGTTAAGGGTCTTAGCTCCGCAGCTTGTGCATCGCGTATAACCTGGCTGCAGGAACAGAAGAGATAAGCTCGTGCTGAAAAAAACACTTTTGCACATTATGTTCCTTATCTTTTGGGGAACGACTGTTTCGCAGGCGGCCGAAACCTGCCGTTTGGATGTTATAAATCCGACTTCCTATCACAAAATATTAGATTATTTGCTGATTAGTCCGCAAGATGTCACCATTTACAAAAAAGCTTTTCGAGCTGTTGAAGCCGCCGACTTTGACAAAGCTGATGATTTGCAGTCTGATTTAGGTAACAATATCATTTTAGGGCATCTTTTGGCGGCCAAATATCTGCACCCTGATTATAAGGCGCAATTCAGCGAATTACAACAGTGGCTGCAAGAATATTCTGACTTGCCGCAAGCTTCACGCATTTATAATTTGGCCGCACGGAAGGGGAAAATATCTGAGCTGGTTACCCCGCAAAAAATGGCCGAAAAACCAATCGTCTATGGCTGGAAAAATAAAGATTTAGCCCATTTGTCGGCAGCTTCTCAGCAGTATCTGGTTAAACAAGTCGGCAAATTTCGTAAAGCTCTGGCTAAAGGCAAGACTAAAATCGCTCGTATGGTTTTGGAACAGCCGCGCTTTCGGCAAACTGCTCCGGATAAGTATTGGGACGAGATGGCGGCTTCATTGTCCATGAAATATCTTGTCGACAATCAAAATCAATTGGCCTGGCAATGGGCGACTAAAGCCTCCCGCCGCAAAACTTCTTCTGTCGCTCCGTGGGTTGCGGGTTTGGCCGCTTGGAAAATGCAAAAATATCAAAAGGCCGCTGTCTATTTCAGTCAGTTGGCTAATTCTCACAGTAAGGACAGCTGGATGCTTTCGGCCGGCGGCTATTGGGCATATCGCGCTTATCAAAAGCTGGGGCAGAAAACGGCTGCCCGACAGATGCTTAAGCAAGCCGCTCAATATAAACATACTTTTTACGGCATATTGGCCGCTTACAAATCCGGCGAGCCGCAAAGCTATAATTGGAATGCTGTGGCTTATCTTAATGATTTCGGTTCGCAGGATTATATTTATGAGCTTTTGAGTTCTCCGCATATTCGACGGGCAGTCATTTTGCTTAAAGCCAAACAAAAAGATTTAGCCGAACAGGAATTGCGCTTCGGTTATCACGAAATGAGCGATAAACAAAAAGAAGCAACTATTTACATTGCCAATCAATTTCAAATGCATGCGTTGGCGATTTACGGTTGTAAACAAATTAATGATTCCGAAAAATCTTATGACGGGGTAGCTTATCCGATTCCGCAATGGTTGCCCGACAGTGATTGGAAAGTTGACAAAGCGTTGGTTTTGGCCCTCATTCGGCAGGAATCAAGCTTTAAGCCTGAAGCCAAAAGTCCTGCCGGTGCAAAAGGCCTGATGCAGCTTATGCCCAATACGGCTTACCATATTACCAAAGACATCAATCTTAAACGCGACAGCAGCCGTTTACTGAAACCTGAAGTGAGTTTGGACTTGGGGCAGCGCTATGTTAACTATCTGATGGATAAAACCTTTATTCAGGGCAATTTGTTTTATATGATGACGGCTTATAATGCCGGCCCCGGTAATCTGGTGCGTTGGCAAAAAAGTGCAAAATACGGTAATGATCCGCTGTTGTTTATTGAGGTTATTCCATCTGCCGAGACCAGAATCTATATTGAACGGGTTATAGCTAATTACTGGATATACAATATGCGCTTCGGTTTGGTTAACCCGACCCTGCAGCAGGTGGCCGAAGGGAAATGGCCGGTTTTGCCGCGTGATTAATCTCATCCTGCCGTATAGGTCTTTACCGCGTCATCACGTTCGAACAGATAAAGTAAAATTCGCAATGCTTCTCCGCGCGGACTTTTAAGATTAGGATCAGTTTCCAAAATCATTTTGGCATCTTGGTTGGCAATGTGCAGCAAATCTTTGTGGCAGGTCATATCGGCCAACTTAAATTCACAAAAACCGCTTTGTCTTGTTCCCAAAATTTCACCGCCGCCGCGTAATTCCAAATCTTTTTCAGCAATAAGAAAGCCGTCTTCGCTCTGTCGCATAATTTTAAGGCGTTCACAGGCGGTTTCACTAAGCTGGCGGCCATAGAGCAATAAACAGATCGAGGCTTCAAACCCGCGCTTAATTCGTCCTCGCAGCTGGTGAAGCTGTGCCAAACCAAATCGTTCGGCATGCTCAATTATCATAATGGTTGCCTCCGGCACATTTACGCCGACTTCAATAACCGTGGTGGCGACTAACAGCTTGATTTCCCCGCTTTTGAAACGGTTCATTATTTCATCTTTTTCCTTGTCTTTCATTTTGCCGTGAACCAGCCCGACAGTGTCGCCGAATATTTTTTGCAAACTTTCAAACCGTTCTTTCGCGGCGGCAAGGTCTGATTTTTCCGATTCTTCAACCAACGGACAAACCCAATAGGCACGGCAGCCGGAAGCAATTTTGCGTTGCAAGCCTTGCGCCACTTCCGGCAGCTTGTCTAATGAGATTGTGCGTGTATCAACCGGCTTGCGCCCTTCAGGCACTTGATCTATTTGCGAATATTCCATATCTCCGTATGCCGTCAGCACTAAAGTCCGCGGTATCGGAGTGGCTGTCATTACCAAAACATCGGCCGCTTTGCCTTTGGCGCTTAAGCTTAAACGTTGTTGTACTCCGAAACGATGCTGCTCATCGACAATCACACAAGCCAAATCCTGAAAGGTTACATCATCTTGGAACAAAGCATGAGTGCCGATTAAAATATTTATTTTTCCGCTGCCTAAATCATCTAATATTCGTTGCCGTTCTTTACCTTTGTGCCGTCCGGTCAGCAGTTCGGCTTTTAGTCCGATTTGTTCGCAAAGCGGGGCGATGGTTTCAAAATGCTGTGTTGCCAAAATCTCCGTCGGCGCCATAATAGCAGCCTGTGTGCCGCATTCTACAGCATTAAGCATCACCAACAGGGCAACTATGGTTTTGCCGGAGCCGACATCGCCTTGCAACAATCGCAGCATCCGGTAAGGTGCTTTTTGGTCGGCATAAATCTCATCCAGTACCCGTTGCTGTGCATCGGTCAGTTTGAATGGTAATTGCGCTAAAATTCGGTTGCGTAGTATTCCCGAACCGTTAATTGTTCGTCCGGCTTGTTTTTTTACGCGTTGGCGGACAATTGCCAATGACAGTTGGTTGGCCAGTAGTTCATCATAAGCCAGACGGCTGCGTGCCAAAGACTGCGGCTGCAAGTCATCATAATTCATGGGATGATGAGCTTGGAATAAAGCCTGTTTAAAACTTCCCCATTTTTGTCGGTTCAAAAAATGTTCATCTTGCCATTCCGGCATTTGCGGCGTCAGTTCCAGGGCTTGTCTGATTTGTTTATTGAGCATTTTATTGGTAACGCCGGCGGTTAGCGGATATACGGTTTCAATGGTTTTAATTTGGTTAACATCTTCAACTTTAGCAATATAATCAGGGTGTGTCATCTGCCACGAGCCGTTAAAATGTTCAAGTTTGCCGCTGATAATGCGTTCCGCACCGATAGGCAGATTTTTGGCAATTGAGTCGGCATAAACTTTGAAAAATATCAAAGTCATTTGTTCGGGAACAACGATCTGCGGATTAACTTCTTCCACCAAAACGCGATAAGGTTGTTTTCGGGTCTTAGGCGCTTGATGATCAATAATTTTCACACGCAAGGTACAGATTTTGCCGCTTACGGCTTCGGCAAGAGAAGGTGAGTAGCGGCGGTCAATTATGCCTGACGGCAAATGCCACAGCAAATCAACAATCTTTTCTCCCGCCAAATGTGAAATCAGTTTATAATTTTTTTCACCAATTCCTTTAAGCGTATTTATACTCTTAAACAGCGGATACAAAATTTCGGGACGCATAAACCAATCCTTTGGACAACAATTCGGAATAACGACAGCATAATGCATTCTTCAGAAGAAGAAAAGCAAAATCTAAACGATAGATTATGCTTTACAAAAGTTTTAATTTGAGTATATAAAAATCCCTATGGAATATGATGTTGAAAAATTGCGCGGTATTACCGTTTCCTCTGTCCCGGAAGGCTATGACGCCTTTTTGCTGGATAAATTTGCGCATAATTCTTCCCAAGATTTATTGTATGTCGTCAGCGACGGGGTAGAGTTGCAGCGTTGCGCCGATATTCTGGAATACCTTGCGCCTAAGCTCGAGATTTTGCGCTTTCCGGCTTGGGATACAGTTCCATATGATCGGGTTTCGCCCAATGTAAATGTTATATCGCAGCGTATTGATACTTTAGCGGCATTGGCGCTTAAGCCGACATCCTCCAAACCGCGGGTTATAATTACCAGTGTCGGAGCTTTGATGCAAAAACTTCCTCCGGCTAAAATTTTTCTTAACTCTTCACGTGAAGTTAAGGCTGGCGGCAAACTGAATTTTAATGATTTTTTGCATTATGCGGCAGTTAACGGTTATAATCGGGTCGAGCAAGTTATTGAACCCGGCGAATATGCCGTTCGCGGCGATATTATTGATATTTTTCCGGTTGGCAGTGAAGAACCGTTGCGAATTGACTTGTTTGACGATGAGGTAGAACGTATCCGTACTTTTGATGCGATGAATCAACGCACAACCGGTGAGATTAAATCTTATACATTTAAGGTTATGAGCGAAGTCGTCTTAGACGCCAATACTATCAAAAACTTCCGCGGTAAGTATCGTGAAGCTTTTGGCGCTGCCTTTCAGGAAGATGAAATTTATGAAGCAATTTCCAACGGAAAAAAATATATTGGCATGGAAAATTGGCTGCCTTTTTTCTATGAGGAAAGCTTACCGAGTTTATTTGATTACCTACCGGCGGCGCAGTTGATTATCGGCAAAAATGTGGAAGATGCCGTTCAGTCCAAGGCCGAAAGCATTGCCGATTATTATCAGGCGCGTTTAGAAGCTCTGAAGCTGAAAACTGCGGCCGATATTGATATCTATCGTCCCGTAAAACCAGAATTATTGTATTTAACGGCTGCGGAACTTACATCTTTAATTTCTAAAAAGCAGGCTGTAAAACTGACGCCGATGAGCCTGCCTGACACGGATACGGTTATCAATGCCGGTGTTTTGCCGTCACGCAATTTCTCCAATGCCAAAAACATTACGGCCGGTCAGGTTTATGAAGATGTCAGAGATTATCTGGTCGAAAACAAAAAACTTCGTCGTATTATTGCCTGCTATACTTCCGGCTCGCGCGACCGTGTTTTTTCGCTGCTGAGCGAATATGGCGCTACGGACCTTACCTTTGCGGAGAATTGGGATGAGACCTTGTCTAAGCCTCATAAAACCACCTTGGTTTTGATGCCTTTGCCGCATGGGTTTAAGGGTGAAGGCTGGTGCGTGATTTCAGAACAGGATATCTTGGGTGAACGCCAAAACCGCCGTACCAAAAAAATCACGGCCAAAGATTTTATCGCAGATGTTTCGTCACTGTCGGTCGGCGAACTGGTGGTTCATGTCGAACATGGTATCGGGCGTTTCATGGGATTGGAAAACATCAATGCCGGCGGTGCTCCGCATGACTGCCTTAAAATTATTTATGCCAATGATGACAAACTTTTTGTTCCGGTCGAAAATATTGATGTAATTTCTCGTTATGGTATTGAAGACGAGAATATCCAGCTTGATGTCTTGGGCGGTGCCGCCTGGCAGGCTAAAAAAGCCCGTGTTAAAGCCAAAATTCGCGATATCGCCGCTAAATTGATAAACATTGCCGCCGAGCGTCATTTGCGCAAGGCTGATTGTTTTGTGCCGCCGCATGGTATGTACGATGATTTTTGTTCGCGTTTCCCCTACAATGAAACTGACGACCAGTTGAATGCTATTTCTGATGTTATGGCTGATTTGAATGCGGCTATTCCGATGGACAGACTGGTATGCGGTGATGTTGGATTTGGCAAAACCGAAGTCGCTTTGCGTGCCGCCTTTGCGGTTGCGGCTTCTGGAGCTCAAGTTGCCTTGATTGTTCCCACAACATTGCTGGCCCGTCAACACTATATCAACTTCAAGCGTCGGATGGAAGGCTTTCCGATAAGAGTCAAAATGCTTTCGCGTTTGGTTACACCCAAAGAGGCCGCCGAAACCAAAAAAGGTCTGGAAGACGGTTCGGTTGAAATTGTTATAGGTACTCATGCCTTGCTTTCCAAGGATATAAAGTTCTGCAATCTCGGACTGTTGATAATTGATGAAGAACAGCATTTCGGAGTTGCGCATAAGGAAAAACTTAAACAGCTGAAATCCGATGTCCATGTCTTAACCTTAACGGCCACACCGATACCGCGTACCTTGCAGCTTTCCTTAACCGGAGTTAAACAGTTGAGCATCATCGCCACTCCGCCGGTAGATCGTCTGGCGGCACGAACTTTTGTGATGCCGTTTGATAAAGTTATGATTAAGGAAGCAATTTATCGTGAAAAATTCCGCGGTGGGCAAATCTTTTTTGTTTGCCCGCGTGTTTCGGATATTTTCAACATCGAAAACGAACTGCGCGCTCTTGTTCCTGATATTAAAATTTTGGTGGCTCACGGTCAGATGCCGGTTAAGCATCTGGAAGATGTTATGAATGATTTTGCGGACGGCAAAGCCGATATGCTGCTGTCAACCACGATTATTGAATCCGGAATTGATATGCCGTCCGTTAACACCATGATTGTTTATCGTTCGGATATGTTCGGACTGGCTCAGCTTTACCAGCTTAAAGGGCGGGTAGGGCGTGGTAAAGTTCGCGGCTATGCTTATTTTACCGTTCCGGCCAAGCGTCAGCTCAAACCGATAGCCGAGCGTCGCCTGAGCATCTTGCAGGCACTTGATACTTTGGGAGCTGGTTTCTCATTAGCCAGCCATGATATGGATATCCGCGGTTCGGGAAACATTTTGGGCGAGGAACAATCCGGACATATTAAAGAAGTAGGTATAGCTCTTTATCAACACATGTTGGAAGAAGAAATTATGCGTTTGCGTTCCGGCGTAGTTGCTGACGAACAAACCCCGCAAGTTCAGGATTGGGCGCCGCAAATCACCACCGGTATTCCGATTATGATACCCGAAACCTATGTTCGTGACTTGGGTGTGCGCTTAGGCCTATATAAACGTATCGGCGAAATCAGTGACGATGGCGGCATTGCCGATATGCGTGAAGAGCTGATTGATCGTTTCGGGCCGATTCCGTCAGAAGTTGACAATCTGCTCAAAACCGTTGAAATAAAATTGCTTTGCCGCATCGCTAATATCGAAAAAATTGATGCCGGAGCTAAGGGTATCTTAATTGCTTTCCGCAACAATGTTTTCAGCCATCCCGACAAATTGTTGGAATTTATTCAAATGTCTTTCGGAGTAATAAAAGTCCGTCCTGATCAACGCCTGTTTATTGAAAAAAATCTTGAAAGTTATGATGTCCGCGTCGAAACCATTAAAAACTACGTCAAAAAACTAAGTCAGCTTGCCGCCTGATTTTTGTGGTTTACTTTTGTCACGAAGCTTTGTAAGCTAAAGACGAAAGGAATAAATTTTTGAAAAAAGCTCTGCGCTATTATAATATGATTGTTCACCTGATTCAGAATAACCGTCTGTTTGAGGAAAAAGCCGCTGTTAAAAAAGTTTGGCAAAAAGACGGGTTGACTTTTTTGGATATATATTTTTACCGCAATCAGAAGTCTTATGTTTTTGATTCGTGTTTTATTCATGATTTGGTCGATTTGACTACCGAAAAATTTTATAAAAACGTCAAAGATTTTATTCAGGATTATTATCAGGAAGAAAGTCAAACCGCCAAAATCTCAAGTAATATAGCCCCGGCTCGTGATAAAAAATTGTTTGCGCCGATAGAACTTGATCTTACCATGATGTTGTTTATTGCCGGGTGTTGCGGAGAGATAAGCGCCGTAAAAGAAAAAATTATCCGCGATTATATTGTTGAGCAGATTCCGTCCAGCCAAAATTTAAGCCGCCAATATCTTAATGCTTATATCGGAAGTCTGCATTTCAAGGAAAATGATTTTTATTCGGCCTTAGGCAACATTAAGTCCAAAGAACCCGAAGATGCAGAGAAACTGGTTAAAGAAATTGTCAAAATCTGCCTTTCTGACGGTCGTATCCATTATCAGGAAAAAATTTATCTGGCTGAGATTTTGCAAACCTTACGTGAGTTGGGCGTCAATCCCGATATCGGTCTTTAGCACTATGTTTCAGATACCAAAAAAGGCAGCTTTTTTAAGCTGCCTTTCTGTTTCAATAAATTTTTGGTTTATTGTTGATTGATTAAAGCAATTTCAACACGGCGGTTTTGTTCTCTGCCGGCTGCGGTTGCATTAGATGCAATCGGGTTGCTCGAACCTAAGCCGTCGGTAATAATGCGGCTGCCGTTAACTCCGCGTAAACGCAGGTAGTTTGAAACCGCATTTGCTCTGCGTAATGACAAAGCATTGTTGGTTGCCGCACTGCCGGTATTGTCGGTGTAACCGTAAACCTGAACCATGGTTTTATCATATTCTTTGATAACTTTGGCAACAGAGTCTAACACCGGTGTGAATGCGGTGCGGATAACGGCTTCATTGGTGTCAAAGGTAATGTTTCCCGGCATAATCAAATAGATACGGCCGTCCATTTCTTTAACTTGAACACCCGTTCCGGTCAATTCGGCCCGTAGTTTGCGTGCTTGAATATCCATATATCCGCCCGTTGCCGCACCGGCTAAAGCCCCGACACCGGCACCGATTAATGCACCTTTTTTACCACCGGCTAAAGCCCCGATACCTGCTCCGGCGGCTGTTCCGATACCTGTACCCCATGCGGTTTTGGAAACTTTTGATTCTCCGGTATAGGGATCAATCGCGCAAGCACTCAGTAAAGAAACAGCTAACAAACTGCAAATTAGATTTTTTTTCATCATCTACTCCTTAAGGTTAAACAAATTTAACCTACTTTATGAAATTTAGCTAAAATTTCAAGCAAAATTTTACATTGCGCGTTTTGTTTACAACAACTTTAATGTGTCTTCAACAATCAGGTCTTCACGCAGACGATAACGCTTTATAAGTTTGTCCATCGGCTCGCGGTCATTAAATTCTTTTTTAGCCCCATAGCTGATAACTTTCATGTTGCTGTCGCCGTAAAAACGGGCAATTTTTTCGCCGAACCCGCCGTCTAATTCGCCGTCTTCCAAAGTTACAACCACATCATGATTATCTTTCAGGCGGTTAAGCATTTGTGCGTCAAGCCCGCTCAGATAACGCGGGTTTATCAAGGTGGCGTTAATCCCGTTTTGCGCCAGCAAAGCTACGGTTTTTTCACCCAATTCACGCATGCTTCCGGCCGCAATGATTGCTGCTTTACTTCCTTGTTGCAGCATCACAAATTTATTCAAGTCGCTATAATCATTGGTAATTGTATCTTCACGACTGATTAAGACTGCCGGAATACGAATAACGACCGGATGCTTGTTTTGCTCAATTCCCCAATCCAACATCGACAAATATTCTTCTTTGGTGGTCGGTGCCAGATAAACGATATTAGGAATATTGCTGATTAACGGAATATCAAAGCAGCCCAAGTGGGTTGCGTCGGCACTGTTAATTCCGTTCCAACCGACCAAAATAACGGCCGGATTATTGTTTAGAGCCAAATCTTGCGACAACTGGTCATAGGTGCGCTGTACAAATGAACTTAATACCCAGAATATCGGTTTGCAGCCGCCTTTGGCCAGACCTGACGACATTGCCACCGCGTGTTCTTCAGCAATACCGACATCAACAAAGTTAGCTCCGAATTTTGCCCGCATTTCCGGTGACATTCCGATAGCTCCCGGAGTTCCGGCATTAACCAGAACAACTTTCTTGTCATTGGCAATTTTATCCTGCAGATAATTGACCGTTAGAGAGTTATAATTTTCGCCGCCGAAATCAAGGGTTGGTTTTCCGGTCTTGATATCAAATGGAACACTCCAGTGCCAAGCTTCTTTATTTTGTTCTGCCGGTGCATAGCCTTTGCCTTTTTCGGTATGAATATGCAGCAGAGTGGGTAGGTTGGTGTCTTTAACTTGTCTAAACAGGCTTAAAAGTTCTTCAATATCGTTGCCGTTCTCCAGATAATGATAATCAAAACCCAGAGCTTTAAATAAATTGCATTGAGCTTCGCCGTTGGTCTTACGCAGAAGGCGCAGATTGTCATATAATCCGCCATGGTTTTCGGCAATTGACATCTCATTATCGTTGACCACAACAATGATGTTGCTGTTTAATACCGCAGCGTTGTCCAAACCCTCTAAAGCTTCGCCGCCCGAAAGAGAACCGTCGCCGATAACCGCAACCACATTATATTTTTCGCCTTTCAAATCACGGGCTTTAGCTAAGCCGCTTGCCAGACTTACGGATGTTGAAGTATGACCGACCACAAAATTATCATGTTCGCTTTCAGCCGGATTGGTATAACCCGAAATTTTTTGCATTCCTTCATCGGTCAAAAAGCCGTTTTTGCGTCCGGTTAAAATTTTATGCGGATAACATTGGTGAGATACGTCAAAAACGAACTTGTCTGCGGGGGAGTTAAATACATAGTGCATGGCAATCGTAGTTTCGACAATGCCGAGATTAGGACCGACGTGGCCGCCGACCTTGCTGTCACGGTTCAAAATGGCTTGTCTTATCTCTTCAGCCACGTTTTTCAAACCATTAATGTCTAATTTTTTAAGATCAGCCGGTGAATTTATATTATCCAAATGGCTCATTTTTATCTCCTCATTATTAACCGTAAAATCGATTCTGCCATACACTATAAGAGTTAGAGAAAACTCTAAGTCAAGACCTATTTTCAGATTTTATAAAAAAAAATTTATCGACCACCGGCCGCCATAATTTTATCAAACAGTTTTTGCCGTGAAAGTTCGGCCTGTTCGAGCTTAGAGGCTGTATTTTGAGCTGCCGGTAAATCGATGCGCTGATTATATAATGCTTTTTTCAGAATTTTTCCGCTGTCCTCAAAATGCACACCCGAAACGACAACTCTGCCTTGTCCGAAATTACGGGCGATAACCGCCGGATACTTTTGCGGCAAATTGTAAACCGCCAATATTTCGGTTTCAGCATTATCAATATCAAAATAAGGTCCGCCGTGATAATAGGCCAGATGTTTTTCATTGTCTTGCCATATTAATTCGACGGCCGCGGCGGCAGAGGCATTTTTGGCATAAGGATAAATTCCCAATTCTTTATGCAGTGTTCCGACTGCTTTGCCTTCAATAAGGTTTAGTCCGCACTCACTGATGATTTTAAGTTCAGGAATATCCTTTTCAAAAATTGTCTGTCGGCAGGCATAGTACGCACCGGCGCAAATCCCATAATAGATACCGCCGTTACGAACAAACTCTCGAATTTTATCGTTTCCGAGAGTTTCAAGTTTTCGCCGGTAAGGTGTTCCGGCCCCACCGGGCATAACAAAACCTAAAACCGTGTCATTAAGTTCATTGCGATTGATTATTCCCGCCGCATCGGTAAAGCCGATTTCAATTCCGCGCGGAGTAAAATAATGTTTTAATTCTTGTTCCAAATTAGTGACATCGGCACACCCGTAGTCACGATAGATTAAAATTTTATTACGCATTAGTTTGTCCGTTGTTTATGACCGCCGTATCCTTCTCCGATTGTGCGTCCGATACTCATAATTTTCAGGCCGATGCAGCTGCGGCAATGAGCCGGAGTGTCGTTAACGCAAATTTTGTTGGGATAAAGCTCATAAAGTTTTCGATATTCGCCTTCGGTTACGTTCGGCATAACCACATTAGCACCGCCCTGCAGAGCCATTAGCCGTCCGCGCGGGTGCAGACTTTCCATTGCGGTGGTGGCCGGAATATTAATATCCGGCAGCAAAATCCGCATAACCGCCATTGTCCGCAGAGCCAAATGCAGGTTATTGCCTTGTGCTGCGGCCAACGGTGTTTCGGGGTGCGGAATAAAAGGGCCGATACCGGCCATATCAACTTCCAAATTTTTCAAAAACAACAAATCATCGGCAATTGAGGAAATACTTTGTTCCGGCAGTCCGACCATAATTCCCGAACCAAGTTCATAACCCAATTCTTTGAGCCATAACAGGCATTGGTAACGGTTTTCCCAGCTCATTTGCGGGTCAAGCCGATGGTAGAGATCCTTATCCGTGGTTTCAATCCGCATCAAATAGCGGTCAGCACCGGCTTCCCGCCAGGCTTTATAATCTTCATAATCTCTTTCGCCCACGCTTAAAGTAACCGCAACATCAAACTTTTTTATCGCCTCAATAATGCGGCACATTTTATCACGGTCATAGAACAAATCTTCGCCCGATTGCATTACAATTGTCTTAAAGCCGATATTTGCAGCTTTGCGGGCAGTTTCGATTAATTCTTCTTCACTCATATGATAGCGGCAGACTTTGCTGTTGCCTTTGCGGATACCGCAGTACAAGCAGTTATTGCGACAATAATTGGAAAATTCAATCAGCCCGCGCAGATGTACGGCATCACCGACATTTTGTTTTCGAATTTCATCGGCTTTGCGGAGCAGGGAGGCTTCATTTTCTTCGTCGCTTAACAGATTTATAATTTCTTGCTTGTTGAGCGTCATAGAGAACTGCTTTCGATAATTCCGCCGCCCCAAACATAACCGTTTTCATCATACAGAACTGCCGACTGACCGGAAGCTACGGCTTTTTGTTTTTCTCTGAAAACAAGTTGGGCTTTGCCGTCCGGCAATGGAATATATTCCGCGGCAATCGGTTTTTGTGATGAGCGTAGTTTTACCAAAACATCACAAGGTTTGTCCAGTGGTTCGACTGACAACCATGACCAGTTATTGGCAATTAATGACTGCTTATAACATTCTTCATCAAAACCAAGCACTACTTCATTAGTGTCTTTATTGAGGGCGATTACGTATAAAGGACGTTCGGCACTGATGCCCAAACCGCGCCGCTGTCCGATGGTAAAGTTCCAAATACCCTGATGTTGTCCCAAAACTTTTCCGCTAGTGTCTACAAAATTGCCGATTTTTGGTTCTTGTTGCAAAATATCGTTAATATCACCGGAATAAAAATCCTGACTGTCCGGTTTGTCACTGACTTTCAGTCCGTATTTGTGAGCAATTTCACGAACTTCGGCTTTGGTATATCCGCCCAAAGGCAGCATAATTCGCGCCAGCTGTTCTTGTTTCAGACGATAGATAAAATAGGTCTGATCTTTGCGCTCGTCAACCGCCCGCTGCAGCCGATAGCGTTGGCTGACGTCATCAAATGAGAGCCGCGCATAATGTCCGGTGGCAAATTTGTCAAACTCAATGCCGGCGGCCTGTGCGCTGTGGGGCAGGGCATCAAATTTTATCATCGAATTGCACCACACGCACGGATTAGGTGTGCGTCCGGCCAGATATTCCTGCTTAAAATTAGTCAAAACCAGTTTTTGATATTCTTTGGTGCAGTCAATAACATGATACGGAATATCAAGTTTTTGACAAATTCCGCGTGCTTCCTCAATGTCTTGTTCCTCATGCGGCGAAAAACAGGCATCTTTGTGTGACATAATGTTAAATGCGCGCCCTTTATCCCAAATCGACATGGTTGCCCCGATAACCTCATGTCCGGCTTCTTTTAAGATACAGGCTGCGACGGAAGAATCAACGCCGCCGCTCATTCCGACTAATATTTTCATCTTTCGTAATCCTTTTTGCTAACGGCGGCAGTGTAATATACTTATCCTCAACTTGCAACGAAAAATATTAAAGGATAAAATTAAGCAAAAAAAGTCTTGACTTAGAGTTAACTCTAAAGTTTATGCTGAATTTGATTCGAAAACGCAGAGGAAAAATAACGTGAAAATACAGCGCAATACATATATATCTTTCATATTGTGTTTAATCGTCGGTAGGTTGCCCACGCAGCTTAAATGCCCTAGCTGCCGTTAATTCTATAACAGTTAAAGGAGAGTAATAATGAATTTCAAAAAGTTTGCATTATCAATGTTGGGCGGATGTTTGCTGTCTGCCGGTGTTTCGGCTCAGGTTATCAAACCGGAGAGCAAGATATTGGTGGCTTATTTTTCGCAAACCGGTAATACCCGCACGATTGCACAAAAGATTCAGCAGGAATTGGGGGCTGATATTTTTGAAATAACCCCAAATATTCCGTATGTTGATGATTATAATCAACTGGTCGAGAAAGCCAAAAAAGAAATTGCCGATGGTGTAACTCCGAGCTTGCGCAATAAAGTTGCTAATTTTGCCGATTATGATATTATCTTTGTCGGTTCGCCTTGCTGGTGGGGAACAATCGCATCTCCGGTCAGAACATTTTTGACCGAATATGATTTCAGCGGCAAAACGGTTATTCCATTTATGACGCACGGCGGCAGTGGTTTAGGTCATAGTGTTTCTGATATCAAAAATCTTGTTCCCACCGCAGAAGTTACCGGCGCTGAATCTTTTTGGGGACGTTTTGTCGGCCGCGCAGATGTTTCATCGTGGCTTAATAATTTGAAAAGTGAGTAGTTGAAAAATGAGGATGTGGTATATTTTACTTGGAATAACAATTGTCTTGACGATTGCTTGTCTGATTTACATTGGCTGGCGGGTTTCCGGCTTCGGTTTTATCAAGCAGATTGCCAACCACAAATACCGCTGGTTGTGCAGCCTGTTGCTGGTTTGTGCGATTTTCGGCATTTTGGCCTTAAGCCTGAATATGATGAATGCGGTTATTTGCTTGTTACACATTTGCGGTTTCTGGATAATATGCGATATTGCCTTTTTAGCCATCGGACACTGGCATCCGGCACCATTTGCACATTACTATGCCGGAATTGCCGCTATCGCTCTCAGCGTGCTTTATTTGGGCTGCGGCGTATATCTCGATTACCACATCTTCACTACTTCCTATCAGCTTAAATCCCCCAAAATCAAAAAGCCGTTGCGTGTGGTAATGTTTGCAGATTCGCATATCGGCACAACATTTGACGGCGAGGGCTTTGCTCGCCATATGCAAAAAATTCAGGCTCAAAATCCGGATGTGGTTTTGTTGGTCGGCGATTATGTCGACGATGGTTCGCAATTAAAGGAAATGCAAATAGCGACCAAAGCTTTAGGCGAACTTAAAACGCAATACGGTGTTTATTTTGTGTTCGGTAACCATGATAAAGGTTATTACAATTCCATTGTCCGCGGTTATGACGGCAATGTCTTGCAGGCTGAATTACAAAAAAACGGGGTAAGAGTTTTGGAAGATGAAGCCGTGCCGCTTCGGGACGATATTTTGTTGCTTGGGCGTAAAGATTCTTCGGAATTCTTCCGCGGTGGCAGCCGTAAAAGTATGCGCGCTCTGACTAAAGATTTGCCGCAAAATCGCTTTGTTGTGGTTATGGATCATCAGCCTAACGACTATGAAAAACAGGCTGCAGCCGGTGTTGATTTGGTAGTTTCGGGACATACTCACGGCGGGCAAATGTTCCCGCTGAATAAAGTAGGCGAATGGATTGGCGCTAATGACAATACCTACGGACTTGAGCGCCGTCGGCAGACCGACTTTATTGTTACGTCCGGCTTGTCTGATTGGGCAATAAAAATCAAAACCGGTACTAAGTCGGAATTTGTCGTCATCGACCTCCTGCCGGAATAAGCTTGAAACAGAGCGGATGTTTGTGAGTTGCGACCGTACTCCCAAACCAATATGCTACAATCCAAAATATGGCAGGGGTTTTCTTTGTTTGCGGCGCAGGAGTTCGGGGTTTCGCCGATGGAGTATCTTAAACAATCCATGCCCAAGGTTAAGCAAAGTAGATTTGCGGACTTTCAAAACCGAAAAAAAAGTCTTAGTGAATTGTTGGACGATAGTATTCCATTTCAGGCAATGTATAAGAGCAAACTTCCTGATTTTGGTAGTTTTTATGATGATATTGTTAAGAATGAGAATACTAAAGACCGCTACTTTACAGAAGATATAAACGGGATTGATTTGGATATTTCCCGAAGTGCAATATTCCACGATAAAAACGGACACAAATTAAGTAAAAATGAATGGCGAGGGGTGTTGAATATGGGGTTGTGTTTGAACATATGCAGAGTGGGCGAAATTTAATTTCGACTGTATTTGTTTTAACTGACAAAGGTTGGATGAACCCGAAACAAAAAAAGCGTTCCCAAACGGAAGCCAGTAAACCACTTCCTCAAAGTCGTCTTTTGGGTAACGCTCTACCAAACATTATAGCAAATTTAGACGATAATGTCAATAGACCGCCTTATCAATTACCACCAAAGGCCTATAAAGATGGAAAAGCCGATATTAATACGCCGGAGTTTAAGCGGTGGTTTGGCAAGAGCAAGGTTGATGATGTCACCTGTATTGCGACTAGACATCTAAAACCAATATGCTACAATGTGAAATATAAAGCTCGGCTTGGCGTTATGGTTGCGACTAGACATCTAAAACCAATATGCTACAATCCGCCAGTGCCGGAGTACAACGAGCAAGCGGTTGCGACTAGACATCTAAAACCAATATGCTACAATCGAGTGCGAGCGGGGGCGGAAGCTTTGGCGGTTGCGACTAGACATCTAAAACCAATATGCTACAATGTCGTGCCGCCTTTTGTTTGTGATTTATAAGTTGCGACTAGACATCTAAAACCAATATGCTACAATATACTTGATAGCTACTGTGTAAATGACAAGGTTGCGACTAGACATCTAAAACCAATATGCTACAATACATAAAGCATAACATTTCCATTAACACACTGTTGCGACTAGACATCTAAAACCAATATGCTACAATGATTGTCGACTTGAAAAGCTTGTAAACTAAGTTGCGACTAGACATCTAAAACCAATATGCTACAATTTGCCTTGTCTGATTTTCAATTCTGATTCAGTTGCGACTAGACATCTAAAACCAATATGCTACAATCTATCAAATCATCTTTCGCTAGTCTCTGAGGTTGCGACTAGACATCTAAAACCAATATGCTACAATTGGTTAGGTTGGCACGAGTGGAGATATTGGGTTGCGACTAGACATCTAAAACCAATATGCTACAATGCGACCGAGGATGATATAGAGGAAATTGTGTTGCGACTAGACATCTAAAACCAATATGCTACAATCTTTGGATTGCTTGTTTATTTTGCCTAGTGTTGCGACTAGACATCTAAAACCAATATGCTACAATAGAAAAGCTCAAATCCTTAGAATTCCAAAGGTTTTG
>ERZ1034878.104-NODE-104-length-43086-cov-8.199228_pt1 | contig 43086 bp, 76 predicted proteins | sample MGYA00520593_ERZ1034878 | MGnify/ENA primary metagenome ERZ1034878 (study PRJEB33766, sample SAMN09781724) | gut metagenome | biome: gut microbiome | host: Homo sapiens | place: Madagascar | study: EMG produced TPA metagenomics assembly of the PRJNA485056 data set...
AGATGGAGAACATCGGGTGTGCGCTAAAAAATCGTAGGGATGCTGGGAATAAATGGAAACAAAGAGGTGAGAACGAAATGGCTACAGGGAAGCCGACACGGGCGGCAGTGAAAAAAGCGCTGCTGGAGCGGCTGAAAAAAATGAACGCCTGCGACGCGGCAAACAAAGACCTAATGGAGCAGTATTTGGATGCGCGGGACAGGCTCATGCATCTGGAAGATGCCTACATTGACCGATGGAACGAGTACGACGAGGCGGAGACAAACAAAATCGCAACGGAAATTGCGAACATGGGGAAACTCATGAACGCAATGGGGCTGAATGAGACCACCAAGCGCCGCGAGAAGATCGAAGCGGAAATCCGGGAACAGTTGCAGGCCAAAGGTTTGGGCGGGCCGGTGTTTGAAGATCGGATTTCTCAGTTCCTGGCGCTGTGGGACGCTTTTCAGGAGGCAAATAAAAGTCTCCGGGAGCGGGGCCGAAGCTATTTCACAACCTCCAGTTCCGGGAAATTGTACGAAAAGGACAACACGGCGAGTCGAGATATTGTGACATTTGCGAAGGCCATGCAGGATGCGCTTGATTCCATGGAAATCACCGTGAAGGGGTACACAAATCCGGACGATGATGAGCTTTGAGAATTGATTGCCCAGAAATCACAACATATCTCGACATGATTGAGCACGACGAGGAATACCCCGTGTGCAAAGAGCAGAAAATGCTCGGAAATTTCGTAAAAAACGTTTTCGAAACCGAAAAATTAAGCATAAATCGTGAACAACTAAGCAAATATTTAGGCTATCAAAAGTATTTTCCATACAAGCTTTTTGAGTGGGAAATCTTTATGTTCACGCTGCACAACTGCGTATACCGGGAGGATGGATTGATCAGATTCCCGGAGGCGTTTTTGTATATGGGACGCGGCGGCGGCAAGAACGGATACCTGTCTTTCGAGGATTTTTGCCTACTGACGCCGGTAAACGGCGTAAAGGACTACCACATCGACATCTTTGCCAACTCCGAGGATCAGGCAAAAACATCCTTTACGGATGTTTACAACGTCATGGAGCGGAATGAACGAAAGCTACAGAAGTTTTTCAAATGGAATTTGGAGGTTATCACGTCAAAGCAGACCGGGTCACAGCTGCGGTTCCGGACATCCAACGCGAAGACGAAGGACGGCGGACGGCCTGGCAAGGTGGATTTTGATGAATTCCATGCCTACGAAAACTATGACGTTGTGCGGGTCGCGAAGACCGGATTGGGCAAAAAGGAATTCCCACGGAGCACGATTATTACAACGGACGGCGACGTACGGGACGGCCCTCTGGATCATATGTTAGCCCGAAGCAAGCAGATTTTGCAGGGAGCGATTCCGGATAACGGGCTGCTACCGTTTATCTGCAAGCTGGACGCAAAAGAAGAGGTAAACGAGGAGCGGAACTGGTACAAGGCCAACCCGAGCCTACGGTACTTTCCAAACCTAATGGACGAACTGCGGCGGGAGTATGCGGACTACAAGATGGACAACATCGGCAATGCCGCATTTATGACCAAGCGAATGAACATCCCGCAGGGCAGCATGGAAACCGAGGTCACGGCCTGGGAAAACATTGTGGCTTGCAGCAGGACGGCGAAACGGGAGCCGGACGTGTGGGTAGCCGGAATGGACTTTGCCCGCACGACAGACTTTGTAGCCGTGGTGCTGTTCGGACTGGCCGGGGACGAATGGGTCTGGCAACAGCACACATGGGTTTGCAGCCAGTGCAAAGACCTGAGCCGGATCAAGTTTCCGATTCAGGACGCTGTGGAGCGGGGGCTTATTACCTGGGTAGAGGATGTGGAGATACCGCCGGAGCTACCGGCCAAATGGCTGTCCGAACAGATGGCGGAAAAACGGGTGATCGGCGTGGCAATAGACGATTACCGATTCGGGATCATGAAAAAGGCGCTGGAGGGCGTCGGCTTTGTGTCAGGAAAGGACGGCAACATTCTACAGGTCAAGGGGCGGAACATTATGCAAATCGCCCCAAGGCTGATTGCCCAGCTGAACCGGCAGCAGGTGGCGTTTGGAGACGATGCGCTGATGCGGTGGTACATCAACAACACCAAGCAGCTACTGGACACCAGAGGCAACATCACCTTTGGCAAGATCGAGCCAAAGACGCGAAAAACGGACGGCTTCATGGCGGCGGTGGCTGCGGTGACAATGGTGGATCGGCTGGAGTTGGAGCAAGCAAACAGCGCCATGGGGTTTGGCGTATTTACATTCTGAGTCAAGGAGGCAGGTATGGGAGCATTCCAAAATTTTGTGGACTGGCTGTCGGGCAAAAAAACCGGAGATTACAAAATCGAGGCGGAGCCTGTGGCAGGGACTGCGGAAACGGTAGAAAAAATACTGGATATCAAAATGCTTATGATGGCAAGCGCTGCGGGATACCTGGCGGCGGGGCTGTCTATGTGCCGGTGGCGCACGATTAAGGACGGCAAAGAGGAGAAGGGCGCGGAGTTTTTTCGGCTGAATAACCGGCCAAACGGGAACCAAAGCAAAGCGGAGTTTTGTGCAAGGCTGGTGTTCTGGTTGGCGATGCAAAACGAGGCGCTGGTGTTCTCGCCAAACGGGAAAGACCTGTATGTGGCAGACAGCTGGAACGTGGAGCGCCGGGGGACACAGACGGATATCTATCGGAATGTGAGCGTGGACGACGACACCAGGACATATACATTCAGCGCAGCGGAAGTCATGCATATCAAGATGGACTGGACGGGACTGTCCCCGCTGCTCAGCAGCATCGGGGACGAGTATGAGACCATGATTGGGACGGCATACGGTGGATACCGGAGGCAGAGCGGAACAAAGGGCGTATTAAACATCGTAGGGCTGGAATCCGGCACGGAAGCACAACGAACGGCGCTGATGAACCGGTTGCAAGCCCAGCTCAAAACGTTTTTCAACAGCCAAAACGGGGCCCTGACGCTAAATACAGGATATACCTACACCCCGATTGCAACGTCGGCGAGGAACACCAGCGAAATGAACGATATTGCAAACATGACGGACGAGTTTGCCGAACGGCTGGGGCTGGCGCTGCGGGTGCCGGTGGCGTTGATGAAAGGCAGCGTAGAGAACACGGAAAATGCAAGAACCGACCTTGTGATGTTCGGAATCCGGCCCATTGCCCAGGCGTTTGAACAGGAATACAACGCAAAGCGGCTGGGAGAAAAGGAATACACACGGGGGTCAAGGCTGTTTATTGACCCACTGCCAATCCAGCTGGGGGACACGGGAGCCCTGCCGCAATTCTGCGAACGAATGACCAGCTGCGGACAGTACAGCGTGGACGAGCTTAGAGACCTGCGTGGAGAGCCGCTGTTGGGAACTCCGGAGGCGCAGAAGCATTACATTACCAAAAACTACGGATTGCTGGAAAACCCGGATGAAGCGGCGGGACAAGCCGCAGACGGGGCACAGGGCTCTAAGGACAACGAAATACCGGAAGGGGGTGAGACAACATGATCGTGCCATATCAGTTTGCGGCACCGGCGCAGGAAAATGAACCGGCTCACCTGTATATTTTGGGAGACATCGTGGAGGGCGCGTGGACTTGGCCCGGGGAAGGCAGTCCGGTGACACTGCTGGACAAGCTGGGGGAATGCGGCGCAAAGGAGCTGATCTGCCACATTGATTCCTACGGCGGCAGCACGTCGGCGGGAATCGCCATGTACAACATGCTTAAAAATTGCGGGGCAAGCGTTACCACCATTGCAGAGGGGTTCTGCTGCTCGGCGGCAAGCCTGGTGTTTATGGCGGGGGACAAACGTCTCATGCGGGGTGCAAGCCTGCTCATGATCCACAACGCCTGGGCAAATGCGGCGGGGAACGCGGCAGAACTGCGAAAGACAGCGGATGACCTGGATAAAATCAGCAAAACTGCGGCGAACATCTACCGGGAACACACAAGCCTGGAAGACGGAAAGCTGGAGGAACTGCTGGACGCAGAAAGCTGGATCGACCCGGAGGAGGCCGTACAGTGGGGGTTTGCCACGGCGGTAGAGCAAGAGAACCCACAGGAGGATGCAGCGTATTCCTCGGCGTTCCAGTGCATCAGAGATGCGCTGAGAAAAGAACCGGAACCGCCAAAGACGGCGTTCCAAAAAATGTTTCAAAATTTCATGTAAAGGAGCGAAAGCGAATATGGGAATCAAAATGACCAAAACCCTGGAAGACAGCAAGAAGGAGTTTCGCGCTGCGTATTCTTCCGCCATGCAGGAGGGCAGCGAACAGAAAATGATTGCCTGCCTGGAGAGCTACAGCGAAAACGTGTGCGCGGCAATGCTTCAGGAGGCACAGAGCCTGTCCGTGGCACAGAGAAACGATGCAACCGTTTTGGCGGCAAGAGGTGTGCGGCAGCTGACCAATGAGGAGACCGCGTACTACAAGGCGCTGGCGGCGGCAATGAAAACGGACGTGTCCGGCGTGAAAAACGCGCTGACTGACATTTCCGTCACCATGCCGGAAACCATCATCGACCAGGTGATGCAGGATGTAAAGTCCAACTTTGAACTGCTGGACGCCATTGATTTTGTAAACTCCAGCTACATGACCAGCTGGATTTATAACAAGCAGGGCGTACAGACCGCAAAGTGGGGCGCAATCGGCAGCGCCGTCACCAAGGAGCTGTCCGGCGCGTTTGGCAAAATCAGCGTGACCACCTGCAAGCTGACAGCATTCATGGCGGTGAGCCAGGACTATCTGGATCTGGGCGCGGCATGGCTCGACCGGTACGTGCGGGCAATTCTCACCGAAGCGGCAGGAACAGCCATGGAGGCTGCAATCGTGGACGGCGCAGGAAACGCAGACAGCGCAGACTGCCCGGTTGGCATGACCAGAGACCTGGACAAGGGCAACACAGACGGTTCCACCGGACTGACCACCTATCCCCAGAAGACCGCAACCAAGGTGACCAGCCTTGACCCGGCGACTTACGGCGCGATCCTGGCAAAGCTGTCGAAGACTACCACCGGAAGAAACAGAAAGGTGAGTGGCGTGATTCTGGTGTGCAATCCGGAGGACTACTTTACCAAGATTATGCCTGCCACTACCTATATGACGCCTTCCGGCGGCTACGTGTCTAACGTCCTCCCGTTCCCCACCAGGGTGATTCAGAGCGAGGGATGCCCCAAGGGAAAGGCCGTGGTTGGCCTTGGAAAGCAGTACATCGGAATGCTGGGAGCGGGCAGCAAGAAGGGCGTTGTCACCTATGATGACTCCGTGCAGTTCCTGGAGGACAACCGGGTATACAAGATTCGGCTGCTGGGCAATGGACGGCCCAAGGACAACACCAGCTTTGAGGTGCTGGACATCTCCGCGCTGGAAGCGCTGGCCTATAAAATCGTGCAGGAGAGCACCGGAGACGCGGTGGGAGGCTAAACCATGGCACTGATGGAAGATGCGCTGGCGTATCTCCAAATCACCTGGGAGGACAAAACCCTCCAGCGTAAGCTGGAGGGCGGGATTGAACGGGGGAAGGTGCTGCTGGAGGAATATGCCGGGACAACGCTCAACTTTGACGTTCCGGGCACGCCGCAAGCGCTGCTGTTTGATTATCTCCGGTATGTGCGGAGCGACGCCACGGAGATGTTTGAGATCAACTATCAGCGCGACCTGATGCGCCTGAGAAATCTGTACGGCGTAAACGGGGAGGAGCTGGAGGAGTAGCCATGAGAAGCATTGAAACACCTCTGGGGCCGCAGACGTTCACGGACGGGCTTGCCATTTTCCACCGGGTAAAAAATGGAGCCGGAAAGGGCGACAGACCGAAATACACCATGGAGGAATTCCTCCGGGTGCCGTTTACCGAAAAAAAGGTGGGCGACGTAAGGTATTATGCGGCCATGCAGGCGGACAGCAGGATATCAAAGGTGGTGAGGATTCCGCGCGTTTCAGGCATTCAACCATCCGGGGACATCGTAACGCTTTCCGGGGATGACCGGCAATACAAGGTACAAAAAGTCGCACGGAACACCATGACAACCCCGGAGAGCCTGGACGTGACGCTGGAGATCAGCAAGACCCAGTACAAAACGGAGGTGGCCGAGGGTGACAGTACAGGAGTTTAAGGACAAGCTGGTGGAGGCGGTCAGCGTGCCGGTCTACCACCTGATGGCGGCCCCGGACGACGAATGCCCCGTGCTGTGCTGGCAGGAGCTGGAGACGAACAGCAGCTACGGGGACGATAAACCGGTGGCAACCGTGGCACTGTGTCAGCTGGACTACTACACCGCGAAAGAATACGACGATATACCGGGCACCATCCAACTGGCGCTTAATGACATGGGCGTAAATTATCAGTTTGACGACATGACGTATGACAACGACCGGGAGGAATGGCGGTACATCTGGACGGTGACGTTCCTGGGCGGTGTGTGACGTGGGAAAGATCATATTTACCAGCAACTCGCAAAAGCTGCTTGAGCTGGCGCTGGACGCAGGGGAAGAAAACGTGGAAGCGGCAGTGGAAGCCGGGGCAAAGCTGCTGAAGACCTACACCTACAACAAGGGCAGGGCCATGGGCGTGAAGAGAACCGGCGATACGCTGAGGGCTCTGACCGTGAAAGCACCGAAAAAAGGTGCGGATGGCTGGGAATGCTACGTGACCTACACCGGGCGGAACCGAAAGGGGAACCGAAATGCGGAAGTGGCATTTATCAACGAGTATGGCAAACGGCACCAACCGGCAAGAGCGTTTAACCGGCTGGCGGTAGAAACTGGAGAACAAGCAATCGTGCAGCGCATGGAAGACGTGCTGCTGAAGGAACAATAGAAAGGAATGATTTGATGGCAACCAATAAATTTGGAGTGGGCGTAAGACGGATGATGATTTTTCCGCTGAAGGCGGAGACGGACACGGAAAGCCCCACCTATGATGCAGCGCTGGAAATCGGAGACACCAACGCGATTAAGGCCAGCCCCACCACCGCGAACGCTACCGCAGACGGAGACGACAAGCAGGTGGCGAACATCTCTCAGGTGACAGGCTGGACGGTGGAATGGACCGGTTGGGGCGTACCTGCGGAGACTGCGGGAAAACTGTACGGCCACACCCTGACCGGCACCAGCACCAAGCAGGTGGATGAAAAGATGGAGGATATCGCGCCTTACGTCGGCATCGGCTATCTGCGCACCATGGCAGACAAGACCAACAAAAAGACCTTTATGGCCTACTACTACTACAAGGCCCAGGCGGTGCAGGGAGACGAGGAGAGCACCTCCGGCGGCTCCAGCTTGAACCTTGCGTCCACCACCGTGACCTTTAACGCAATCGAGCCGAGCTTTGGCCCCACCAGAAGCTATCAGGAGTTCGACACCGAGGCTGCGGCGGTGGAGTGGCTTAAAACCAAGGCCGGTCAGGCGGGTTAAACCATGGGCGGCGTACTGAATATGCCGAGGGTGACACTCGGCGGATGGAAATTCCGGCTCCTGTGGAACGGACGGGCCATGATTGAATGGACACAGCAAGCGGATGAAGACCAGGACTTCGGGATGGAAAGCCCGGAGCGGGTGGCAGCAATAATGCACCTGATGGCGCGGGAAGCATCCGCCGCTTGCAGCGTCTACGGTTACGACGCAGACCCGGTGCCGGACACGGAAGAACTGGAAAAATATCTCCGGTACGCTGCGGGGCCCTGGGAGATACAAAGCGCGATTGACAGCATCAATGCGGCCATTATGTACGGAACCTACCGGGACTACAAACCAGAGGAAAGCGACATGGTGGACATTGACACGATCGAGTTAAAAAAAAACTAAGTGAAATGGGTGCCGCGCCGGACGACGACACGCTATCGGCGGCAAGCTATATAGCGGTGGGCGTCCGGTGCGGCCTTAGCATCCAGGAGACCTTGCAGTACCCGGTCGGGATCATTACCGACCTTTGGGAGATTTACAAGCAGTCACACGGGTTGACGGAAAATGCAGAGCAATAGGAGGTGGCAGCATGGCAAACGGACGCAGTATTGCAACCAAAGTGAGCATTGAGGGAGAAAAAGCGTACAAAAGCGCAATCAGCAGCATCAATACGGCGCTGAAAACGCTGAAAACGGAAATGACTGCGGTAACAGCGACGTTCCAGGGCAATGCCAACTCCCAAGAAGCACTAAGTGCAAAATTAAACACGCTGGTAAACACGCTGGCAAAACAGCGTGAAAAAATAGAGACACTAAACAAAGCGATTAAAGCGGGGAAAGAAGCCCAACAGCAGTGGAAGAACCAGATTGCGAAAACGCAGACGGCGCTTGACAAGAACGCCGAAGAAATAGAAAAACTGGACAAGGCCACAAGCGGAGGTGCGACTCAGTGGCTTACCTATAAAAAGCAACTGGACGCAACAGAACAGGAGCTGGAGGAGCTTAAAAACACAGAGGGTGACACGGCGGAAGCTCAGGAAGAATTAAAAACAAAAATTGCCGAGCTGAAATCGAAAATGAAGGAGCTGGACGACAGCACCGGAGGCGTTTCGGAGAAAATGGGGACGCTGCTGGAGGAACAGGAAAAGCAGACGCGCACCATGACCACGCAGCAAGAAGGGCTACAGAAGGTAACAGACAAAACGGAACGCTGGCAGGCACAACTAAACACAGCAAAAGCGGAAGAAGCAAACCTGTCACGTGAAATAGAGAAAACGAACGGTTACCTGGACGAAACAAGAGGGAAAACCGACCACTGCGCGACCTCCATTGACAAGATGGGAAAAGAGGTCAAAGAAGCGGCAGCGGACATGGAGGACGGTGCAGACAGCACATCCCGTGTCAGCGAATCCTTTGATGCACTGTCCTCTATTCTGGTCACCTCCGGCGTTGTAGAGGGAATCCGCAAGGTTGCGTCGGCGCTGAAAGAGTGCGTGGACGTGTCGGCAGATTTCCACTACACCATGGCGACGGTGCAGGCCGTATCCGGCGCGACCACGGACGAAATGGGCAAGCTGGAGGCCCAGGCAAAGGACTATGCCTCTACCACGGTGTTTATGGCCCAGGACGTGGCGAATGCCTATCAGGTCATGGGTCAGGCGGGCTGGACGGTGGACGAAATGCTGGACTCCATGGCAGGCACCATGAGCCTTGCATCGGCCTCCGGCGAAGACTTGGGGGACACAACCAACATGGTTGTGGACGCTATGACCGCATTCGGATATGGTGCAGACCAGGCGGGACACTTTGCGGACGTACTGGCAAGAGCTTCGGCGGACACAAACACTTCTGTGGCCCTGCTGGGCAACAGCTTCCAGGCCTGCGCCACAACGGCGGGCGGCATGGGCTACAGCATTGACGACGTCGCGGTAGCTTTGGGTATTATGGCAAACAACGGCCTCAAGGCGGAGATGTCCGGCACGGCGCTGACCACGGCGCTGACCAGAATGTCCGGCGCAAATGAGACGGCAAACGGAGCCATGGAAGACCTGGGGCTGACCATGTTTAACGCAAGCGGACAGGCAAAGCCGCTGGGACAGTTCCTCGGGGAGCTGCGGGACAGCTTCGCGGGAATGACAGAGGAGCAGAAGATCAACAACGCCTATATGCTGGCAGGTCAGCGGGGCATGAAGGGACTGCTGGCAATCGTTAATGCCAGCGACGAGGACTGGAACAACCTGACAGAGTCCATTGCAAACTGTTCCGGTGCGGCGGAGGATATGTCCAATATCAAGCTGGATACCTACACAGGGCAGGTAAAGCTGACGCAAAGCGCGTTGGAAGGGCTGGAAATCGCGGTAGGAGACAAGCTGACACCGGCGCTGGGGGAGCTGGCAGAAAAGTTTACCGGTTTTTTGAACGGTGCAACAACCTTTGTAAATGTCAATGAGGCGGCAGTACCGGTTATCACAGGTGTTGTGGCGGCGCTGGCGACGTTTACAACCGGGGTCACGGTTGCGACAACGGCGGTAAAGGTATTTCAGCTGGTGACAAGCACACTGGGCGGGGTGCTAAATCCGATTGCTTTGGCAATCGGAGGAATCAGCATTGCGGCGGGGCTGTTGGTGACGGATTTCACGGCGCTGGGTGGTGCAGAAGAAGACTTCCGGGCAAAACACGAAGCAACAATGGCGAGTTTTGACACCGAAACGGAAAACGTGGCGGTGTTGGCGGCAAGACTGGACGAACTGACAAGCAAGTCAAGTCTTAATGCAGCAGAGCAGGCAGAAGTGGAAGCAATCGTCGGAAGCCTAAACGAGAGTGTCCCAAATCTGGGGCTTGAATACGACAAACTAACCGGCAGCGTGAATATGACAACGGACGCCATCGTCGCAGCGGCAAAGGCGATGGCAAACCAGGAAAAGATCACGGAAGACTATGAGCTGCTAAACACGTTGACCGACAAATTGGCAAAATCGCAAATCACCCTTGGAGAGTCCGAAATCAGCCTTGCGGAGGCGCAAGACGCCTACGACGCGGCGCTGAAAGAGTACAACGAGCACCTGGGAGAAGCCCCAGGCGTTGTGTCAGAATATAAAGACGCGCTAAACAACGCAAAAGACGATCTGGAATTCTGGGAAGAACAGGTACAACGGGACACGGACGCGACAAGCGGATATCAAACGGAAATCGACAACACGACGGCAGAAATCAAAGAGCTGAGCTCTGCGACCACAACAGCAAGCGAAGAAAACGAAAATTTTGCGGAGTTTACGGAAGCCGCCGGGGATGCTCTGGAAGCCGAAACCGAGGAGATGAAGGAGGCCAACGAGGCACTGGCGGATGTATACGCCAAGGCCAAGGACGCAACGGAATCCGGCGGAGACCTAAGAGACGTTTATAACGAGCTGGAAAGCGAGTTCGAAAAGTACAAGGACGCCGCGTCGGAGGCGGCGGTAAAGACAGCGGAAATACAGCTGGCGGCACTGAACCTGAGAGCCACCAACGAGGAACTGATTACGCAGTATCCGGGGCTGGTGGCCGGAGTAGAAAGCCTGGGCTATCCGTTGGAAAGCCTCAGTCAATGGCTGATTAACAACGAGATCAGCGCGGAGGAATGGGGCGAAGGCGTAAACAGCGTCAAGGACGGAATTGTAAACGGGCTCCAAGAGCTGAGTACGGACGCAGGAATCTCACTGTCGGAAATGGCGGCGAACCTGAAACACAACGTACAGGCATACCAGAGCTGGGACGAGAACCTGACATACCTGATGCAGCAAGCGGTTGATGCGAACGATCAGGGGGCAATCGACCTGGTAAACCAGATGCGAGACCTTGGCGTAGGGTATGCGGCCCAGGTGCAGGCCATGCGGGACGATACGTCCGGCATCTTCTGGGACATGGCTGAAGACATGGAAGCGGCAGGTCAGGCGGGCGCAACCGGATACTACAACGGAGTCGAAGGGAGCAAAGAAAGCGCCACAGGCGTATGGGACGAAATCAGCACGACCGGTGCAACGGAAGCACAGACAGGAGACTATGAAGGAGCCGGTGCGGACAATGCAGAGGACTACGCGGGCGGAATCGAAGACCAGACCGGGACCGTGGAAACGGCTGCGGAGGCGGTTTCGGACGCCGGTGCGGGCGCTGCTGAGGGCGAAAAGAGCAAATACAGGGACGCAGGCGGGAGCGCGATCACCCAGTTCAAAATCGGGATGCTTGGCAAGCAAGAAAGCGTCAAGGTGGCGGCGCAGACCATAGCGGCAAGCGCGGCAAGTCAGTTTAACTCTGTGAGCTGGTACAACGTTGGATACAACATTGCAGCGGGCGTGGCGAGAGGAATCAACGCAAATAGCTGGATGATTAAACAAGCGGCGGAAAATGCTGCGCAGAATGCATACGAGGCGGCAAAAGACAAGCTGGGGATTCGGTCTCCGAGCCGGGTCATGGCAGAGGTAGGCCGGTATTATGACGAGGGCTTTGCACAGGGCATTACGGAGCATATCAGCGAGGTAACAAAGGCGGCGAATCGGATGTCACGGGAAAGCGCAACGGGCGTTTACGGAGCAGGAAGCCGCGCAGAAACAGCGAAAAAGAGCGCGGGCAACGACAACGGGAATCAGAAGCTAGAAAAAATACTGGAGCAGTACCTGCCGGAAATCGTAGAAAAGATGGACAACGGGAGCGGGATCACTGCAAAGGGGCTGGCGAAGGCGGTAGCGCCGTATATCGACAGCGATCTCGGCAACAAAGAACGGAGGAAGCGCCGTGGCAACTAATCACTACCACTCGGTGGATTTTACAAGGGAGGCAAACGGGGAGACGGTAACGTACAACTCCTATGAGGATTGGGGGCTGTACCTGACGGAGCCGGTGGTGGTCTCCGCCCCGGAACCAAACACCTATATGGTGGAGGTTCCAGGGCGGAACGGAAGCCTCGACCTGACGGAAAGCACCATCGGGACAGTGACCTATCAGGATCGGGAGATTGAGTTTCCGTTCCTCTGCCGGAAGAAGCGGAGGGAATGGAACAAAATCTACACGGACGTGATGAACGCGGTACACGGCAGAAAATGCGAGATTACGTGCAGCGACGATCCGGAATATACCTATGAGGGACGGGTGACTGTGGACGAATGGGACGCGGACGGAACAATGGCATTTCCGACGCTTCGGGCGACGGTAAGACCATTTAAGACTGAAAAAACGGAGCGGGAATATGCGGTGGAGCTGTCGGCAGAGAGTGAAAAGAAAATCAGGCTGATTGGCGTCAGGAACGATATGTATACGCTAAACTCCGGAAGCGGTGACGCGAAGAAAACGGTGATTGTATTTGGCTCTAAAAACGTAAGGAGCGTTGACTGGAGCCTTTTTAAGGCACTGACGGTGGAATACGACAAAAAAGCCGGAAGGAAAGTAAGCATCGAGGTCAAAGCCGGGGAAAAGAGCGCGGGAAGTCTGGAGCAGGTGCAGAGCACACATTACGCCTGGACGCTGGAAAAGGCAAAAGCCACAATTGATTGGGGAAAAATCTACAGAGTGACCGTGACGGGAGATGTAAGCAATGTGAAGATATTCGGAACACTGCAAGCAAACGCGACAATCACGGTGGAAGGGTCGGCAAAGCCGGTAATCCCAACCATTGAGACAACCGCAGACGTAAAGATCACGGTCAACGGGCAGGCCTATGACGTGACCGCAGGAACCTATTTTAACGAAAATATTATAATCCGGAATGACCCGGTGACGTTTGCAATCGCCGCGAAGAATGCAGTGACCGGAGGCGAGACTGTGGCGGTACGGTACAGGAGGGGAAGCCTATGAACGTGAACAGCAACCCGGCGCTGTGGGCGATTTATGCGGGGGATGTGTGCATCGACCATCCGAACCTGTACGATCAGGGGCGGGTGGTGGCGGACATCGAAATTGATCTGGAGGTAAACGCCCATGGGTCGCTGAAATTCACGGTGCCGATTACAAACCCCGGGTATGATACGGCAACACAGCTGGGGACGGTTGTAATTGCAACCTACGGCGGAAGAAAAGTATTTCGGGGGCGGGTGGCGGACACCACGCGGGACTTTTACAACAATGTGGAGGTGTACTGTGAGGGGCAGTTGGCGTTCCTCTGCGACTCCATGCTGCCACCGTTTGCCTATAAGGGTACAGTGACAAATTTTTTGAAGTTTATCCTGGACACCCACAACAGTGAGGTGGAGGATTACAAAAAGCTATACCTGGGGACTGTGACGGTGACAGACCCGGACAACAATGGGGTGTTGGTACGTTCCAGCGAATCCAGCATATCCAGCTGGGAGGCGGTATCGGGGCGGCTGATTGATATGCTGGGCGGGTACGTAATGGTCAGGGAGACGGACGGGAAATATTATGTGGACTACCTGGCGGAGCTGACCGAGAAAAGTAATCAGACTGTGGAATTCGGGGAAAATCTGCTTGATCTGGAGGAGCACATTGACACCGAGAACATTGTAACGGTGCTCTACCCGTTCGGTGCGCGAATCGAAGAAAACGGCACCAACGAGAACACCTACGACAAATACATGGAGGAGCCGGAATCACAGGGGCTAACGGAATGGCACGGAAACCGGGTGACGGTGCGGGAGGCTAACAGCGGAACCATGTATGTGGAAGATGCGGATGGAATCAACGTGTGGGGAAAAATCTGGGGGACGAACGTATGGGACGATGTGACACTGCCCAGCAATCTGCTGACCAAGGCAAAAGAATGGCTCAAAAACCAGGTAAAGGCCACGACGACCATCGAACTGAACGCCGTAGACCTGAACATTGTAAACATTGAGATTGACAATATCCAGCTGGGGGAAATCGTACACGTGAGGTCAGCACCGCACGATCTGGAGACGGATATGCCGTGCCTCAAAATCCATCTGGAGCCGGGAGCACCGGACAAAAGTACGGTGACGCTGGGGGCAACGGCAACGGAGCTGACCAAGAGCATTGCGAAAGAAAAGCAGGAAGCCACGACACCGGAGGAGATTGTGAAAAAGGTGTGGGAGCGGATGACGGCGGCTGAGGGGGTGGCGACGTAATGTACACCATCAAGCGGGAGACGCTGGCGGCAATCACAAAGAAAATCAGAGAGAAGACGCACAGGACGCAAACGATCCTAGGGGAAAATATCCCGGCAGAAATTGAAACGATCTGGGCAAAACCACCGAACATCAACACAAACGGCGGGGTATCGCCGGACAGCTCAAACTTTGACGGGGCCATGGCGGCGGTGGTTTGCGGAATGACCTACTGGAACGCAAAGGCAAGCGGGACACGGGCGTTTGCATACCAGGACGGATACGGCCCGATGAAGCCGACTAACGCGGACGGAACCGGGAGATTGTCCGACGAAAACGGAGCGGGCGTTATGGACTGCTCGTCTTACACCGGTTTTGTGCTGCGAGGGATCGGGTACCTTAAAAGCCCGTTTGCGGGGATCACCGGGGCGAATCAGTCCTATGCTCCACAAAACGTAAAAGCAACAAATGACGCATGGGCGGAACCGTTTTTTGATAAGCAACCGCTGGATGCCGACATTGCATACATCGGGGACAAATACAAGACGACGGACGGGTACCTGCGGATTGTGACAGCCTCGGACATTGCGGCCTACTATGCCAGAATGGCACTGACCTTCTGGCCTGGGGAACGGAACGTGAAGCCAGGAGACCTGTGCTTTTTCTACAAAACAAACGACAACGGGACACTGGTGTATCCAAAGCGATATTTCGGGATCAGCCACGTGGGAATGATGATTAGCGAGGACAAATTCCTCAACATCACCAGCTATCCGGCAAGCGGAAACCTGATTGTAACAAATACGTCGGCAAGAGCACCGTTTCTATACGCGAGGCCGCTGTACGGGGCGCTGACAAACGGCGCACGCGGAGATTTAAGCGCAGGGGGAACAGACCTTATTCCGGACGTTTGGTCGGGAATATCGCAAGGGAGCAGCACCACAAACGGGCTGGGATTCACGCTGACCGGGAAAAAATTGAGCCTGAGCGGACAGGCAACGTCCGGCATTACAAAAACGCTGATCTCAAAATCCTGCCCGGTTCAGCTGCCGCCGGGAACATACAAGCTATCCGGATTTGTCAACGGAACGGGAACCAATACGAAAAATGCAAGCCACTCCATGTGGGGAATCCGGCTATATGATGCAGACACCGGGAGCGGGATCGCCGGAACGACAACCAGCAGTGACGGGGCCAGCACGGCAGAGCGAACGCCGGTGTGGGATATCGGAGGCGGCGCGACGTTCACGCTGACGGGAACCACGAGGGTTTACGCGAATATGTGGCTGACAAGCAGCATGGACGTGAGCGGGATCTCGGCGGAGCCGAAACTGTATAGAATGTGAAAGGAGTGAGGAAATGGAAATTGAGTTATCCAACGGACAGCTAAAATTCTGGCAGTGGGATACCAAGCAGAAAGTCCAGGTGCCGGAGAATGTGCCGACGGTGCATTTTAAGTTTGGGAGTTCTGCGGTGCAGTTTCCGGTAACAGACCGGTGGGTGGACGTGCCGGACGAGCTGCTGCAAACCGGGAAGGACATCCTCCTTTGGACTTACAAAAAGGATCACACCCTGGACGCGGCACGAATCCCGGTGGAGAAAAGGCCGAAACCGGCGGGATACGCATACACCCCGACGGAGATCAAAACGTGGGAGGCACTGGACAAGCGCATTGAAGCGCTGGAAGCTGCAAACGTGCAGGCCAACTGGGATCAAAACGACGCCAGTGCGGCGGACTATGTGCGGGGTAGGACACACTACGTTGGGACAAAACACGACGTGAGGGTCATCAAACAGACTTCTGGGAAATTCTCACCCGAATTAGGACTCATCGTCGGGAACACTTACCGGGTAGACTACGATAGAGGTAGCGGGTTTGGCGTTGGCGAGGAATTTGTCTGCAAAGACCTTAATGAGGGCAAAGACGGGATAGAGCCAGCCCCTTACGTTGGGCATGCCAACGGAAACGGTAATCCAGACCCATACCTGATTTTCGACAACAGCATCGATATCCTCCCTGCTTTTGACCACATGGTAAACATTAAGGGATGGAAAATCGAAGGGGACTTTGCGGCCGTCAAAACCCTTGACTTAAAGTACATCGACCCTGAGCTGCTGAAACGCATTAAGGCGCTTGAGGACGGTGGCGGCGTTGCCGGTGTATCCTCCGTCAACGGTGAGACCGGGCACGTGACTATCACCGCCTCTGGGATTGGAGCTGCCACACCGAGCGAGGTTACATCCGCTGTAAATAGTGCCTGGAGCGAGGCGCAGAAGAAGTTGCAACCGATGTTTGATGCCAAACAGCCAGTCGGTGACTACATTACGCAGGACGGGCTACAGACCGCCACCAATGCCGCACTAGCGCAGGCGAAAGCGTCCGGAGAGTTTGACGGTGCTCAGGGGCCAAAGGGTGACCCCGGTGCTACCGGTCCACAAGGCCCCGCTGGGGCCGGGCTGAATGTCACCGGCGCAACCGTAGGCCAGACCGTTAAAATCTCTGCGGTGGATGATAACGGTGTACCGACTGCGTGGGAGCCGGTGGATATGGCGAGCGAAGAGAAGTGGGAAAAGATTGCGGATGTGGCGCTGACGGCAGATGTGCCCGTCTATCAACTTGCAGACTTTGGCACATACCGCAAGGTTAAAGTGCTAATATCACGCTCGGCATACGTGAGCGGGTTAAATAAAAATGTCTGGTTTAGAGTCAGAAGTAAAACAGCGGAGGGTGACGTGATAGCTGCAACTTACGTCACGGGAGCATACGGCTACATCGCGTTGGAAATCAACGCAGAAATGGGCGATATGTTTACAAACGTTGGGACGTTGAGCACGAACAACAGGGAGACGCAGCAGAGCGTCGCGAGAACAATAGATGTGGTCAGCCCCGCAGACCCGAGTGAATACGGGCTATATATGATGTTTGTGGATACATCCGTTGTCCAATCTGGAGATACTGTAAACGTGTATGGGGTGAAGCGATGAAAATCTACGAGAACGGCATCTACCGTGACATGACCGCCGAGGAAATCATGGCCATGCAGAAAGCACAGCTCGAAATGGAGCGCAACATTGAGCCGCTGACGGACAGCGATAAACTTGCATTAATGCTGGCGGCAATCCCGGAGGAGCCGGTGCCGACGGTGGCACCAAAGGTAGGATACAAATGGCAACCGGTGTACAGTTCCTCCGCCGGGTTTGCGTGGGAGCTGGTGGAGGATCCGGACGCGCTGGGCACTCTGGCAAATCCACTGCGCTGGGTAGCGGGGCATGAAGTCAGAGCGGGGTACCACTATACCGACGGCACAAGGCTCTATGTCGCACTGGAGGACGGCGTGCCGACTGGGTTTGAAGACGAAACATATTTTGCGGAGGTGTAATTATTGGAGCTTGTGATTGCAATCGTGCCGCCACTCATTACAGGGGTGCTGGCGCTGGTGGGCGTGGTGATTACTAGCCGCAGCACGGCAAAAAAGATGCAGGCGAACCTGGAGAAAAACCAGGCGGTCACGGAGACGAAGATTGAGGAGCTGACCCGGGAGGTCCGGGAACACAATGGATTTGCACGGCGGATGCCCGTCGTTGAGGAGCAGATCAAAGTCATTAACCATCGGATTAAAGATTTGGAGGCTGATAATCATGACCATGACCATTAAGACAAAGATGTGGTGGAAGGCCGCAGGTATCCGCGCCGTGAAAACCGTGGCGCAGACGGCAGTTGCAATGATTCCCGCCGCCGTGACCATTGGCGCGGTGGACTGGAAGACGGTAGTGGGCACTGCGGCATTGGCGGGTATCGTGAGCCTGCTGACGAGCATTGCAGGACTGCCGGAAGTGAATGTGGAGGAGGACGGAGACAATGGCTAAACAGCTGTGTATTGACGTGTCCGAGCACAACGGCACAATCGACTGGGCCGCAGTCAAAAAGGCTGGGATTAACTATGCCATTATCCGGGACGGCTACGGAACGAGCCACGTTGACAACTGCTTTGTGCGCAATATGGAGGGCGCGATTGCCCATGGTGTCCATATTGGTATCTACCATTTTTCTTACGCTCTGAGCGCCGCCGGAGCCAAAGCGGAAGCAGAATACGTCCTCAAACTGATCCAGCCGTACAAGGACAAGATCGTATTGCCGGTATTTTTTGATTTTGAGTATGATACCGTGGACTACGCAAAAAAGCAGGGCGTGACCCTGGGCAAGGAGGCGTTCAACGCCCACACCGTGGCGTTTTGCGATACCATTCAGGCGGCGGGGTACCGGGCTGGTGTCTACTACAACCTGGACTATCTGCACCGTTACGTGGACATTGACCGGATCGGCAAATACGTGCAGTGGTACGCCCAGTATTCGTCCACCGCTTCGGCGACCACCTGGGATTTGTGGCAGTACTCCAGCAGCTACACGATTACAGGTTGCGCCGGTAAGTTTGATGTCAGCGTGCTTAAAAACTCCGGCAGCGTCACCAACAGCCGGAAGTACAAGCTGGGATGGAACAAGGATGATAAGGGCTGGTGGTATGCGGACACAGAATCCACCTATTACAAGTCCAGATGGGCAAAGATCAACGACAAGTGGTACAGCTTTGACAAGGAGGGCTATATGTTGAGCAATACGTGGCAGGTAGAGGCCGGGGGTGACACCTACTATCTCGGCGCGGAAGGAGATATGCAGACCAATATGGTTGTAGGCCTTGGCGCAGACGGGAAACTCCAGCCCATTGAGCCGTGGTATCACACTCTGGGCGAGGTGCCGCAGGGATACCGCAAGGAGCTGGACAAGCTGGTGGACGCCGGGAAGCTCAAGGGCAAGAGTGGAAGCGGAGATGATATGGTGCTGGATATGCCGCTGAGCGCACTGAGGGTGCTGATTATCCTGAGCCGATAACAGGAGGTGACGGGGATGCAGATCAAGGACTACACGACACCGGAACTTGAGCATTTCCGAGCGGCCTGCAATTTTACAAGCCTGGAGCGGGAGTTTTTTGACCTGCGGGCGGCAGGAATCACGATGGAAAGCTGCTGCGACGCAATGGGGTATTCTATTGGCGGGATACGGCATATTTCCGGACGGGTGAAAAATAAGATGAAACGGGTATAACAAAAACTCCCCCTCCGAGATGGAGGGGGAGTTTTGCGATTATGCATCAGCGGCTTGCATGATACAAATAATCTAAATAAAGTATATATTTCAATCCACAGGGCTTACGCCCTGACAAACACATGATAGCATCAAAACATGATCCTGTCAAGGCGTTTTACAAAAATTCCCCTCCAAAAATGGAGAGGAATTTTTGCGACTGTGCATCGGTAGACCGAGCTGCAACTAATCTAAACAAAGTACACTTTTCAATCCACTGAGGTTGTCCCCCAGACAAATTTATAGTAGCATCAAAAGGCGATTTTGTCAAGTAGCCAAACAAAAATAACCTCCGCCTTTGACGGAGATTATTTTTGCTCGATCAAGATATAATCTATATTTCAATCCACAGGGCGTAAGCCCTGACACGCTGCATACTCCAATCTATCTTAGGTTCATCCCCACAGGTGTGGGGTTATGACTGGCATATGCAACAGTTGTAGGTCTCCCTACGCTGGCAGTATAGCATGGTTACGCTGGACTGTCAAGTAGTTTTTTGAGGATCACGGGGATTCTTTGCTGTTGATCCACTCATAGCAAACGGAGTATGCGTCATTGAGCTCACGTTCTGCCTCCGCGTCCTTTTCATCCTGGGGCCTGCTGTCAAAGAGCCGCTTGACAAGGGCGAGACCCTCACGGAAATAGTATTTGCGCAGAGCCTCCAACTTGGTGTATGCGTCCCGGTGTTCCTTGATTAGCTGGGCGCGCACCTCACCCGCTACCTCAAAATAATGCGAGGTCATGTCGTTTCGTGCAGTGTTCTCAATGGATTTGTCGGCGAAAACAGAGCGATTGTAATTATAGATGCTGTCTCTAATTGCGTCGGCGGCAACACTGAGATTTTGATTCAAATTCTCGTAATAAAGAAGTATTTCATCCTTGCAGCGCTCCAATACGTCGGCCTTTGATTCCATAGTAATTCCTCCTTTTAATTTCTCCAATCTCCGTTTGCGATATCAAGGGCTCTTTTTATCCACTTGACATCATCCTCAGAGGTGGCGGTGCAGTCGTCCATGGTTTTTCCACGCATACTGTCAGCAAAAATTTCTAGCACGTGTTGTGTGGTGGCAAGCTCAGGATGACCACTATCTATGAGGGTTTGCCGGTAATCCTCTATATTCCACGTTGGGATCACCTGCCAGAGATCATAAAGATATTCCGGTATGCAAACGTCAATCGTCTTCTGTGACGGACTGTAGCTGTTTTTTATGGTTTTGCACTTGTGCCAGTTGTCACAAAACTCCATGTATGGCATGGTAACAATCTGCTCACAGCCTGCTTGCCACCGTGGTTTTTCAATCACGCTATACACGGCGACCCGCAGGAGGTTGATTGCATAATCCGGCGGGGTGCGGTCTCCGGTCTCCCATGATATGAGGGTGCGGTGGGGGATGCCAAACCGGGCTGAAAACTCTTTTTGTGTCAGCCCGATGGCGGCCCGCAACGCTTTAACTTGTTCGGCGGATTCCATCATTTTGCCTCCGTGTCGTACTCTGCAACCACGTCGGCCTCCCAATTCGGCCACTCGGAGTCGTTCAGCTCGGACACGGGGCCTTCCCATGTGCCGGGCAGAAAATCGCCAAAACTGCACCAATCAGCAAGAGCCGCGAGGTATTTCTTTGCCGCTGCCTCATGCTCATCCGCAGTCCAACCGCGCCAATCGGGATGCCGTGCGGGGTAGTACGCAATGATTTCGCCGTTTTCGTCTACCGCGTTTTCGTCCTCATAGCTGTCCGTGTAATAGCAAGCGCTGTCACCGTCGATTGCCAGGACTGCGTTCCAGCCGTTGGTGCTCATGTAGTAAAGTTTCATTGTTATTTCCTCCTGTTGTGTGGTGTTGTCTCCCTTAACTGCCCTTATTATATTACACACGTGTGTAACTGTCAAGAGGAAAATGATATTTTTAAGAGATTTTTATGGGATTTTTTCCGCATGGTGGATGCTCTGGAAGCGCGGTACGATAGAGTCAGGAGGTGAGGGCATGGCCTACAACTATGGTGGATATATGCCGTATCAAGGCTATGGCAACTATTACAACCAGTACAGCCAGCAACCACAGCAGATGCAGAAATATGAGTTAGTCCATGTCAAAGGCCAGGACGGGGCAAATACGCTAGTTAACCAAATGGCCCCCAATAGCGGGGTTGTTGCAATGGACGATACAGCGCCGCTTGTGTGGCTCTGTCAGGTTGACGGAGCAGGGTGCAGAACCACACAGCCGTTTGATATATCTCTGCATCAGGAGACACCGGAAGTTGACGTGAAAGCCCTTGAAGAACGAATCGCAAGATTGGAGGCAGCAATCAATGACAAACCCAATGAGCCAATTCCTGCGGCAAAGCCAGCCGCAAAAACAGCAAACAAATAACCCGCTTGCTATGATCTCGGAGTTCCGCAAATTCGCCGCCGGAATGACTCCGGAAGGAGCGAAACAGCAGGTGGAGCAGATGCTTTCCAGCGGGCAAATGACGCAGGAGCAGTTCCAGCAGCTCCAAGAGCAAGCGAAAGAATTCATGAAATTCTTAAGGTGAAAGCGGAGAGGGCTCATATCCCCCATTGCTTATGCGTCTTTCGTTGCTTTACTCGAGAGTTGTCTATGCGCTCTGTTTTCTCATAAGACCACAAATACCCATGGCAGGTTACGATTCTTCCGGCCATCTGGTTAATAATCTGCGACGGATTACAGTTCAGGGCTCTTGCGGCATCTGATACAGCAGGCCATTTTTTTACAAAATTCCCGTCGAGATCGTACTGATAAATTGGTACAGAATTCTTGTTCAAGATCCCCTTTCTCCCCTGCATAGGAGATGTTTTCCCGAGAGTGCTGAACGAATGCTTTATATTCTCTGACGGGGTGACCCATTCTAAGTTATCAACGCAGTTGTTTCGTTTGTTACCGTCGATGTGATTGACTTGCGGTTTTTTCAGAGGGTTCGGGATGAAAACCTCTGCAACAAGGCGGTGAACAAGCGCGTTTTTCCTCGTGGAATCAGGTCGATTTAATTTTACAAACTGGTACCCCGTTTTTGATGTACTCGGGACTAATATTTTTCCAGTAATGGTGTTCTTGATTACGCCAAATCGATTGATTTCATATTTCCCGTTGTACCCATCAATTACAGCCCATTCATGCATAGCAATTCCTCCCATAACGCCTATTGTGTATGTATTATAATATTTCTGTTTCTGTTTGTCAACAAACTGGTGCGCAACAGTTTGTAATAAATTTTAGAAGGGATGATTTTAGTGGACACTATGTCTTTGAGTGACATCGCTGCCGTTACTCGCGGCGCAAATGATGAGAACGGCTGGGGCTCCGGTTGGTTCCTCATTGTCGTGCTCTTCCTTTTCATGTTTGGCTTTGGTGGTAACGGCTTTAACCGCCAGAACAGCGGGGAGCTTGACCGTTATGCAACTGCGGCCTCTCAGCAGGAGATTCTGTTTGGGCAGCAGTTTGGGCAGATCAACGACCGGCTGAACAACCTGGGCAACGGCGTATGCAACCTAGGGTATGAGATGCAGAGCAACATCGGGCAGCTTGGCAAAGAGGTTGCGCTTGCGCAGGCGGGCACCAACACAACGATCATGCAGACGGGTAACAACATCCAGTCTCAGATTGCCCAGTGTTGCTGCGAGAACAGACTGGCAACCGCCAACCTGTCCGCACAGATCGACAGGCAGACCTGCGATATTACTACGGCGATCCACGCCGAGGGTGAGCAGACCCGGGCACTGATGCAGGCAAACGAAATCCAGCAGCTGCGGGACAAGGTTTCCGCGCTGGAAGCGGACAACCGTATGTACGGCGTTGTCCGTTATCCTAACGGCTATACCTACACTGCAGGCCCTTCCCCTTTCTGCGGCTGCAATAGCGGCTGCGGGTGCGCATAACAAATAATCAACCGCTCTAACAGCGATAAGCCCGGGGCGGATTTGCCCGGGCATTTTTGAAAGGAGATATATAATGAGCTGCAACAGAAATCTTAAAAATCCCCACTATAAGAGCGCCCAGAACGCTTATAACAATGCATCTCAGGCGTTTGTTTCTACCGGTACGCCGGTATCCGTGCTTGGTGTGCTCAACACAGATACCGGATGCTCTGTGGATACGGTCACAGGGGGCTTCCAGATCAACGCCTCCGGACTTTACCGCGTGTCCTATGATGTGACCTTCACGCCGTCCGCCGCTGGCGTGGCGGTTCTCCAGGGACTCAATGACACGGCAACGCTGCCTTGCCTCAATGCGCAGGAAACGGTAGCTGCTGGCTCTGTGTACACGATCCATGCAGAGACCACCATTTATATTCCGGTGTGCTGCAACGGCACTCCCACCATCAGTGCTACGTTAGGCGGCGTGGCGGGTACGATCTCCCATGTCTGCGCTAGTGTGGTTAAGCTGGCATAAGGAGGCAGCGCCATGAAAACCAAATTGAGGGAGTACAAGGCCAAACTGGAGCATGAGCTGAGCGAGTACCTGGCACAGCCTGTAGGCACTCGCTCCATGGCTGCGGTTGATGCCATGATCGAGTGCTGGGAGCACGTCAACGACATGGAACATTGTGTGTGCCATGCCGGGAAGCTCGGTGACCACGACCTGGAGGAGTGGAACGCCCACATGAAAAACGACGATGGCAGCACAGGTGGGCACTGGACGGTTGCTCAGACCACCGACGCGGCAAAAACCGCAGGGGTAGTGATGGAGCACATTACCCCGGAGGAGTGGAACGCCGCCATGAATATGATGTACTCTGACTATTGCAGCGTGGCGACAAGATATGGGTGCAGCAAGGTGGAGTTTTACGCTGATCTCGCAAAGGCGTTTCTGTTTGACAAAGACGGGCCGGGGCCGGAAGCAAAACTTGCGGCATATTATCACGGGATTGTGGCGGAATAAAAATAAGGAGAGGGTTAAACCCTCTCCTTATTTTTATGTTCGCGCAAAACAGAAAACGCCGCAACAACAAAAATGTTGGGTACATTTGATGGTACGCCAGATGCGGTACCCATAAATGTACCCAAAGACCATTTGCCGGTATCGGGTGATTTTACGAGGGACGCAACGTTAGATTTTGTGATTGGGCCGTCGCCTGGGGCGGGGCCGTCGTCAAAAATCGTCCAAATTTTTATCGTATCGGGGTAGACCTCAACGCGGAGGACGGCAGCCAAAATTGCAGTGGGGTTTTCCTTCGCGCTTTTTATCAGTTTATCCAGGAGCGGGGCAAGCTGCTCGTCACGGAGGCTAGAGTGCTCGACGTTTGATTTCAACAAAGCGATTTCTTCCGCAACCTGGGCTTTTTTAGATTCCAGTGCATTTGTACGCTCAATCAGCGCAGGGGAGGTCAGGCCAGCCATGACGGCATCCAGCGCTTTTTCAATCTGAGATGCGAGGCTGTCATACTCGGCTTGCAACTCTTTTAATTTCGGGGCGGATGTTTTTATGATGTTATCGCGCTGGTCTCTAAGGACGCTCAACAGCTTGTCACGGGATTTTGGGGCACCTAACATAGCAAGCACAGCATTTGCTACGGTATCCTCCAGCTCGTCTTTACGGATGCTCATGCCGGAGCAACCCTTTCCGCGCTGCTTTGTGGCGCACTTGTAATATTCATACCGTTCGCCACCACGAGCGGGATATTTATAGTGGATCGTCATAGCACCGCCGCACGTTCCACAAAAGATTTTTCCTTTCAACGGTTGTTCCACTGCTGTAACCCTCTTTCCGGTATTTTGATGCTTGTTTGCGGCAAGCCTCGCCTGGACGGCATCAAACAATTCTTCCGAGACAATGGACGGACACGCTACCTCCAGGTGTTCGCCACGTGCGGCGTGGGCGTTCCGGGTGCCGTCATAGCTGACCGGTTTCCCACCAAACAACGCTCTGCCTACATACTTCTCATTTTTCAGCAGATCGTGGATGCTATTTTTCCCAAACGCATTTCCGCGCTTGGTCTTCAGACCGCGCCGATTTAACTCTGCAATGATGTCAATGTAGCTCTGACCGGCGGCGTACAGTCCGAAAATCAGGCGGACGGTCTCCGCTTCGGACTCATCAACGACAAGGCGCTCATTTTCCACGCGGTATCCAAGAGCCGGGATGCCGCCGGTATGCTTGCCGGATTTTGCCCGCTGCCGGACGCCCTCCCTGACCTTCTGCTGGGTCTGGAGCACCCACATCTGATTAAACAGCGCGGTTACGCCCTCGTTGAGAAAAACAGCCGGGTCGCTCAAATCACCGCCGACTGTAGGCTGTGTGACTGACACAACGTGTACGCCAATCCGCTGCAATGTCTCCCGGAATTGAAACCAATAGACCATGTTCCGAAACATCCGGGACTGGTCATAGATTACCACGGTATCCGCGCCACCGGAATAAAGCTGCTGCATCATGCGCTGGTACTCCGGGCGGGTCTCCTTCATGCCGGAAATCGCGCGGTCTGCAAATACGTCCAGTACCGGGATACTATGCTGGTTGCACCATTCCGTGCAACGATCCACCTGTACCTCAATACTGGCCTCGGACTGGTTCTCGGTGGAGTACCGGGCTAAAATATAAGCGCCGTGCGTCATAGCATACAAGCCTCCTCAAATATTTACGCGATCATGGACAACATTTTAGATGATGCATCCAGATTCTACATTTTCTCGTTGACAAACCGGAGGACATTGTATACAATAAAGATGCTGATTCCTCCAAGACGTGGTTTCCAACAGGCTATGTTTTGGCGTCCTCCCCGACGACTGGAAAGCAAGACCGTTTCGGCGCCCACCGCCGGGACGGTCTTGCTTTATTTACTGCATGATCCCAACGTCTGGGTGCATGATGTCCCAAATGAGATAAATGAGCAGGCAGGCGGTCACTCCAATTAACAGAACGGTGACGATTGCCGCCCAGAGGATCATAATCTTAATCGTGTGGGATTTTCGCTTAATCTCGGCTTGCTGCTCATCAATGGTATGCTGCAAATGCTCAATCTGGGCGGAACGCTCGGCGATTCCATGCTGACGCTCCCGGTCAATTTCTTCCCGGGCGGCGAGAAGAGAGTGGAGAGCGTCCAAATCCTCACGGGGGACGGTATCAGGATCATAGGCGTTCCCGATGACCGCACGGGCAACCGCCTGAATATTAACCGGGCGGCACTGCACCGCCTCCTCCAGCGGTGCAATGAGAATCTTACGGACGGTATTCAGGCTGATTGGTTCACCAGCGGAAATGCAGGCATCCACAATCTGCTGATAGGTCAAAGCCTTTGCTTCCTTCATTTTGCGTATTTTTTGTAGCAATTCTATCTGCGGCGCAGACATTATAAACACCTCATTTCCTGAATTGGGATTTTTACACAAAAAAGTGCAAAGTTGAACGTTATTTGCACACGAAATGGCACAAAAATGGTATTGAATGGAAACAGCAACCGTGGTACGATGGAACCATCAAGGGACACTGCGGGGAGGTGGACACGATGATGCAGTGCCATGAGGATTACCCGCCGCCGGAAGCGGCCCCGGAGGGAGAACCGGCAAGGCGAAGCCACGGAATATTACTAAATGATATTATAGCAAAATCTGATATTTTACGCAATCGACAAATCCGACAATAAAAAAAGAAAAATATGGAGAAAATGAAATGGAGACATACCGACAGGAGATCAAGCGGCTGGTGGATCAGTGCCAGGACGAGCGGGATTTATGGCTAATCCTGCGATTTGCGCAGTTGCGGGTGGAAAAAGAATAAACGAAAGGAGCGGGAGGAATCCCGCTCCTTTTTGGTCAATTGTCGTTCTTCTGGGGTTCCTCCGGCTGGCGGAGCTGGGCGGCAAGGGCGTTTTGCGCGTCAAGATTCCGCTGAAGCAGGTTGATGGCCTCACCGAATGCGTAGATAAAAAGACAGGCCAATGCAGAAAGGCAGATACCGGCAATCGCAACAGACCAATTGTAATGGGACACAGGCTCTTCCCAGGAATGCTCGGCAAGCTCCACAATGGCAAGGAAATTACCGAGGATGAGGGAGGAGACGACACCGGCAATGCCAATGATGAAAGAAATCACTTTCAAAAAGGACGCGGTGGAGTTCTCGGGAACAAAAGCTTCCGGCATATTTTTTTCAGGCATAAAAATCTCCCCTTTTTATTTGATACAACGAGGATAGCACAAACAATCAAAAATGGCAACAGATGGGGACAAATCGACAGGTCAAAAAACAAAAGGAATGGAGCAGGCCGAAGCCTACTCCATTCCTTTTACGAGCTTCTGCATGAGCGCGGCGGCGGCTTCCCAGTCCTCCGGGGTGAAGGAAGACAGGGAGGAAACGAAACGCTTCCGGATGGAATCCGGCTGATCCTCCAGGACGGAGTTGAAGAAGTTCATGATAACTTTATCCTTCGGGCGCTGGATCATCATAGGTTCGGTACCGGTACGCAACCATTCTTCGCGAATTCCGAACGTTTGGCAAATACTCCGTATAGTAGCGCTATTAGGAGTGATTCGACCAACTTCCCAGGCAGAAACGGTAGTTTGCTGGGCACCTACCCTCGAACCAAATTCCGCTTGGGTAAGACCAGACTTTTCACGCAGGAACTTAATGCGCTTGTTCAATGCATCACCTCCTTGCAAACATATAATAGTACAGAATAGTAAAAAAGTCAAGAAAAAAGTATAAAAAGGTATTGACAAAAAGTATTTAATAGTATAAGATGAGTATGCAATCGTAAAACGAAGGAAGGAGGGGTGGAGATGTGGAGAAAATGGAACAAGTGGGACACAATCGGTCTAATCGTCCGAATTACTGTGAGCGTAGTTGCGACAGTAATCTTTATGCGGATACTAACGAGGTAATGACAGCGGTGGCGAGGGAAACAGCGAGGGGAACCAAGATGTTGAAAACGGTGAAACGAAGAACCTTGGTGGCGGTAAGCGATTTCCAGCGAAGCCCGGAGTATGTAGGGGCAAAGCCGAGGATTTCGCCAGTTGAGTTATGCAGGAATTTTAAGCAGCCTTTGGTTTCCAAGTCTTCAACGCAAGACTGGAACCGCGACGAATCCACGTGAAATGTTTCGGCGGTGGAATCCAATATATCGCGGACGTAAAAGAGTTTATACTCGTCCGGGCGCTGGGACACATCGTCGAGGACAGCGCGAGACAGTTTATCCATGAGATCACCTCCTTTCAGTGGGATTTTACCACGGAGACGGAGGGAGAGCAAGAAGAAAGGAGGACGGGAGTGAGAGTAGTAATCAATGGAACGGCAAAAGAAATTGCTGACCTTGTAGTGGAATTGCAAGAGCAGCGGGAGCGCGAAAAAAGAAAAAAGCTGGAACGTATCCTGTCAATCAACATTACAGAAGATCGTATGAGTTCTCAGAAAAAATAGCGTCGAGTTTCTGGAGTGCAGACTTGCTATATTTCAGGGAATCCATGACAGCGCGTTTTTCGGACAAGGAAACGGATGAATCGGACAGAAAAGATTCGCAGTCTTCAATCTGGCTTTCAAGCGCGGTGTAGATGGCGGCGAGTTCGTTCATTAGAAATTCAGAGTTTTTTGCAGGCAATGATTGACACCTCCTTTCGGGGAGATTGTAGCACAAAGATGCGGGAAGAACAAGAGGAAGGAGGGGTGGAACTGTTATGGAATGCAAGTGGGACGGAAACACGAACGATCTCAGAAATTTTCTGGTGTCGTTTGTAGCCGACATGGACCGTGATTGCCTTGACATTATGTACGATTTTGTCCTTAAAACGTACTGTTGTGGGCTGCGCAATGATTCAGAAAACACCGGGAGGTGAGGGAGGGGCGGAGATGTGGAATGACTGGAACGGGAAAGGGCCGTGGTGGGCAAGGGCACTGGAAATCATATGGATCATCTTAATCAGCGTAGTGACAGCAATCATCACGCTAAGATTAAAGACGTGACAACAGAAGCAATGACCGGAAGAAGAATATGGAATACAACGACATCCAAAATCTTGAGTACGGACAAGACCTTCCAGCGGTAGCCGCTATAGGTTGGGGCAAAGCCGAGGATTTCGCCAGTTGAGTTATGCAAGAACTTCAAGTAGCCCTTTGTTTCCAAATCCTCAATGCAGGATTGGAAACGCGCTGAATCCACATGAAATGTTTCGGCGGTGGAATCCAATATATCGCGGACGTAAAAGAGCTTATACTCGTCCGGGCGCTGGGACACATCGTCGAGGACAGCGCGAGACAGTTTATCCATGAGATCACCTTCTTCTAGTGGGATTTTACCACGGGATGGGAGGCAGGGCAAGAAGAAAGGAGGGGGAATGTGAAAGAGGATTGGCGGTATTGGGTATGGTATTTTATCGGATGGGCGATAAGCATGGCAATCATTACGCTGCTAAAACTGAAAGGATGGCTGTAGCAACAACGGACGTCAACACGCCAAAAACGAAGCCAATAATACGCTCCTTCCAGCGGGCTTTTGTTTCCAGCTTTTGCAGCTCTTTATAGCAAAGACCCCGCTGAGAAAGAGCAACACCGGCTTCATTCCCTTTTTGATCGTGGGCCAGTTCCAAAAGGCCAGAGGAAAGCAGCGAACGGATAACGCGGTGGGCGGCAACCTCATCAAGCGGAATGAGAGAAAGCGCGGCTTGGAAGGAATATACGCCCTTCGGAAGGTCCGGTTCACCGGCAATTAGAGCATCGAGCGAAGCACGAGAAGATTCGTCAATAATCAAGTGGGTCACCTCCTTCCAGTGGGATTTTACCACGGAATGGGAGGCGGAGCAAGAAGAAAGGAGAAGAAAATGCGAAGAATGAAAAAGCGTGAGCTGCTGGAGGAAAACAAGCGGTTGAAAGTACTGCTCAAAGAAGTCGAGGAGAAAAACAAGGCATACGGCGGAAAGCTCGAACATTGCAGGAGCGGACAATGCCTTGGCTGCAAGTTTTCGGTGGCGGTCAGCGATAGCCTGTGGAGAAAGCCGCTGCTAGTTGGGTGCAGCAAAGAGCTTTTGTGTGATGATTATCAGCCGATAAACAACGGAAAGAAAGGGGGAGATTAAATGTCTGAGCAGGAAAAGAAAATGGCAGAGGTGATCCGGGAAGGATTCCCGAAGCTGACCGAATTTGACAAGGGCTACTTTTTCGCGAAAATCGAGGAAGCAGCGGAGCGGGCGAACCAGAAGAAGGAGGAAGACAAGGGTGAAGAACTGGAAGAGAGGAATTAAGCTGGCAGCGGTCAGCACCATGTGCGCATTGGCGTTGACCGGATGCACTAAAAGCTGCATGGTGAGCCACAACGTATCGAAGGAAGCCGACAACTTTAACGTGGAGAGGAAGATCACGGTAATCAACGTGAGAAATAACCAGGTGCTCTATGAGCTGACGGGCACGTTCTCCATGCAGAACAGCGATGAAAACGAGCTGACAATTATCAGCGAGGTAGGAAAAAACACGTACAAAAAGGATTTTATCTATCTGAGCGAATGGACAACATACATTGTGCATGATGTGTCCGGGGCTGATGTGGATCCATATCACTATGAGGTATCCATTTTGCCAGAATCAATGGTGGGCGGCGCGGTAACGCCGACGTTGGATTGAGGGGAACAGCATGAAAGTGGCGGGAAATAACGTATGGCAGAAGGCCGGAGAGGATCCGGATTTTCTGGCAGCACTGGTATGGGCAGATACCTGGAGGTTCCTTCTGCATGGGGAGGCGCACGAAACAACGATGCTCCCAACATGGGTGCTGCTGCATAGTGTGCAGAGCTGGCACATTGAGGACAAAACACTGGTGGTTGTGTTGGAAGGGGAAGACAATGATTGTGGTGAGACGAGCTGACAGAGAAATCATCCGGGCCGACCCTATCAGCGAAAAGGACAGGGAGAAGGCGTGGATGCAGTACATTAAAGAGGCAGGGCCTGGGGCAATCCAAGCGGCTATAGAGCGGGGGAAACAGGATGAACGCGCCGTGTAAGGATTGCCGGGAGAGAACCGGGGTATGCCACGACAGCTGCGAGAGGTACATAAAGTTCCGCAGGGAGCGGGAGAAAATCAGAGCTGCGAAGGAACAGGAGAGAATCCGGAGCAAAACGTATAAGGCACTGGTGCCGTACAGAATCCGAGGGGAACAATAAAAAAAGCTGGCGAGCTGAAACGCAGAAAGGAAAACATATGGAAAATCAGAAGTACATTGTGCGGTGTGACCGAAGCGGCGTGTTCTTTGGCGAGATTGAAAAGCGGGATGGGCAGAACATTGCAATGAAAAATGCCCGGTGCCTGTGGAGATGGTACGGCGCCGCAAGCCTTATGCAGATGGCGCTGGAAGGCGTAAAACAACCGGATAGCTGCAAATTTACCGTGACGTTAGATAGCTTGGAGGTTCTGGACGCTATCGAAATTATTCCTTGTACCGATGCAGCGATGGAATCCATTGAGGCGGTGAAGCCATGGAGGGCCTGACACTTGACCAGAAGATCCTGGCATTTCTGAATCCCGGCTCCGGCGACGGCTCCGGCGACGGCTCCGGCTACGGCTCCGGCGACGGCTCCGGCTACGGCTCCGGCGACGGCTCCGGCTCCGGCTACGGCTCCGGCGACGGCTCCGGCTACGGCTCCGGCGACGGCGACGGCTCCGGCTCCGGCTACGGCTACGGCGACGGCTACGGCTACGGCGACGGCTCCGGCATCAAGGCACTAAACGGGCAGACAGTCTATCGGGTTGATGGACTGAAAACACTTATTGATGCGTGCCACGACACCTACGCTATGGGACGAATCCTCCATTCGAATTTGACCACAGAGAAGTGCTTTATTGTCAAGCAGAACGGACTGTTTGCCCACGGGAAAACACTGAGAGAGGCGCGGGATGCGCTCCTGGAAAAGCTATTCGACGACATGCCGGAGGATGAACGAATCGAAAAGTTCATGGCGGCACACAGTATCCACGAACGATATCCGAACCGGGACTTTTTTAGCTGGCACCACCGGCTGACCGGAAGCTGCTTGCAAGGGAGGACAGCATTCGCTCAGGATCACGGGATTGATCTTGACGGCAGCATGACCACCAAAGAGTTTCTGGAGTTGACCAAGGACAGCTATGGTGGGGATATCATCAAAAGGACGATCAAAGTCTACGAAGGAGAGAAATGAGAATGACCAAGGAAGAAAGGGAAGAAGCCAAAGCCATGGTGCAGGAGGTCTTGCAGGAGAACCGGGACAGAATCCGGGCGGAGAAGGCCGAGGCAGCGTTGCAGGCGGCGAACGAAGCCTGGGACAGAGCGTGGGAAAAGGCAATGCCGAAGTACCAGGCGAAGGAGGTAGAGCAACGGCCTATGGGAATTGTGCATTACGGGAAGACGAGAGCGGAGGAAACTGAGCGCGTGAAGGAAGCAGGCGCATGGAGATTTCTCTACGGGGTCTGCACCGGGGCCTTGGGGGTGTTGATTATCGCCTGTACGGTGATACTGACCAGAATGCTGTAAACAGCCGCCCGCATGAGCGTTATCATGCCCACCGGCCAATGGCTGGTATACACTCCTATCTATGTGGGTGCTCCTTCGTGCCAGGGGAGCACCCACGAAAGGGGAAACAATGAACGATGTGTATTTTCGATGCAGTGAATGCGGAGGGCGGATTCTGGAGCCGGACATGAAGACACATACATTCCGGGAGACGGACATTCCGCTGCGCTGCATCATAGAAAAAACAAAAAAACTGTACGGGGGAACCCTGTGCGAGAAATGCCGAGGAGGACGAGAAATGGACAATGGAAAAAACTTTGACGGATACCTAGCCGCAATGGCGCAGGTATCCAGCCGGGAGCGGGAAAAGCTGCTGGACAAGGCGAGAAACGACAATGGGGTAACGGTGGCAGGATACCTCAAGCTGGAGAACTATGTCATGTCGATGGCGGGGAAGGGGAGAGAAGGATGAAAACAAAGCAGAAAGAGCAGATCAAGACGCAGCTATCCAGGCGGATGAAGGTCAGAATGTTTGAGCTGGGCTTGACGATGCGCGGCTTATCGAGAAAGTGCGGGGTACCGGCGGCAAACATCGGCGCATACGTATCGAGAAAAACAATGATGAGCGCAGATGCGCTGGCGGCGATTGCGGATGGGCTGGAATGCTCGACGGATTGGCTGCTGGGGAGAAAGGAGGAGCGGGAATGACGGAACAGGATCGTGAGCTGGTTCGGGCGCTGCGGTGTGCCGCAACACCAATGACCGGAGATGAGCCGTGCAAAACGTGCAGGTACAACAAAAAAAGAGGAGTGGAACGGGCACGAATGGGAGAGCTGTGATGTTGACCGGATATCAATGGATGCAGCGGCACGGTTGGAGAAACTGCTGAACGAATAAATCACGAATTTGCGCCCCGCCCCGGAACATTATTTTATAAAGGTAGGTGTAATGCACCTCCTCCATACTGGACATATGGGAAGGATAGCCGGGGCGGGGCTCAAAGATATAGGAGGACGCTATGGCGGATTACATTGACAGACAGAACGCAATTGCGGCGTTGAGGGGATTTGCGGAAGAATGCAAGGGAAGTACGGAGGCCGCGACTGCGGCGGCTATGGCGATATCGGTTATTTCGAGGGTACCGGGGCCGTGGGTGAGTGTGGAACAGATGGAAATGGAGGAGATTGTATGAAGCGTAAAACATTTGTGAAGCAGCTCATGGCGCTGGGGGTCAAGAGAAATGACGCAAACGGGCTATGCAGAATATACATTGAGGGGAGAGACGCGCGAAGAGCTGCTGGAAACAAAGAAATAAGGGTAGCATGGGAATATGTATTAGCAGGTGTACTGCACGATTATGAGATGTGCCATGAGCTGAAACTACCAATAAGACCGTCGGAGAAAGAGATGGCAGAATACAGGCGATGGCGGGCGAAGCGGGCAAAAACAGATCCGATGCACAGCTGGATTAGAAACCATCCGAACAATATATAGGGGGGACAGAATGATGGTTCTGATAGCGTGTGAAGAATCCCAGACCGAATGCATGGCATTCCGCGCCCTGGGGATTGAGGCGTATAGCTGCGATATACAGGAGCCCAGCGGAGGGCATCCGGAATGGCATATTCTTGGGGATGCGTTGGAGGCTATGAGGGGGGGACAGATAACCACCATGGACGGACAGACACATGATATCCCTGGATGGGACTTGATGATTGCACATCCACCCTGCACATACCTCAGCAACGCCGGGGCCGTCAATCTACGGAAACACGGTATCCTCAACATGGATCGGATGGCAAAGGCTGTTGACGCCAAGAAGTTTTTTATGGCGTGCTTAGGGACCCCAATCCCGCATATTTGCGTGGAGAATCCCATCCCGGGGAGAATCCACCAGCTACCGCCGTATAGCCAGATCGTGCAACCGTATATGTTTGGTGACCCATGGATGAAAACCACCTGCCTATGGTTGGTAAATCTGCCTATCTTGATGGCGACGGATATTGTGGTACCGACCGGCAAGTGGGTAGAAACGACACACCACGGGAGAAAGGTTGGAGATTGGAGCGTGAAAGGGCATAGAAGTGCAAAGATGCGGTCAAAGTCATTTCCCGGGATCGCCAGGGCAATGGCAGAACAGTGGGGAGGGGAAAAACGATGAAACGCAAAACATTTGTGAAGCAGCTTATGGCACTGGGCGTTTCACGGAATGACGCTAATGCGGCGTGCTGCCGATTACTAGCGACCCGGGACGTGTACTATGCGGAAGGATGGCGCGAGGTTAAAGTGGCGTGGGAATACAACCTCAAAAAAATTTGTGAGGGCCAAATGGTGCCACAAAACGTCACACCAAAAACAGCAGAATTAACACTCAGGATGTTGTTTTTTGAATGGATAGCCAAAAGGAGTAAAAAACACCCTGTGTATAGCTGGGACCGAAATCACCCAAATAATATATAGGAGAAGAAAGATGAAACGCAAAACATTTGTGAAGCAGCTTATGGCGCTGGGATTTCAGAGAAATGCGGCAAACAGGGCGTGCAGGTACGCACGGTGGCTGGAGCGGAGAATAAACGAAACGTTACAGGGGTGCGGGTTCAGCGCCAGTTGGGAAGAAACGATGGCATATGTTATAAGGACAATCGAAACCGGGAAAATTCCGTGCGAGGAAGCGGATATAAAGATGTATATGGACAAGGTGTCCGTGTGGAAGGCGAAAAGGAGCAAGAAGATGCCGAAAGAGAGAATGGGGGCAGAGACACGATGGACGCAGCGAAATATTTGAGAGAACAGGCAAGAATGTGTGCGGAACATGCTTCATGCAAGGGGTGCCCGATAGGCCACGGAGAGTGCAGAACAATGGAGGCGCAAGAGCCAGAGAAAATTGTGGCCATTGTAGAGAAATGGGCGAAGGAGAATCCGGTGGAAACACGGCAGAGCGTGTTTCTGGAGCGGTATCCCGATGCAAACGTGTATGCTGACGGAGTGCTTGGAATATGTCCTCAGCTGATCATTAAAAATTACGGATGCGACGGGGAATGCAAAGAGTGCCGAAAGCGCTACTGGTCTCGGGAGGTATCAGGGTGACGAAACGAAGCATATGCAGACAATCCAACGATTGCGGAGGTGTGAAATGGAAGAATTGAAGCTATGTCCATTCTGCGGGGGGCTGGCGCACATCAAGAAAGAAAAATACACAATTGTCCCCATTGTGGGGCCAAGATAGACGGAGGTGGAGACAGTGGCAAAGGAGATATGCCAGGACTGCGGGAAAGTGTTTCTGGGAGGATCGAATGCGTTTTTATGCGGAGAATGCCGGAAAAGGAGACAGGCGGAAGCGGCGAAGCGAGGAAGGAATAAGGTGCGGGGAAAGCGAAAAGAAGAAGCGCCGGAGCGGGTTATTACGTACTGCGGAGATATCGCAGAATTTACATTCCGGGAGATGCCAGCGGAGAAGAAGAAAGCACTGGCTATTATACACAGATGGCTTTACAGAGTTAAAAAGCTACATGAAGAAGATGGGAAAGAATGGGGAATTCGATGGGGACTGCTCCAAAACGAAAAAGGGAGCTATTACATGGATGTAATGCTTTGGGGAAAGGCAACGGATGGACAGGCTGAAAAAGAGTGGGGAAGATATGGGCTGACAAAGACACTGATTAAAGTGAGAGACCAAGCAGACCGTTATGATGCGGAGATGTGGGAAATCAGGCAGAACCAATATGAAATTGCCGGAGGCGTGATATGGGAAAAATGAAGCTATGCCCATTCTGCGGGACAGAAATAACCTGGGAAGGATATCCGAACCGATTAGAGATAAGCATGGATGCTAGGAGGGACGAAGCACATTGAAACTCAAACGGATAGCGGCCCTGTGCAAGCAGGAAAAGCGGGCCATCATCTATCAAAAGTGGGAATCGGATTGCGGGACGGGCAGCATCATGACCCAACAGTGGATTTCTAACGGCTATGCGGTCTATGCCGCCAACGGCTTGCCACCGCTGGAGAAGGAAACTCTGCTCAGGATTTTTGATGTGGCTGAGGATAAATTCGATTCCTGGAACGTAAGCAACAGGGAGTTGCCGGAATCGGTGAATCTTGGGGATCTGGACGACACGGAACAGGAGATTGCTGGGGCGCTGCCGTCCCTTTACCTATATGGGACGGCCATGCAGGCGTATGGGACGACGGAGAATGGGGTAATTTTCATACGGAGTGACTACATGAGCCCACTGGACGGAGAAACAGGGCTGGAATTTTACATTCGGAAAAACGGAGGCACGAATTATTTGGCGGTGAAATCCGGGCTACTCTTACAGGCCGTGATCCTGCCGGAGCAATTCATCACGAAAAATTTCCTCGCGCTGCTGAAAGAACTGACATTCAGGTGTGGGAAGCAGTTGATTGGGAACTACGCATTGAATTACAAGCTGACTATTGACGAGATGGACAACTGCAAGTGGGGGAATTCCACAGAGGAAACCACGCGAGAATCCAAGGACGAACAGTTATCAATCGTCCAGGAGGAGGGGAAACAGTGAAATACAACATCTACCGGCTGAAAACGGAATACGGGGAACCGGGGGAGTTACTGCTCAGGACAGAAGATCGGGTGGAATGCATGAGGAAGGTTGCCGAGCTGATAAAAGAGGGAGAAAGCGCGGCGACGATCAAGGTTATCACCGATTATGAGCCGGTGGAGAAGAAGGGCCGGGAGGTATGGAGGTATTACTACTGAGATGCAGATTGACGATATCTCAAAATTGCCGGAACGGTATCAAAAGCAAATTCTGGCAAAAATAGCGGAGCGGGAGCGGGGAAAACCGACTCCCGCCGAGCAGCCAAAACCGGGGAAATATCGGAACGTAAAAACGGAAGCAAATGGAATCAAATTCGACAGCAAGAAGGAAGCAAAACGGTACCTGGAGCTGCTGGCAAGGCAGGACGCGGGAGAAATTGACGATTTGCGGCTACAGGTCAACTTCACGCTCCAGGAGGCCTTCACAAGGCCAAACGGGGAGCGGGTACGGGCTATCGTATACAAGGCAGACTTTACCTACAAAAAACGGGACGGAAACGGCGGGTATACATTATATATAGTAGAGGACGTAAAATCAAAAGCAACGAAGACCAGAACCTATGAGATCAAAAAGAAGCTGATGCGGGAGAAATTCCGGATCGAAGTGCAGGAAGTATAAGGAAATGGAGCGCAAAAAAGAAGCAGGGGGAAACCCCTGAATCAGGCTTGTAAGGTGTATTAAGTCAAGGACAAGGGGGAGCAGGAATGATAGGGAAAACAATCTACCGGCTGAAATATTACCGGTGCGGCGAGTACCTGGATGCATACTGCTATCCTGTTGTTCCATGCGCAAAACCGGTACAGGGGAAGCGGACGAAAAAGAGAGTGAGCCGGGAGGTGCAAACAAAGCTTAACCAGAGGCACGCGAGGGAGCGGCTAACCCGAATCGTCAACACGAACTTTAGCTGGGAAGACCTGAGCATGACCCTTACATACCGGGACAATCCGGGAAGCAAGGAAGAAGCGGTAAAGGAGCTGCAAAAATATATCCGGAAGCTGCGGGCGCAGTACAAGAAAGCCGGGATCGAACTGAAGTACGTATGGCAGATGGAAAAAAGCAAAAAGGGGAGATATCACGTCCACATGATCCTTTCCGGCGGGATTGACCGGGACAAGCTGGAAAAGCTGTGGGAGAATGGGTATGCCAACTCCAAGCGGCTGCAATTTGACCAGAACGGGGTGGCGGCTCTGGTGGGTTACATCACCAAATCCCATCACAACAAGGACGAGGAGCGGATCACGTACAAAGCGTGGAACGGAAGCCGAAATCTGGTTGACCCGGAACCGGAGATCAGCGACACGAAGGTAAGAAGCCGGAAGAAGGCGCTGGAGCTGGCAGACGGGGAATTCAATGCGTGGAATGAAATCTTCCCGGAATACGAAATCGCAGACATCAACCAGTTCCACTCTGACGAGTACGGGAGCGTTTACCTGTTCGCGCGGTTATACCGGCGGGACGGAAAACGAATTCCGCCAAAACGGAGGGCAAAGAAATAGAACGCTGGGGCAAGAAGCGCGTTGGGCTCCTCCGATCCAACAGAAGGCCGTGCAAGTCGGTCTCCCAGCAATGGATAAGCGGCAAATGGCGTAGGCGCGTAATTCGCACGATCGGGGCACCGGGTGGTTCGAATCCACCATGCCGCAGGGCGGGACGCACAGACGGGAACCCAGACCGCCAGGCCCCGGCGGAATACAAATGGGGGCCGCAGGAAGGAGACGAATATGGGCAAAAAAATCGTAACAATGGACGCGGCAAAAAACCAAGGGGGAAGTGCGCCCATCAGCAACAAAAGCAAAATTGATGGGATTCAGGCGGATTTCTCCAGGGACATTCAGGGCGTGGCAACCAGCTTCGGGGCGCTGCTGGGCATGGCAAAATGGTACGGAGATATGTTCCCCAAGGCTATGGAGCAGCTGAAAAAAGAGGACTGCAAATACTGCAATCACCTCCACTGCAAAAAATGCAAGGGGGTCAGCGGTTGGGCTTGGGACATGGGGAAATGCCATGAAAGCTGACTGGTGGGCACAGGTGCGGATTGCACTGAGGGCCTATACGCGGCGAAAAAAAGAATACGACAAGCTGCCACCAAGGCAGAGAGAAGAAGTGGACGCGGTGACAGCGGCACTGGAGGAAGTAAAGCGGACGGAGGGAATGGAACCGGTCTACAATATGCTGGAGATGTACCACATCAAGGGGACGCACACGCTGGACGGGGCGGCTTTTGCGGTGGGGTACGGGCATGAGCGGGCGGCACACTACAACCGGCGTTTTATGCGGCTGGTGGCAACCAAGCTGGGGTATTTATACCCCACCTCCAAAAACTGAAAATTGTTTGCGAGGGTTCCGGGAGAAAAGCATTCCCGGGGATGGGAAAAGCCGAAGAAAAATGCAGGAGAAAATGCCGGGAAGAAAAACAAGAAAAACGAGACAGAAAGGAGAGAATTATGGGAAAAAGAACAGAAGAAACCTTTACCGTGCAGGTAACGGTGGAAAACGTAAGAACCGGGGCGGCACAGACCACGAAGTTCTGCGGGGGAACGGACGGGATGCTCGAAGTGACGGAAACGAAAGTCAACGGGGGTTGCACTTCCGCCATGAAAATCTTGCGGGAAGTCTTAGGGGAACGTGAGAATCAAACAACGATAAAGGCAAGAAGCCTTGGAGCGGGGGAAGAATTTGGCGTATGGTATGAGGTCGCAAAAAAGACGAAGGAAGAATCACTGTGCCGGGACGGAGCCGGGAACTACCACCTGATTACAACGGAACGGGCCGGGGGAAGCGAGGAGGGGCTACAGGTTGTGCAGAAGCGGAGCCGGGAACTCATGTCGGAGGATGATGCACGATACTGGGCGCTGGAGAACCTGAGGATGGAAGAATACGAGAAAGTATTTCCAAACGAATAAGGGAAAAGCCGTTATGCGTTATGCATAGCGGCTTTTCTGAATGAATGGAAACTTTTTTGTCCCGGCGGCGCAACCGTTCGCGCGGCGCAGATCGCCCAGAGAAAGACCAACAAGGGGCGCAAATGGGCGCAGATCACCCATACCCAGGGACAAGACCGGGCGGACAGAACAAATAGACATGGTACCACCTCCAAAATGGCACAGTTACCCCATACCAAGCACCGGCGGGGCCGGTACCAGGTGAAAAATGGCGCAGTTGACCCAAACCCGCGCCGGGGTTAATCGTCGCGGGGCTGGGGGGCCTGTTCTGCCGCCATGCGGGCGGCGACGGCATCCAAAATATAACGCTGGACGCTCTGACCGGCTGCGGCTGCGGCGGAGCGAATGGCTGCGCCGGTAGCAGCGGACGGACGGACGGTAAAAGCGTCTTGGCGCTGCCGGTATGCCTGGACGGCGCGGCGCTGTGCCTCTGTTGCCATGGGATCACCTCCAAAATGGCATAGTTATACACATCCAAAATAGCACGGCAGGCAGAAAAAATCAATAGATATATGCAGGATTATACAAAATGCACAAAAAATTATATGCAGGCTTATACAAAACGCGAATAGACAAAACGGTATAAGCGGGCTTATAATATGGGCACAACAGCAAAACAACAACCAAACGGACAGCCGCCGAGGGGCGGCGGAAAGGAGAACAAAATGAAAAAATATTATGTCGACTACTGGAGGGACTTTGCGAACACATACAATGTGTACTACACAGACGAGACCATGAACGGCTTTGAGGTGCCGGACGAGTGGGAGCGGATCACCCGGAAAGAGGCGGAACGGTTAGTAAGGCGTGAGCGCTGGCGGCGAGAGTATGATACAAGCTCATCCGGGTATGCGTCCGCTTGGATTTACCCGGCAGACCTGGAGGAGTACGAGCTAAATTTACACGCGAGCCGGTTTGAGTGGGACGGACTATTTGTGGAGCGCGTGGGATGCTAACAAACGGACAGTCGCCGAGGGGCGGCGGAAAGGAGAACAAAATGAAACTGTATGTAGATGGAGCAGAAAAGGAAATCACGCTGAGAGCGTGGAACGGGGAACGATGGGGCGAAGACTTTTTCGATGCGATGGTGGAAGATCATCTGATGTGGGGCGCAGAGATCACGGGGGAGCAGTACGCCGAGGAGGTCGGCTTCTGGGAAAAGGAGGTCGAAAAATTTAACGCAGGAGAGCCAACGGAGACTTGGGGCAATCCTAACGAGTATGAGGGATGGGAAAGCACGGCGGAACTTTGTTTTGATTATGAGGAGGACATGCATTGATTCTGACAGAGCGCCGGAGCTGTCCGGCGCTCCAGTGAGAACCAAAACAAAAACAACAACAACAGGAGGACAACAAAATGGCAACACTCAACGTTTTTATTACCAATCTGGGCGCATACGCCGCTGGGGAACTGCGGGGCGAGTGGCTGGGCTTACCGGCAAGCGAGGCTGAGCGGAAGGCCGCATGGGAGCGGATCGGAGCGCCGGAAGAGGTCTTTTTTACAGACTACGAGGCCGAGGACGTGCCGGGGATCGAAAGCAAGCTTGGAGAGTTTGAGAGCCTGGACAAGCTGGAGGAGCTGGCGGAAGCGCTGGAGGACATGGACGAGCAAGAGCGGCTGACATTGGCGGCGGTGATAGAGGCAGGGATGGCATGTTTTGCAAGGGACGCGGCGGGGCTGCTGGAGCTGTGCGAGGAGGTGCAGGACGGAGCATATACGCTGATCGAGGGCGTGGACAACGTGGAGGATTTGGGGTGGTACTACGCCGAGGAGACCGGCGCGATTGACGAGCTGCCGCAGTGGGCGAGGGGGTATTTTGACTATGAGGCCTACGGGCGAGACATCAGCATAGAGGCTTGCGGCGAGTTTGTCGGGGCCGGGTGGGTTGAGAAGACGGCTTGACGTGCGGCGGAAAGGTGATATACTGGAGACAGTAACATTGATAGGAGGACGACAAGGGTGGACAATAGAGAGGGCGGGCAGCGCGTGGCGTGGCTGCCAGAAGATTATAACCGGGTATGGGCCGGGGCGCATTTTGGTGAGTGGTTGGCAGGCGTTGAGCTAGTGCGGTATGATGAGATCGTGGATCAGATGCTGCAAGAGCAAGGGTTCGAGCGGCGCGGCCATGAGATCGTCGCCGCGCCTGGAAAGAAGGGTGTGCGGCTTAACATGGCCCGGATGCTCAAGGAGGCGCAAGCAAAAGTTATAGCGGAGCGGGAACAGCGCTTCCGCGTGGCAAAGGAAAAGATGGGGGAATACATACTCGCGCATGATGAGCTAAAATCGTGCATGCCGGACTGGGACGACCTGTCATGGGACGAGCAGTCAAACGAGTTCATGCTGACGCTGCACGCGGATTACAGTGAGGATGCGGAAATTGAGTGGTTGCTGGGGTATGGCGCGGAGGATGACACCATAATATGCGATAAAATGTAGGACGAGCGGGCGCGAAAGCGTCCGCTTATTTTTTTATTCACTAGGCGCAGCTTAACGGCTGCGCTTTTTTTTGCGCCCAGAGGGCGCGAAAGACCGTACAAAATGCACCACTAGGG
>ERZ1034878.105-NODE-105-length-42979-cov-13.388803_pt1 | contig 42979 bp, 39 predicted proteins | sample MGYA00520593_ERZ1034878 | MGnify/ENA primary metagenome ERZ1034878 (study PRJEB33766, sample SAMN09781724) | gut metagenome | biome: gut microbiome | host: Homo sapiens | place: Madagascar | study: EMG produced TPA metagenomics assembly of the PRJNA485056 data...
TTTTTGTTTTTATTCCGATGTTTATGTTTTTTCTTTGAATTTGTTTGTGGTTGGTTGTTATTAATCAAGACCAAAACTTCGTCCTCGCCAGCCATTTTAAGATTATTTCTAGCAATTCCCTCAAGACTTTGGGAAGAAGAGAAAAGTTTTATATCCTGTTTTAATTCTTGGTTTTGGGTTTCAGCATTGTCACGAATTTTTGTTAATGTAGAAATTTTTGCACGATAAGAAATTGTTTTAGAGATGTTTAAAATAGCCCCAAAACCTATCTGAATAAGGCAAAACAAAAGTACCAAAGTAAGAAAAGAGTAATAAAAACCAGTTTTATTTTTCTTCTTTTGGGGAACTTTGACTTCTTTGGATTGTGTATTTGCTGTTTCTTCTGCCATAAAACCTCTCATCAAGATTATAAACAAAATAAGTCTTTAATACAACAAATTTCGCATAAGTTTACAATTTGAATGTTGCAGAAAAATTGAGTTGGGTTTTGTTAGCACCTGTATCGGCGTAGTATGTTTGTTTTGCACCTGCTTCCAAAATTAATTTGTCTTTGTCTTTTTTCCCAAACGGATTTATTGAAAAAACGAGTTCAGAAGATCGTCTATTCCTAGTTACATCAGCTTTAAACGTGTTTTTTAATGAAATATAACTGTTCAGTTTCAATTCAGGAGTAACTGAGATTGTGTTGTAATCTTTTGCATAAGTAGTGTTTAGGGATTTTTTTACGGAAGAGCTCACTGCAAAACGACTTTTTTCGTATTTTGTGAAAAGTCCGGTTTCAGTTTCGAGCATTGCAATATTGTCAACTTCGTTGCCATAAAGTGCACCAAGTGTAAAGTTTCCGATTTTGTCAGTTGCCTTTACAGAATTTGGTGCAATATGATATTCTGAATCTGCATAGCGTTGAAGGCTTTTCCCTGTGGAGCTATTTGTAAGGATCAAGCCTTTTGAAGCGGAAATTTTTTGAGGAGTTTTGATATTCAATACGTAGTTATTGTCATCATCTTTCAAAAAGATTGAATTTGAATCTTCAACATATTGCGCATACCCTTTTAAAACAGTCGCTCCAAGAGCAATAGAACTATCATCATTTTCTGCTGTTTTATTTGTTTCTTCTTGCTTCATGTTGAGAATAATGTCTTCCTCAGAATTTTTATCAGTTGACGTTGTGTCATTGATATAAGTCTCATCTGTAACGTCTTTTGAACTGTCCGATGAGGTTGAAGAAGTTTTGTCATCATCAGGAATTGAGTAAATAAAGATATTGGGCAAGGCATTTTGAACCCCAGTTGCCGGGATCATTTTCTTGCTTGCACAAAAGCACGGTGCGTTAAAAGCAAGCAATAATAAAGTTAGTAGTAAAGCCTTCTTCATACAGATATTTTATAGTTTAATTAAGTTTTAGTCAAATGTTTTTCGGCTTTGTGTTAAATAAAAAGGTTCCAAAATTCCATTACACAAATATTACACAAGAATATAAATCTGTTTTGTGTTACCTCTTTACCATACAAAAATATTTGTGTGTAAAAAAGTTTGTAAAATTACATACAAATTATTTTGTGTTACTTAAAATACACACAAGTTCATTTGCTTGAAAAACTTGTAGAAAAAATGTAATTCAATTAGTTAGAGAATCTAGTGGAAATAGAAGTAATTTATACGCATTTAAAGACTTGATGGATATTATCGAGAGCTAGCTGACTAGAACACTAAAACAACGCCACCAACGCACCATGGAATATTGGCAAAGGCAGAAAGTGTTAATTAGCAAAACTAAACAAAATAAAACACTTAATATAATACTGGAAGTAATTGAACAAATTAGAAAATTATAATGCCTTACATAACAATTGCAAAAACTATTATATTGTACTAAATTCTCATTAATCCATTAGTTTGATAGTTGTAATAAGGATTGTTGTAATAACCACAAAAATTAGTATTATATGGATTTTGATAAGTTTTAACAGGTTGTGTTTGTTGACTTAATTGAGTTTCCAAGGCCCCTACTGTTTTAACTTCATTTTTCTTTGGTATATTTTGATGAGCCAATGCATATATTGAACCTGCAACTAATGCTGTTCCTGCTACTACAACACCTATTTTTCCTTTCGTTCCAAGTTTTTCAAACCAACCAACTTTAGGAGTATTACCACCAACATTTGTATTTGGTTTAGGTGATGATTGTGGTTTTGGAGTAGACTGAACTGGGTTCTGTGTTCCTACTGGATTATGAGTATTAGCAGTTGGGTTTACTGGATTTGTTGCTTGTGATACTGGATTTCCTGAATTGAAAGGATTTGTTGTACTTCCTTTTTGAACTGGTGTCATTTTCATTTGAGAAAATGGCGTTGTTTGTTTTAATACTGATAAGGCAGGACATTTTTGTTCCAACTGTGGTAATATATGTTCCAACTTCTGTACTGTTTGTGGCTCATATTGTGCTAATAATTGTTTAGCCTCATCAACTACTTTTGCATCAAGTGTTGTAAACCATGGAGGATTTCCTGCAAGAATTTTTGAATTTGGGTTATTTGCAACATCTTCAAGCATATTTGCAACAATTTGTTTTGTACCATTGTTGATTCTTGCAATTATATCTTTCTCTGTCAAATTATAATGTTGTAAATACTCTTTTGGTAAGCCGTCCATTATAAACTGAGGAACTTTCCCATTTTCTATTTTACCTGTAAATAACTCACCAAAATTATCAAGTGCATACATCGTTGAGTCGCCATACCAAAATTTTTTATCAATTTCATTTAATCCTTTAATTCGGGAAAATCCATGTTTTGTACCATCAATTGTTGTACATATTCTTGTTGGTATTGCACCACTTGGATTGCCATTACAGTATACCTGCAAAGTTTGTTGTATATTGTAACCACCATTTGTATTAGGAATTTTGTAACCATGATGATATACAGCAAATCTTGCTTGTACTGAATTTGATAGTTTTAAAGGGTCTTCAAATCCAATGTTGTACTTTTGAACATTATTTGCCAACTCTTTCCCAAACTTTTGCTCTATTTCTTGTGCAAGTTCTTGCATTTCTTGCATGGAACCAGTTTTTCCATACAAAGTTATTCCTTTGCCGCCCTCTAATTCTCCACCACTTCCCACTTTATAGTAGGGAGTTCTATACTCTTTGTTAGTATTTTGTTGTAAGCCAAACTTATTGTCTAAATAGTCAGCAATTTTACGTGTTAATTGTTCATTACTATCAGGCACTACTGGTAAATGTATCTTGTAGCCTGTATTATTAAAATCATAATGTAAATTATTCATAACTAACCCCTGTAAACCTAACCTATATGTATAAAGTCTTTTTCTTCGCAAAAATTGCCACAAATGTTAAGAAATATTGATACAGGTTCAATTAAATATTACGTTGTTACAATCCAACTTTTATTGTGAAATTAATATTTTTATTTTTCCTAACATTAATAATTTAGGGAATCCCTGTTTTAGTTATTAATTTAGGCAAATTTGTGGTACAATCAGCATGTAGGGCAATTCCTAGATGGTGGAAACCTTTACTCATACACGACAAACTTCCATTGTGCAAAGGTGTAGAGAAAGGAGGAAGCCATGACGAAACAAGAAGTGCTTGCAATAGTAAAAAATGCCCTAGTGATATTAGGACATTTGTTACTTGCTATTGCTTGCATATTGTAGGGATTGTGCAAGAGGTCGAAAGACCTCTCCCTACTCTTTTATTATAACCGATTTTTTACAATTTTCAACCCCTGTATATTTTTTATTACAAAACCGCAACAATGGTTAATTTGTGTTTATTGTATTTCAAATACCAATATAAAATAAAAAAGCCCCCTTTAAAGGAGTCTTTTTTAATATGGGCCGCAGTGGACTGTCTTGCTCGGTGGCGTTTAACGGGTCTACGTGTTTTGCTAATGTGCTAATCGCACAACCGCAAAAGCACTTCGCCCTGTCTTGAATTTGCTCCACGCTCACAGAGTTTCGTACAAGTTGCTTTGCAACAATGTACTCAATCTGTTCGCTATACGGACTTGTTAAATTTCGTCCGTCCGCAAATTCGCTCAGCCACCTCGCGCTCGAACCAAAATGTGGTTCTCCCCCTACTACAACAAAATAAAAAGGATAGTAACAAATGTCACTATCCTTTTTATATGGGCCGCAGTGGACTCGAACCACCGACCTCACCCTTATCAGGGGTGCGCTCTAACCACCTGAGCTAGCAGCCCAAATTTCTTTGGGGGCACAAAAATTCTTCCCAGAACTTCCGCATGTTCTAATCTACTATAAAAAAATTTTAAAATCAACCCCTATTTTTATTTTTTTTGTCCAATATGTCATTAACCGTTACAAACTTTATTATTCCTACACCTATTAGATTATTGCCCAACCAGCCTAATTATGATATAATTTTGCCTAGAAACGGAGAAATTATGAACTTACTTTGGCGCATTATAACTGATATTCCTATTTTGATAGTAATTTTTACTTTTTTATTCTCAATTCTTTACTGTATGAAAAACTACCTTTTTGTTGGTAAAAATTTGAGAATGTTATTGGGTTTTATCTCAAGGTTTAAGAAAACTGATCTTAATTTTAGGTTTAAAGAAATCGACGAGGGCTTGTCTGCAAATCCTTATGTGGCAAGTGCTTGGCTTGAATTTAAAAATACATTAGTATTTTCAGAATCCGTTGCGCTTAAAGGTCGAAATAACGATTTAACCTACAAAGAAGTATCTTCAACTGTCCAAAATATTCAGACAACTGTTGATCCGTTATATTTTTTCAATGAAGAAACTCTTATTACATCTAAATTCAATAATAAGTTTTTGCAAACTGTTCCGACCATTTTAACTGGTTTTGGACCTTTGTTTACTTTCTTAAACATCGCAATTGCGTTTGGTAAAATCGATTTTTCAACTCAAGAGAAAACGATTGCGTCAGTTGCTGGTTTGATGTCCTCAATGCAGACTGCGGCTTTGGTTTCCGTAATCGCTGTTGGCTCCTCTTTAATCTTTTTGATGTTTGAGAGAATTGCGTTTCAACTTCTTTGCAAACGCCCTCTGGCTGCTTGTGAAGATATTTTAGGAAAGCTTTTTGATAACATTTCTTCTGAAAAATTTTTGCTTGAACTGTTGAAAGAAACAAAAATTCAAAATAACTCTATTTCAAATTTAATAACTGCAATGCCTCAACAGTTCAAAGTCGCGTTGAATTCAGGGATTGCAAGTAATCTGGTTCCATATCTTGAAAATCTTATTTTTGGTTTGAACGAAGTTAATAAGAGCATGAAGCAAGTTGCGAAAAACAACAAGGGGGACGATGTTGATGATTTGTTCTAATGCCAGAAAGGCGGGTTTATGGCTATAAAACCTAGAAAATCCGCTCAGGCTGAAGGTGACAATAATATATTTTGGACAACGATGGCTGACTTGCTTTTGGGGTTGGCAATTATTTTCATGACGTTGTTCGTGCTTGCAATGACGGGATTTACACAACAATCGCTTGAACAAAAAAAACAACAAATTGAAATTAGCAAAGAGTTAATCGAAAATCTTAAAGATGCTAATATTGATGCGCAGGTTGATGAGATGACAGGTGATATTAAGATTTCTGATTTGGAACTCTTTGAACTTGGCAGTTATAATCTTTCTCCAAAGGGTAAGGTTTATTTGGATAAGCTTATTCCGATTTATATAAACACTATTTTTTCTAAAAAAGAATTGATTGACGAAGTTGATAATATCATAGTTCAGGGGCACACTGACAGCCAGACATATTCGGGAATTAAGGATCCGAATTTGGGTTATATGAAGAATATGGAATTGAGTTTGCAGAGGGCAAACGCAGTTGCTGATTATATGTTTAGAACCGGTTATGATAAAAAATATAGTGAAAAGTTGCGTGAAATTCTGACCGTTGAAGGGAAAAGTTATTCAGAGCCTATTTTGGTGAACGGTAAAGAAGATTACAATAAAAGCAGACGTGTTGAATTGCGTTTGAAAGTTAAAAATGTTGATGTTACAGAAGTATTAGTACATGGAGTTCAAAGCTTAGATGATAAATGAAAATTTAATATTAGAAACTATTAATATGATAAAACTTTACAACCTTGATATCAGAACGGTTACAATGGCGATAAGCTTGCGTGATTGTATGGATAGTGATGTCGATGTTGTTTGTGAAAATATTTATAACAAGATTAAAAAATACGCTGGCAAACTTGTTGAGTATGCGAACGAGTTTGAAAACGATTATTCTATTCCGATTGTGAACAAAAGAATTTCTGTCACTCCGATTTCGCTTGTCGGTGAGGCTTGCAAAAACCCTGATTACGTGAAAATCGCAAAGACTTTGGATAAAGTTGCGGAAGAAATCGGCGTAAATTTTGTCGGAGGATTTTCTGCTATGGTAGAAAAAGGTATGACAAAGGGCGACAAGTTGCTTATTGAAAGTATTCCTGAAGCTCTGGCACAGACTGAAAGATTATGTTCGTCAATAAATGTTGCGTCTTCAAAAGCAGGAATAAATATGGACGCTGTTTTGAAAATGGCTGAAGTTGTGAAAAAATCGGCAGAATTAACCAAGGACAGAGATGGCATTGGAGCTGCAAAACTTGTAATTTTCTGTAATACCCCTGGGGATAATCCATTTATGGCGGGGGCTTTTTGTGGGATTGGAGAACCTGAGTGTGCGTTGAATGTTGGAGTTTCAGGTCCTGGGGTTGTAAGAGCGGCTGTTGAAGCATTGGACAAAGATGCAGATCTGAGTGAGCTTGCAAATAAGATTAAACAAATTGCTTATAAAATTACGTCAACAGGTGAGCTTGTAGGTAAAAAGCTTGCAGAAAAATTGAATGTTCCTTTTGGGGTAATCGATTTGTCATTGGCACCGACACCTGCAGAGGGTGACAGTGTTGCCGGTATTTTTCAGGCAATGGGGTTGGAGCACGCCGGTGCTCATGGAACGACTGCTGCACTTGCAATGCTTAATGATGCTGTGAAAAAAGGCGGAATTATGGCGAGTTCACATGTTGGTGGACTTTCAGGTGCATTTATCCCTGTTTCTGAGGACGCCGGAATGATTGATGCAACTTCAAAGGGCTATTTGACTTTCGATAAGTTGGAAGCTATGACATGTGTTTGCTCAGTTGGTTTAGATATGATTGCAATCCCCGGAGATACGCCGAAAGAAACTATTGCCGGCATGATTGCTGATGAAATGGCAATCGGAATGATTAACAAAAAGACAACTGCTGTTAGAGTTATCCCAGTTGTGGGAAAGAATATAGGAGATGAAATTGTATATGGCGGATTGTTGGGTAAAGCTCCGATTATGCCGGTAAATAAATTGTCTTCTGCCGGATTTGTATGCAGAGGTGGCAGAATTCCTGCTCCAATTCACAGTTTAAACAACTAAACGAGGATTGAAAATGCCAAGTTCTATTAAGAATTTTGAAAACAGTTTAAGAGATTATTTGATGAATATGCAATCAGATGCATATTCAACACATGCAAGGCTTCAACAAAAGTATAATAATTTGAAGGTTTATATGGACATAAACTCTTCTGTTCCGCAGTTTAGCGTGTCTGTGAATATTTCAGAGGTTTGTTATTCTATTAATCCTTTGGTAAAGATTAGCGGAAGTATGGGGGCTGATGAACGGTTTATTCAAATGTGGGCTTCTCGCCCTAATATAAATGGCGAGTTGATGAAATATTGGGTTTATCTCTCAAAAACAAACATACTGATTAAAGAAAAACAATGTATGGCATCAGTAAATTCTCCTGAAAGAGATGATTTAGACGAAGTTACTGAAATAATTACAGGTTCAGGTAGTCGTCAAAAAATGAAGATATCAGAGGCAATTATGAGAGAAGGGAAATATGGCGAAAACGTTAAATGAGCACGCTGGTGATTTGAAAAGATATATAATAGAATTGCAATCAGATGCGCACAATAAAAGCAGTGTGCGAGTTGAGCGATACAATAATTTAAAGTTGACAATGGAGCCAAATACTGATTCAAAGCCTCATGTTGTTATTGATATGACTATGTCGTCTGCGGAATTTGAGCTTAAAATGGGGCAAAAATTGTATGGCGGTCTTGGTCCTGATGAACGTTATGTTATGCGTTGGTTGAGCAAGTCCGGAACTTTGCCTGCGTTGATGGAAACTTGGCGCGCAATTGTAAAAAATGGCGGTCGAGAAAAAGATGAGTAGTTTAAATCTTTTCATGCTAAAATGTGGGTATGTTTACAGGTATTGTAGAAGAAATCGGAAAAGTTAAGAGTTTTGACGGTAAACGTCTTGTTGTAGAGTGTGCAAAAGTTCTTGTAGGCACGCAGTTGGGCGATAGTATCTTAATTGACGGGTGTTGTCAGACAGTCGTTTCTATGAGTTCAAATTCGTTTTCTGCAGACGTTAGTGCGGAAACTCTACGTGTTACGAAAGGGTTTAAGACTGGCAAAGACGTTAATTTGGAACGTGCTTTGACGCCTCAAACAAGAATGGGCGGTCATATTGTGCAAGGTCATGTTGACGGAGTGGCACGATATTTAGGTGAAATGAAGTTTGAAGTCCCAAAAGAACTTGATAAATATATTGTTTACAAAGGTTCTATTACTGTAAACGGTGTTAGCTTAACGGTTTCAAGGAATGAAGGAAATTCTTTTTGCGTTGCAATAATTCCGCATACGCTAAAAAATACTAATCTGAAAGACTTGAAAACAGGTGATTTAGTTAATATAGAAACAGATATTTTGGGTCGATATGTTGAAAAATTTTTATCAACGAAAGATAATAATTTGACAGAAGATTTTTTGAAAGAAAATGGGTTTATGTAATATGGACGAATTCAAATTTGACAGTATAGAAAGTGCATTAGAGGACTTTAAAGCAGGCAAAATGCTTATTGTTGCCGATGACGAGGACAGAGAAAACGAAGGCGATTTGATATGTTCAGGGCAAATGGTAACACCTGAGGTTATAAAATTTATGGCAGAGCACGCAAAAGGTTTGATTTGCCTTGCGATTGCACCTGAAATTGCTGAGAAAATGCAGTTGCCGCAAATGGTTGAGCAAAATAATGAGTCAATGAAAACAGCTTTCACCGTAAGTATTGATGCGGCTGAAAAATATGGCGTAACAACAGGTATTTCAGCGTTTGACAGGGCAAAAACGATAGAAGTTTGCCTTGCACCTGACGCTCAACCGTCAGATCTTCGACGCCCTGGGCACTTGTTTCCTTGTGTTGCAAGAAAAGGCGGGGTTTTAACTCGCACAGGTCATACAGAAGCTGTTGTTGATTTGGCAAGGTTATGCGGGCATGTTCCGGCTGGACCAATGTGTGAGATTATGGCAGAGGACGGACACATGGCACGTCGTGACGATTTGTACAAGTTTGCAAAAAAGCATGGGATAAAATTTATTTCGGTTGCAGAATTGATTGCGTACCGTTTGAAGTCTGAAAAAATCGTTACTCGTGAGGCGGAAGCTCATTTGCCGACTCAATTTGGCGATTTTGAGATATATGGATACTTGAACCATTTGACAGGTCAAGAATGCGTGGCACTTGTGAAAAATGATGATTCGGATAAAATTCCACTGGTTCGAGTTCACAGTGAATGCCTGACAGGTGATATTTTCCACAGTTTGAAATGCGATTGTAATTACCAATTACACAGTGCATTAAAAATGATTAACGAATATGGAAAAGGCGCGCTAGTCTACATGAAAGGGCATGAAGGCCGTGGAATTGGAATTATCAATAAAATTAAAGCATATCACCTTCAAGAAGAAGGACAAGATACAGTTGAAGCTAATGTTTCACTAGGATTTAAGCCTGATTTAAGAGATTACGGCATGGGTGCTCAGATAATTCGCGATTTAGGATTTAATAATTTTAATTTAATTACCAATAATCCGAAAAAAATCGTCGGTTTGAAGGGTTACGGATTAACTGTACATGATATAGTTAGAATACCGCCATATATTAATGAGTTCAACAAACGATATATGGAAACCAAAAAAGAAAAAATGCATCACATGATATAATTAACAAGGAATTGAGAAAATGACTGACGTAAACCAAAATTTTGAGGCAAGACTACTAACTCCAAACGATTACAAGGCGTTTACAGCTGTTTATAACGACTTTAGAAGCAGAGCGGTTAGTGAATACAATTTTGAGCTTGAACCGCTTGACTTTGAAGGGTTTGTGGAAGCTGTTGAGAAAAAGTTAATCGAGTGTGTTGTTTTGTTCGAAAATTCAATTCCTGTTGCGTTTTTGGTTTATACAACAGCGATTTCTGAGGCGATTGAGCTTAATATTATTCACTCTTTAAAAATGGAAAACATGGTTGAAAGAGCAATGTATTTGGTTAAAAAGTTTCTTGAACTTACCAAAGCTGAAAGACTTGATAAAGTTGTATGTTACCCAATGTTAGGTTCTCAAAAGGAGTTGATTGGCGACATTGCACGCTATGGATTTAAATTCGTCGGAATTGCTGTTTTAAGATTTATGATGGCAGGTACAAATTCTCGTGATATCTTGAAAATTACACAGTTGACTCCGCTTGACGGGGAATATAAACTTGTGGATTGGCAAGACAAGTATTTTGAGGACGCTGTTGAAGTTGTTCAAGAGGGCTTTGAGGACAGTGCTGACGCTTTGTTTGACCCGAGATTTAAGTCAATTGACGGTACACGAGATATTATTACAAAGATTGTGAAAAATATTTATGCAGAATTTTTGCCGGAAGCAACGACGATTTTGCTTTGCAATAACATTCCTGTTGGTTTTTGTTTTATGAATCTTACAGGTGGAAGAATTGCAAATATCCCGATTGTTGCGATTAGAAAAGAACATCAAGGCAGAGGTTTGTCAAAACACATGTTAAAACATTCGGTTGAAAAACTTATTGCGATGGCTGATGAGGGCACAAGGCCGATTAGTGAAGTTAATACGACGACAGAAACGAATAACTTCCAAGCATTGAAAATGTATCGCCACTTAGGTTTTAAAGAGGATTACAACTATCCGCAATCTTATTTGCCGGTGAAGGAATAGTGCTACGCACGTAGCCCCTTGCAACAACATTGGTACATACTTCAAACATTGGTATAGTGTTCTTACGCACGTAGCCCTCTGTGGTAACATTGGTTCAATCGCGTAGCTAAGCAGCCAGGAAGCGAGGCAGCTAAGTAAAAGTTAGATGCCAAGAGGTAAAGAGGGAAAGTCTGTTACAGAATTGATTACGAAGTCGTCATTCTGAAAGCTTAGAAAAATAATGCGAGTAACGAGCATTAATTTTTCTTGCTATTCAGAATCTATTGTTAATAAATAGACTCCGGATCGTAGTCCGGAGTGACAATTACGGTTTAGTTGTTTTTTGTGTGGTTATAACAACTTTTATGAAAATTTCATTTCCAGTAATTTTTTTGAATAATTATTCCCTTCAAAATTTGTATCGACCCAACTTTGTGTGTAGTCTGATGTTTTGCCGTTTTGCACAATAGCTTTTACAAGTACCGCATAACTTATGTCGATAAAATTAATTTTGTTAATCCGCTCGACAATGAATTCTCGTCCTCCGCAATTGTGGCAAAAATGATGTTCCGGCACAATTTGTTTATTCTTTATAATCCCTTTCAACTTTACACCACAGCAATTGCAACGTACCAGATACCATTGGTTTTCAATGAGTTCTCCGCAATCCGGACAGTAGGCAAAATCAACATCTGGACGTACTCTTGAGTGTTCACAAGTTTTATTCAGTTTAAAAAACTCCAAAATTGTCATACTTTGTTTATAACGAATTCCTCGGGAAAGTCAATAAATTCCCCAACTGACTAATATGAATTTATCCACAAGTCTAATTGGCAATTAGGGAGAATTTTTGTTTAATATAATTATTAAATCTTTTTCATACTTCCAGCTATTCTTAATTCCAATGAGCCTCCTTTTAAAGAGGCTCTTTTTTTACGGACGGTGCTACGCACGTAGCCCCATGTAACAACATTCATTCATAGCTCAGGTTTTGGTGGAAAGTTTTTGTCCGCTCTCCCCCAGTGATAGGCAGCAGTAGGTCGGCATTGCGAAATTGCGGACGAGTGACTAACTCGGGGAGCGAGTAACGAAATTCATATCTGCGACAGCAATATGAATGGCAGTTATGAGCGAGAAGCAATTTCAAGACGCTATGCCGACAACGTACCCAAGTCGTCATTCTGAAAGCTTAGGATATTAATGCAAGCGAATAGCGAGCATCTGTTATGAATGTTATTTCAAATAATCCTCAAAGGTTTTCACATTAACCTTATAACCGCAACCTTCATGGAGCTTTGCGGGGTATGAAATTCTTTTTGTCGGATATTTTCGACACATTGGAAGTCTGTGTTTGTAATCCGAACATAGGCCGTCTTTGGTTACAAGCTTACACGCGAAAATCAGGTTCCCGTCTTTGTCTTTCCCTTTTATATAAAATCTTTTGTACGCAGGAAATAGAAATTGCATAATCTTGAATTCCTTTTCTGTGTATGTGTCGTAGCTGTACATATAATTACAGCATTTCCCACATTTTTTGCACTCGCCTGTGATTTCGTAATCGATTTTTTCAGGCACAAAGTATGAACGGATTTCGTTGATTATTACAAATAAAAAGTCGAACATAATTTACATAATAGCATAATCGCTTAGAATTATTTACATATATTTGCTAATAAATTACTTTTATAATAAAATCTTATCAAATAATAAAGGGAGTATCCATGTCAAAATATTACGTAAAAAGAGATTATACAGCCAAAGAAATGGCAAAAGCGAATATTTCAAGGAATGCTAAAAAGAAGCAGGGCGGATTTTTTTCAACCATAAAATTTGTGTTTATGCTTGGTTGTGCGTGCGCGCTTGCAGGCGTTGCGTCTTTGGAACTTTATTTACAGTCTTTGCCGCCGATTAACAATTTGGAGCAGTTTAAACCAAATATTGTGACGAAAATTTATTCGGGCGACGGCGAAATTATCAAGACTTTCACTGCTTATACGTATGAAAAAATTGACTTGAAAGATATTCCTGACAATTTGAAAAAAGCTCTAATTGCGACAGAGGATAAGAATTTTTATCGACACCATGGCTATGATTTAACAGGGTTGGCGCGTTCTACAGTTCAAAACGTTCTTGCAGGACACGTTGTTCAGGGTGCAAGTACGATTACTCAACAGTTGGCAAGGGTTTTATTTCTTAACAACGAAAGAACTTTTGACAGAAAGTTGAAGGAATTGTTTATTGCCGCAAGAATTGAAAAAACGATTTCTAAGGATCAAATCCTTGAAATGTATATGAATAACGTATACCTTGGTGCAGGTGCTTATGGTGTTGAAGGGGCTGCACAGATTTATTTCGACAAACATTTGAAAGATTGTGACTTGGCAGAACTTGCTCTAATTGCAGGTTTGCCACAGGCTCCGTCTGTTTATAACCCGTTCAACAATATGGATTTAGCGGTTCAACGTCGTAATCAGGTTTTGACAAGAATGTACAAAATGAGATATATTACGACTGAAGAATACGAAAAAGCGAAGGAAGAAAAGGTTCACCTTGCTAAAGTTCCGCAATTCTACACTACGAACAAAGCTCCGTATTTCTGCGATTACGTAATGAAAGAGTTGGAAAAACTGGGTTTTGACGAAACCGAAATTTCGCAAGGTGGTTATAAAGTTGTTACAACTTTGGATTATAAAGCTCAAAAAGCTGCGAACGAGGCTATTCTGCGTAATTTACGCGGTTGGGGATTGAATGGAGATAATAATCAGGCTGCGGTGTTCGCATATAGTCCGATAGATGGGAAAATTCTTGTTTATTCCGGCGGAAAAGATTATACAAAGAGTCAATACGATAGAGTTACTCAGGCTGTTAGACCGCCAGGATCATCATTTAAGCCTATTGTTTATGCGGCTGCAATGGAAAAGGGAATTTCTCCAAACGATATGATAGAGGACAGACCTTTGACAATCGGTCAATGGTCACCAAGAAACTATGCGAATAGATACAGAGGCAAAATTCCTGTTTACACAGCGTTGATGTACTCTTCAAACGTATGTGCTGCAAGATTGATTAAAGAAGTTGGAATTCGCTCTGTAATCCAAACTGCAAGAGTTTTGGGTATTGAGACTCCGCTTGAATACGACTATACAATCGCTTTGGGCTCAAACGGCGTAAAATTGTTTGAATTTACAAGGGCTTATGGTGCTTTTGCAAACGGTGGTTATGTTGTTCAGCCTTATGCAATCGAAAGGGTTGAAACTTCTCGTGGAAAAGTGGTTTACAAAGCTCCAAAAACAAAGATTACTCACCAATTGAGTATGAATACTGCTGCTGAAATGACTGCTATGATGAAAATGGTTATCTCAAACGGTACAGGTCGTGCTGCCAACATTGGTAAACCTGCAGCCGGAAAAACTGGTACAACCGATGATAACAAAGATGCTTATTTTATGGGTTACACGCCAAATATTGTAACTGGTGTTTGGGTCGGAAACGATGATAACACAGTTATGAACAAGTCAATTCAAGGTGGTACGGTGCCGGCTTTAATTTGGAAAGACGTTATGAAGGTTGCGACAGAACCTTACGGCAAAGCAGAATTTAATTATCCGCAAGTTGAATTAGTTCCGTTTGGCTCAATTAATCCAAATAAAGTAATTGGCGGTTATGTTGCAAAACCTAAAGTTGAAGAGCAAGCAGAAATCGATTTGAACGAAACTGAACCGACTTTGCCGGAATCAGTTAAGAAGATTGAGCATGAACAAAATCAATCAAAACCTGCTCAAACTGCGACTCCAAAACCGGTTGCAGCTCCAAAAGCTCAAAATACAGCAGCTCCTGTGCCTATCCCGATGGCAGTTCCGGAAGGGGTAAGGTAGAAGTGGTTAGGTAACTGGGAAGCCGAATTTTGCTGGTAGTGAATGGTGAATAGTGAGTAGTGAATTGTTCTTATAGATTAAAATTATTTTCCTGTACCATAGTCATATATAATTATATTTTTATTGATATGAACTACTCACTACTCACCATTCACTTATTTCTTATTCACTTTATAAACAATCGAAAGGACAAAATGACAGAATTTATTGCACATATTGGAACAGACGAGTCAGGAAAGGGTGATTTCTTTGGACCTTTGGTAATTGCAGGGGTTTTAGCAGATGAAAAAGCTGCTGAATACTTTAAGGAACTCGGGATTAAAGACAGCAAAAAGCTTTCAGATAAAAAAATGTTAATGCTTGCCGGTGAAATTAAAAAAGTTGCACCTCATTCGATTATTGCAATTTCAAATTCTAAATATAACGAGCTTTACGCAAATATTAAAAACCTAAATAAGCTTCTGGCGTGGGGGCATGCAAGAGTTATTGAAAATATTTTGGAGAAAAATCGCTGTGAATACGCACTTTCAGACAAATTTGGTGATGAAAGTTTAATTGAGTCAGCGTTAATGAAAAATGGCAGAACTATTCGTTTGGAGCAGATGTGTAAGGCTGAAAGTGATATTGCGGTTGCAGCGGCGTCTGTTTTGGCTCGTGCAACTTTTGTTGAAAAAATGCAGGCTATGGAAGATAATTATGGATTGAAATTTCAAAAAGGCTGTTCAGGGTTGGTTAAAAATGTTGCGGCAGAGTTCATTGGAAAGTATGGCAAAGACCGCTTGAAAGAAGTTTGTAAAACGCATTTCAAAACATATAATGAGGTATAGATGCGGCTAAGTAGTTAGGAAGCGGTGCTACTATGTGTACGTAGCCTACTGTGATAACTTTGGTTCTTGCTTTATGTATTGGTGTAAGGTTTTAAGTTATTAATATGTTGCGGTTTACCCTTTATGTGTTACACCATACCCAAAGAGTGCAAAATCATATTTTATCGGATCAGTTGAGTCGAATTTTCGCAAATTTTCTGTGATTTCTAAAACGGCTTTAAAATCGTTTGATTTTCTTGTTAGAATGCCAACTTCTCGTGAAAGTCTTGCAACATGCGTATCTAATGGAATTAAGAGTTCTGACGGCGACATAAAATTCCAAATTCCTAAATCAACTTCGCTTTTTCGGATAAACCACCTTAAAAGCATGCACATTCTCTTCATTGCACCGCCTTTTCGAGGGTTTGGAATCATAAAATAGCACCCTTGATTGGCGTTTTTGGAAAATCTTGAATAAAAATAATCCGTAATCGGTTCAAAATTTATGTATTTTTTGCCGTCTGCAAAATATGAGTTGGAATTTTCATAAGCGAATTTGAAAAGCTCTTCAAGTCCGCCATCTTTTTGGTAAAGTTCTTTCATTATGGTAAAAATTTGCACAAAATCATCTGTCGTTCCAAAGCGGTAATTAAAGTCCTTCAATAGTTTTGGCTCAAAATTTTGGATAAAGTTATGCGGTTCATTTTGTGCAACTTCAAAAAGTTCATTCAATTTTTTGATAAAAACTTTTCTGTTGCCATAAGCCATCAAAGAGGCGATAAAACCTGCGATTTCACAATCTTTTTTGTCTGCCGAAAACCGATGTGGAAATAAAATCGGATCATCTTTTATAAAATCGGACGTTTCGTATTCCCTTGCCAGTTCGTCTATTTGAGGTTTTGTAATTTTAATTGTACATTCCATAATTCAACAAAATATTAGCACAAAAAACTTGTTGGAGAAATTTTTATGTTACAATATTTCTAGACGGCACAAGGTTTTGAAACAACGATTTTGCCTATGGGAGAGGAAAATGAAAGAGTGGATTTTTAATAAGTACGACGGCAAGGACAAATCTTTGGTGACTAGACTTTTGCATTCGAGAGGGATTAAGACCGAAGAAGAGATTTATGAATTTTTGCACCCGTTGGAGATGAAAATTATCCACCCAAAGGCGTTTTGCGATATGGGAAAAGTCGTTGAAAGACTTTCAAAAGCTATTGATGAAGGCGAAAAAATCGTTATTCACGGGGACTTTGATGCCGATGGTGTTACTTCAACTTCCTTGTTGTATCGTACTTTCAAGTATTTGGGTGCTGATGTAAATTATTTTATTCCGAATAGGGAAACCGAAGGTCATGGCTTTGACACAAAAGCTCTTGTGAAACTTATGACTCAGGTTAAGCCGAAGGTTATAATTTCTTGTGACTGCGGGATTTCAGATGTTGATGCCGTAAATTTTTTGAACAGCTTTAAAATCGACGTGATTATTACCGACCACCACGAGGCACCGGAAGTTTTGCCGAAAGCTTTGGGGATAATTAACCCGAAAGCTCCGAATGCACTGGACGAGAACCTTACAGCTAAACAGATTGAAAGTTTGACTTCTCTTGCAGGTGTTGGGGTTGCGTTCAAAACAGCTCATGCACTTTTAGAAAAATATGGTAAATTAGAGTTTATTTCGGAAATTTTACCGTACGTTGCAATTGGTACGGTTGCCGATTTGGTTCCTCTCATTGGTGAAAATCGCTATCTTGTTACAAAAGGGTTGGAATTGATTTCTGCCGGAAAACATTATGGAATTTCTCAGCTTTTGGAAAGTGCCGGATATAAGGGGCAAATCACGTCAGAACAGATTGCTTTTGGAATTGCACCTCGCATAAATGCTTCTGGAAGGCTCGATACGGTTGATTCTGCACTAAAAGTTTTGATTTCTGATAACAAACAGGAAATTCAAGTGGCAATTCAAACTCTTAATGAATTCAACAAAATTCGTCAAGAATTGTGTCAAAATATTTTTGCAGAAGCTGATGAGATGGTGAAAAAGGAAGGAAACAGAAATTCTGCGATAGTTTTGTTCAACAAGGATTGGCACATTGGAATTATCGGGATTGTTGCCTCAATGCTTGTTGAAAAATATTACAAACCGACGTTTTTGATGACATATTCGACCGAAACGAAGCAGTATAGGTGCTCTGCAAGAAGTGTTGAAGGGATTAATCTTTATGACACGATTTCGATGAACTCAGAACTATTTGACGGTTTTGGCGGGCACTCAATGGCGGCAGGGCTTGCGTTTAGCGAAGAAAAAGCATCTTTTGAACAAGTGAAATCTGCACTTTGCAAAACCGTAAAAGAAATGTCGCAAGGCAAGGATTTGAAACCGTTTATAAATATTGATTTGTTGTTAGAGCCGGACGATGTTACGGTTGATTTGGTAGAACAGATTTCTCAGCTGGAACCTTTTGGACAAAGTAATCCGAGCCCGATTTTTGCTATAAAAAATTTGAAAATTAAAGAAAAAAGATTGATGGGCGAAAATAGAAATCATCTTCGCCTGAAATGTATTGGTGGAAATTCTGAATTGACTTGTATTCGATGGAAAGACGGAGATATTTCACTTGTTCAGGGTGATCCTTTGGATATTGCTTTTCACCCGCAAATTAATGAATATAACGGCAACACAAGTGTTCAGTTGATTTTGGACGATGTGCATTCTGAGTATTTGAAAGAGGAAGAAAATCTCCCGAAACAAAAACTTTATGACCACAGGAAAAAGACTGATATTTTGCAACAGGTTAATGATTATGTGAAATCATCTAAGCAAAATATTTTGATTTTTGCAGAAAGCAAACCGATTTTGGATAGATTAAAACCATTTGATGCACTTTATTCTCGCACAATTACACGTGACAGCCTTAGACCGTGTGACGCTTTGATGTTGTTTGATTATCCGGCGGACAGAGAAACTTTTGACCGAATTTTAAACCAAACTACTCCGCTTGCAATCCATTTTATGAACTATGATTTGAAATATATGGACGAGGAAGAATTTTTGAATACCGTTTGCAAGATGTTGAAATTTGCTTGCCACAATAATGGTGGTAAGGTTGAATTACGGCGTTGTGCAAGTTTTTTGGGGAAATCTTATAAAGTTTTTGAATTACTATTTTCAATTTTTGATGATGTCGGTTTGATTAAAATTAAAGAGAAAAATAAAGATTATTATGTTGTTGATTTTGGCGAAATCTCAGATTTGCCAAAAGTTTTACACTCTGCAAAATATCCGATTTTGGTAGAAATGTTGGACGAATGCGAAGAATTCCAACGGTCTTTGTTGGAAGACGATTTATTTTCAATTGTGTAAGATTGGTAGCTAGGTAAAAAGGCAAGAAGTAAATAAGTGAATAGGTGAATAAGTTCGTAACAGGTGCTATCGCACCAAAATATATTTTTGAGCGAAGCGAATTATATGAACTTATTTTCTTATTTACTTATTCTCCTATTCACTTAGAAAAGGGTATAAGTTTGGATTTCTATCCCAACAAAACTGTCTGGCAAAAATTTTCTTGTCCGCGCCTTTATACTTTCGTATGAAAGTTTTGCCGGTAACATTTCAAAATCATAATATAAATTTAAACCATAACAAAATTTCTAGCCCGATAGAACGCGCAAATTCTCCTCAAGTGCAACAACAACCGAGTTTTACAGGACTGTTTAATTGGTTTCATAAAGATCCTAACCTTTTAACCGGTTCACAAGCTCGTAAATTATTGAAAGATAACGGATTTACAAAAGATATTTGCTCTGATTTAATGCTTTTGTTGTCAAGAAGTCGAGAACATATTTTAGGGCGGTATCACAAAGATGTTTTAGAAAAATCAATCTATTTACGTCAACAAGGGGTTGATTTTGAGCATATTGGTGAAAGTGCGTTGACGCAAGACGGATTTTTGAACTTTACAAAACGGGTTATTCCAGTATTGGAAGCTGGTTATCCAAAGGATTATTTGAGAAGATACATAAAATCTGATATGATGCCTGATGATGCAGAAAAATTGCTTAATCTCAAAAAAATTGCTCAAGAAAAACGTAAACAACTTTCATATAATAGTATACCAATAATTGATAAAGATATTGATGAACTGTTTTTTAGCACTCCGGAAGCTGTTATAAAATCGTTAAAAATCATGGGACAAAAGGATTTTGTACATTCATTTTCTCAAAAGTATGATAATGTGTGGGCAAATATTGAAATAATATCAGATTTAGATGAAGGGTTGCCGGAGTTTCAGGAGTTGCTGAAACTTACAAATCCGGCTGAGTCTGATGAATATTTGAAAAATCAAGCTGCAATTACTACTTTGAAAAAATCTTTTTCACCCAACAATAAGGATTTGATGAAGCGAATTAATTCTTTGACTGTTAAAAATCGCAAAATGCTTGAAAAATCTCTCAATAATTGGGAAGATAAACTTGATTTGATCTATATTTTTCAAGAATTACAAAATGGCTCTCAATCATTATTGAGGCGGGTTTTGGATACTATGAAATCAAACGACAAGCATAGTAAACGTAAACTCGATAAAATATTGAATAAGTATGTTTTGACGGATTCTGAGGGGGAGATTTGCAAAAAAATAAACTTTATCGGTAATAAATATTTGAAATCAATTTTTTCTTCAAGTGCAGATTTTTGGAATGATTTTTTGTTAATAGTAAAAAGTTTTAATCATTCTAGGTTAGAAAAGTCTATTGATATTTTTAACGAAATGCCAATGAATAAAGATACCCAAAAGCAATTCCGCAAACTTGGAATTGATTACAAAAAATGGGTTAGAGTAAATCCGCATTCAAATATTCAAAAAACGCTTATGATTGGTGATAAAAACGCAAAACCTATCAATATAACCATTCAAAAAGCTGATATGAATAATGTTGAGCACTCACTGTTTTTGGGAAATCATTCCGGTTGTTGTGCGGCTGTCGGAACGGGGTGCAATGACTGGACTGCGCCAGCGTATGTTGTTTCAAAAATGATTTCCGCAATTGAGGTCAAGGCAGGAGATGATTTTGTCGGAAATACAATGTGCTATTTGGCTGAGATTGATGGGGAACCTGCACTTATATTGGATAATATAGAATTGAAAGCTAAATATCAATACAACAACGATATTCGGGATATGATATTTAACTATGCACGAAAACTTACGGAAGAAATCGGCAAACCAGATATGAAAATTTATTCTTCTCCAAACAGGCATAAGGTTGATATGAGCGAATTACCGCTTGAAGATAAAGAGTTTAGAATAATTGGGAACACCGGAGATTGGGAATTGTACCTAGATTTTGATATTGATTCACATCGAATAGATGGTTCGGAAGTCTTTGAAAGTATGTTGTTCAAGATACGATAAGTTATGAGGACTTAATTCAATCGTACAACGTCCCAATTGAGCTTTGTTGCAAGTGTTAGCCATAGAATATATGGGATTTGTAAAATCCCCAGCAAAGTCGATATTTTAAAAAACAAAATCGTCATAAGAATTACGGAGACTAAAAGAACTACGCATATTGCAAAAGCTACGCCGATTTTTCTGTATCTGAAAAATACCGGAGTCCAACACAAATTCAAGATAAATTGTAGACAAAACAGTGGAATTGCAGCTATTTTGGTTAGACTCAGCGGGGCGAAATAAAAAATTCCAAATGAGATAAACATTAAAATATAAAGTGAAGACCACATAGGTCTGAATAGTTTTCTGCTAGGCGCATAAGCCGGTTTGTTTATAATATCATAAAAATCAAAATCATTCATGTCTATAATTTTGCATAGAAATTTGCCGAAAAAAATTAGACAGTGAACTAATATTAGATATCCTGTTGTCGCAAAGTTTGAAAATAGTGATAATTTTTGCAAAACAACTAATTGTAATTGTCAAAAAACTACGCTAGACGCTTGATTTTCTGCCTTTTCAGAATGACGACTTCGTAATCAATTCTGTAACAGACTTTCCCTCTTTGCCTCTTGGCATCTATCTCACGCTTAACTGCCTCGCTTCATAGTTGCTTAGCTACTTTATTGCGTAGCACCTATTTTGCTTCGTATGTTGTTCCGTCTTTGGTATCTTTCAAAACAACACCGCATTCGTCAAGTGCAATTCTGATTTTGTCTGCAATATCCCAGTTTTTAGCTTCACGTGCTTCTTTTCTGTATGCAATCAAATCTTCCATTGTCGCAAATTCTTTACCTAAAACTTTTGACACGTGGTTTATTGCGTTTTTCAATTCATCTTCGCTAAGTTGTGGTTTGTCAAACGTAAATCCGAGAACTGATGCGAGTTTAAATAGGATTGTAAATGCGTTTTTGTCATCTTTATTGGCTTTGTTTGTCAAATCAAAAAGGACTGCAAGAGCTTTTGATGTGTTCAAATCATCGTCCATTGCTTCCACAAACGCTTTGTATTCTTCTGTTTGAGTAATATCTAAATCTTCATTAATTTTTGTACGTTTTGCGTTAAGCATTCTTTTTACACCTGCTTGAGCTGATGAAAGTGCTTCGTCAGAGAATTCGACAGGCATTCTGTAATGGTTTGTTAAAATGAAGAAACGGATTGTGTTTGCGTCGTATTTTTTCAATAAATCGTCAATTGTTAGGAAGTTTCCTAATGATTTTGACATTTTTTCTTTATTAATAGTTACAAAACCGTTGTGTAGCCAGTAGTTTACAAATTTGCAACCGTTTGCACATTCTGACTGGGCAATTTCGTTTTCGTGGTGAGGGAAAATCAAATCTGCTCCGCCGGCGTGAATATCTATTGTTTGGCCTAAGTATTTACGGCTCATTGCGGAACATTCAATGTGCCAACCAGGGCGACCTACGCCCCAAGGTGATTTGTAGCCGAATTTTTCGTCTTTTTTCCAAAGTGCAAAGTCTAGCGGATCTTCTTTGTGTTCCCCAACTTCAATTCTGGCTCCGCTTTCAAGTTGATCAATCGGTTGTTTTGAAAGATATCCGTACTGAGGAAATTTTTTTACTCTGAAATACACGTCCCCGTCAGCTTCGTAGGCGTAGCCTTTTGTGATTAAATCTTTTACGATGGAAATCATTTCGCCCAAGGTCTTTGTGGCGAAAGGCTCTATGTCAGGTTTTAGAGTGTTAAGTGCTTTCATTGAGTTTTCAAACTGTTTGTACCAGTATTGAGAAACTTGTTCAGGTGTTTTTCCTTCTTTTTCTGCTTTTTTAAGGATTTTGTCGTCAACGTCGGTTACGTTGCGGCAATAAGTAACGTCATAGCCTTTGAATTTCAAATACCTATACAAAACGTCCCAAGTAATGTAACATCTTGCGTGTCCCAAGTGTGCATTATCATAAACTGTTGGGCCGCAAACATACATTTTAACTTTGTTTCCGTCAATAGGAGTGAATTCTTCAACTTTGTTTGTATAAGAATTATGTAATTTCATAAAAACACCTCATTTCTGTGTATATTATACAACAAAAATGAGGTGTTATAAACAGCATAGCTATTATCTAAGTTTACCATCTAACGCTCAGATGTCCTGTGCCTTTTTGAGCATCGCTTACAATTGTTTTGCCGCCAACTGAAATATTAAAGAAAGCTCCATTTTTTGTATAATTTATGCCTTTTGTGGTATCTCCGCTTTCAGTGTCATAAACGTTTGCAATTCTGTAATGAGAACCAGATGCTTTTAACTTATTGTTGACATATTCAATTTGTTTCGCAATAGGCATTTTTTTCAATTTGTCTATATCTGCTTTCGAAAGTCCTGTTTTACCATCAACATTTGATAATAATTTTGCAAGTTGTTCTTCCGGCTTGCTTAATTTAGCACCATTTTCGCCTGATACGGTTACGCCGTTTGTTTTAACTGCTGGTTTTGTATTGCTCACTTGTTCAACACCCATAGTAATATCTCCTTTTCTATACTCTCGTGTACATGAGTATAAAAAATTCTTTTAGGGCAAAATTGCGTAAAATTAAAAGTTTTTTTACAAAAGTTCATCAAAAATTTCATGTACAGGCTTGATTAAGTCTTGAACAGGGCAGATTTCGTCTAATTCTAGGGTTATTGTCGAAATCTGTCTTTCTACGCCTGCATAAGTTCCAAAGCTTCCTGGGGTCGGATAGCCGATACTTGCTTCAACCGGATAGTTTATTATGGCTGAAATCTTTTCTGCAAGCTCTTTTGCAGGGCCATCATAGTTGACGACTTTGTATGGGGCATGGAGCGTAAGTATTGTTTGTGGTTTAAATTCGCTAATAGTATCGATTAGAAACTGTGTTTCAATCTCGCTTCCGGCAGATATACCACCGTAATACGCCGATTTTTCATCGTCACAAGTTGCGTTGTCACCAAGATTTTCCCCCCAGTTTTTTGTAGGGAAGTTGCGGTTTAAATCAACTCCGTTTGCGTTTGTTCGTTGTCCGAGCTGCATTCCATCAGGGTTTAGACAGGGAATAAATAAAAGATTGTTTGTTTGTCCTATTCCTCTCCTCGAAATCGCAGATTTCGGTCCTCCCGCAAGGGGCGGACATTCTATTTCAGATTGGATTTTTCGAATAACACCTTCAATATTTTGGTTTATTTCATTATTCCAAATCCTGATAACTTTATAACCATTATTTGTAAAAAATAAATCTCTAGACCTATCTTTTTGTATTCCTAATGAAGAATTATGTTGTCCACCGTCAAGCTCAATTATAATCTTTTTTTCAAAACATACAAAATCTGTAATGTATTTATCAATAGGTTGTTGCCGTCTGAATTTTACTCCAAGCTGTTTCTGTTTCAAATATTGCCACAGAATAATTTCTTCTTTTGTCGAGTTATTTCGTAAATTTTTGCCAAGTTGGATTAGTTGTTTTTTGTAACTAATGTCCTCCCCCTGAGGGAGGACCGAAATCTGTGATTTCGAGGTGGGGGAAAGGGTTGATTGACGTTTTAAATATTCTTCAATCAAGAATTTTCCTTGCGGTTCGTCACCGTGAAAAACCCCGATGACAAGTGATACAGGCATGTTTGAGGAAAAATCGGAATTTCCGATTAATTTGATTTCGTTTCCCAATTTTGTGTTTGCTGTTTTTAATGTTTTGTATTCGCTCAAGTCGTCCGCCCTCGCTATCTTTGTCGATTAATTAAACAAAGCTTCAATAAATTCTTCCGAATTAAATGCCTTTAAATCTTCCATTTTTTCGCCCACGCCGACGAGTTTTACAGGAAGTTTCATTTCTTTAGCAATTGCAAGCACAATTGCTCCTTTTGCGGAACCGTCGAGTTTTGTGAGGGCAACAGATGTGACATTTACGGCTTCTGTGAAAACTTTTGCCTGTTGCAAGCCGTTTTGTCCTGTGTTAGCATCGATTACCAAAATACATTCGCGCAAGGCATCAGGTGCTTTTTTGTCGATAACGGATTTAATTTTTTTCAACTCTTCCATAAGGTTGAATTTGTTTTGAAGTCGACCCGCTGTATCAACCAAAATTACGTCAAAGCCTTCCTTTTGACCTTTTTCAATTGCTTCAAACACGATTGACGCAGGATCAGCTTTGTCGCGGCGAATAATTTCTGCACCGGCACGTTTTGACCAAATATCAAGCTGTTCTTCGGCAGCAGCTCTGAATGTGTCACCTGCTGCAATCAGCACTCGTTTGCCTTCTTGTTTAAATTTATATGCAAGTTTGCCGATAAGTGTTGTTTTTCCGGCACCGTTCACGCCTGTTATAAAATAGATGTTCAATTCGTTTGTTTTATATGCAAGAGAGTTGTCGCCAGCAGTTTTCAACACGTTCAAGAATTCGTTTTTAAGATAATTTTTGACATCAGCAGGTTTGATTTTTGACTGATTTCTGAGTTTGTCGACGAGTTCAACGGCATAATTTACGCCTAAATCTGCTGAAATCAAAGTGTCTTCCATATCGTCAAGTACGAATTCTGAAAATTCTTCTTCCTCACCGACTGTATTAACAACATTTCCAACAAGCACTTGGGCTGTGTTGGAAACAGTTTCTTTCAGGTTATTAAATTTATCTTTAAAAAATCCGAACATATTTTTCCTTAATGGGAAGTGAATAAGGCGATAAGTTAATAAGTGAATCAGTTCATATAGCTCACTTCATTCGAAAATATATTTTGTTGCGTAGCAACTGTAATGAACATATTGCTTTATCGCCTTTTATAATCCTCTAATTAACCCCATAATCAACGATTACTTTTGCCAAAACACCGTTGATAAATGCGGCACTGTCTTCTGTTGAGTATTTTTTTGCAAGTTCAAGTGCTTCATCAACAACTACCTTCATTGGAGCATCTTTAATGAACAAAAGTTCTACAATTGCAATTCGCAAAATGTCTTTGTCCATTTTTACAAGACGTCCCAAATCCCAATTTTTTGCATATTTTTGGATAATTTCGTCTACTTCTTCGTGATTTTTTTGGAAGTAGTCTGCGATTTGGATTGCGTAATTTTTTACGTCGTGTTGAGAATCAAGTGTTGTGAATTCTGCAATTTCCAAAGCTAACATTGATTTTTCGGCAATATTAATCATTTCGTTAATTCTGCCTGTCATATCAGATGTCATCGGAATTGGTACGGGAATATTTGCTGCGCCGATTGGTCTTTTTAAATTTTCTTCGGCATCAGCTTCATAGTTTTCGATTTGATCTCTCATTGAAATAAGTGCGCCAAGTGCGATTTTCAACTCGTCTGTTGCGCTGCTTGTCAATATTCTAACTGATTTAAGAATAATATCTTGCAAATCTTCTCTTGAATAATTTGTAATTTTTTTATCAAATTGAGAAAATAGTATAAACGCTAATTCTCTTGCTGCTCTGCGGGCTTGCATATTTTTACCTCTTTTTTCGTTTGTAATTTACAAGGTTTATGCTAACATGAAAACTTTTTATCTACAAGAAAATTTCTCACTAAAACTTAAATTTTATTTGCAAAGAGTCATGTATGAAGTTGTAACTTTTTGGGTTTTGATTTTGTTAAATCTTTTTTTGATAAATTCGGTATTGAATGAAGTCGGTTTTGCGTTCAAAAATCTTCTGTAAAACCTTTGAGCCTCTATTTTTTTCCCTAGTTTGTCAAGGCAAACTCCTAGTCCGGCAAAAGCTTTGTGGTAATTTGGATTAATCTTAATCAGATGATATAGGACGGTTGCGGCTTCTTGAAATCTTTCGAGTTTCATCAACAATGCGGATTTGTGCTCATAAGCCTTTATGAATTCAGGTGAATTTTCTATTAATTTTTGATAAATCATAAGTGCAAGATCGTATTCTTCGCATAATTCATGAGAAAGCCCGAGTTGCAAGATTGCATCAGGATTATCAGGGTTAATTTGGATTGCGCGAACAAAGTTTTTTATAGCACCGCAAATATTTTCTTCAAGAAGGTGACAAATTCCGAGTTCAAAGAATGTTTCATAGTTGTCAGATTTGATTTCGCCTGCTTTGTCAAGACATTCTATGGCTTTTGCATAGTTTTTTAAATTTTTATAGCAAATTCCAAGTTCAAAGTAGCTTTCTGCGCTGTTTCTGTCGATAAGAATTGCGTTTAAGTAGCATGCGACGGCTTCTTTGTATAATTTTTCTTGGCATAGTGCGTTTGCTTTTTTATAAAATGTATTTTGTACGGGGTTCGTACACAATTTTGTATTAGAACTCAATTTTAACCTTCCTTTTACTCTATAATAGAGTTTTTTTTCTAGTTGGATAACGTCCGTTTGATGTAGACTTTATCAATCATTGGATTTATTATTTTTCTTGTGCTATAAAGTTGTTATGAAAAAGTATTTGGTTGGGATATTAATAATTCTTTTGGGAGCACCTGTGCTTGCGGACGAGGTTTCGCTCGGTGGAGTTGAGGCACACAAAATTGAGTTACCGAAAACTGATATTTCTAAAAAACAGTCGCTTGTTGTGAATGATGAACAGGTTTTGCAGGAATTAGTAAGACTTCAGAAGGACAAAGACCTTGAAGATATTGAAAATCTTTGGAAAGGAACGGTTGAAAACAATCAGGTTATCGGATTTGCCTTGAAAAAGCTTTCGACTCCTGAGAGTCAACGTCGAATTCACTCTTCTCTTATGGCGAAAACTCTTTCTGCAGTTGTTGCGGGTGCTTCTTTTGCGCCGTCTTTAATAGGGGCGGATTATTTGACGCAGTCATCTGCTTTTGCAGCTGGAAGGCTTGCGCAAAATTTGATTAACCGTAAAAATATGCCGACTGAAATTCCTCTGACTGATACTGAGTTGATTGAACTTGCGGGGCTTGTAGAAAACTTGCAGGACAAGATTATTACGGCATATTACAATTACAAAAGTTCGCTTTCTCAGTTGAAAGAGACTCGCCAAAGACTTTTGCTTTACAACAAAAATTATGCCAAAGCCCTTGATGATGAGGATTTGATGGAAATTACTATTTCTTCTGCTTTGTATGACAATATGAGGGTTGAAGAGTTTTATTATATGGAAAATGCAAAAAAATATCATTTGGAGCTTCAAAGGCTTGCTGGGAAAAAGGTTGTAGATAAGTTGAATTTATACCAATTCAATTATAATTCGACATTGGTTGGAGAAAAGGCGGTGGCAAAATGAAGAAATTATTCGTAATCGCCTTGGCTTTGAATTTTGTCTTGCCGGCGTCTGCAATTGAATTAAAAGATGTTACAATGCCAAAGCCGCCCGCATACAGAACCGGACTTTCAGAGGAGCCTGAAAGAGAATACACTGAGGCAAAAGCAGAAAATAAAATTCATCAGGAATACGTAAAACGCGATGCGGAGCAGTTTGATGCGACAGATTTGACGTTTGCGGATTTGAGCATAAAGCAGATTTCCAAAGAAGTTGCGGCGGATTTGGAACTTGATCAGGAAGATATGGTGGGCGATTTGTCGGTTTTATGGCAAGGTGCTGCGTCGCAAAGTGACACGATAAATTTTGCCCTGTATAAACTTTCAAACCCTGATGAGGACAAGCCTGATGAAAAATCAGTAAAAAAAGTTTTAACAACAATTGCGAGTATGTCGACTCTTGTCGGTGCCGGCATGGGAAATCCTGTTTTGGCTGGCGGTTCGCTGATTGGTGGTAATATTTTAGGGATTATGTCGCAAGATACAAAGGCACTTAATTATAAATATACAAAAGTAACTGATGCGGATATGATTATTCTTGTGCGCAAAATCGAGGATTTACAACAGCGAACGGTTGATCTGTATTATAATTATATGACCTCACGTAAAAAGTTGAAGATGATTGAGCAGATTACGGCTGAACGCAAAAAAAATTACGACCTGTCGCAAAATATGTCTCGCGAGGTGATTTTGACGACTGATGCTTATTACAGAACTGCTTTGGATAATCAGATGAAAGCGCGTTCTGAGTTTTATGCAAAACGTGCCGCACTGGAACAATTTGTCGGAAATGAAACGTTTGCGCAGTTTGAGAAAGATTTGAAGGAAAGGGAGGGAAATCGTAGTAGTGAGTAGTGAATGGTGAGAAGTGAGTGGTTCGTTACAGATGCTAACATATCAAAAGATATTTTCGAACGAAGTGAGCTATATGGTCTACTCACCACTCACCACTCACTACTCAACTTACTTCTCGCCAATAACCAATCATGTTTAAACCATACACAATCAACACTGGAAAACTAAATATGCAAATTGATAGCGACTTGCTTGAGAATGCGATTAAAACCCAGACAAAAGAACCGATTTTTAGGCTTTATGGCTGGTCGCCTGCTTGTGTTTCTTTGGGGAGAAATCAAAAATCTGATTTTGTTGATGAAAAATTTTTGGCGGATAACGGAATTGATGTCGTGCGACGTTTGACAGGTGGTAGAGCTCTTTTGCACGATGATGAAATTACATATAGCTATGTTTGCCCTGTTACTGCTTTAAAAAACGGACAAAATGTTGTTGAGTCATACAAAGAAATTTCTCAAATTCTGATTGATGCGTTTAAACAAATAGGGATTGAACTTGATTTTGGAGGAACAAGAAAAATTCAGGGGCACAAGGATTATTGTATGCTTGTTTCGACAGGTGCAGATTTATGCTGGCATGGACGTAAGCTTATCGGGTCTGCACAATTCCGCAAAGAAGGATATATTCTGCAACACGGCTCGATTTTGTATGATTTTAATAAAAATTTGTTAGAAAAAATCTTTAAAGAAAACGTTGATACTTCGTCGATTGTTAGCATAAAAGAAGTTAATCCGGAGATAACAAAAGATGATATTATTAATTTGTTAAGTAATGTAAAGTATTTAAAACCTTAGATTGATAGGTGTTTTGACGATTTGTATAAATTTATATATTTCTTAAACGCAATTTTAGTGAGTGAAAATTCTTTATATAAGTACGGGGAATAAAAATTCACACAGGGGATAAGGATATGATTAATTTCGCATCACTTTACGGATTAGGAAACAAATTAAATACAACAAACTTTGATGGTGTTACTCAACCATATTTCTCATCTTATGTTGATGGATATCCTGAGTACACTTACAATATGGCTCAGGCAACGCAAAACCCATATAGTTCACTTTGGTCAAACCCTCTTATGTTAGGTACAAATTTGTCAGGTTGTGACTCTCGTCAACAACTTCAAGCACAAGCCGGTATTGAAGCAGCCGGACAAGCAGGGTTTTCTGATGGCCTTAAAATTAGATTGTCTGGTTATGCAGCTAATTTGAATAATTTGGAATCTCAAATTCAAGGACTTATTGATTCTGGTAGATTGAATGATGCTCAAAAATCTAAAATGGAAACAATTTTAAACAGAATTAAAACAATTAAACAACAAATCGCAAACTTGTGTAATGGTAAAACTATTGCAGCTAAAGATGTTGAAGCTGTTCAAAAATCAATCACTGAACTTACAAAAAGCGCAGAAGAAAAAATTCAAGAAATAGCAAAAGAAGTTCAAGAAGCTGAAGCGGCAAAAGAAGATGGTGAAAAAGCTGATGGAACAGGCAACTCAGAAGGTTCAGATTCTGCAAAAGAAACAAAAGAAAAAACAGCACAAGAAAAAGCTGCTGAAAAAGCTGCAATGGTAAAAATCACTGATGATATTGATGGCTATATCAGAGGTGCTGGTACTAAATACGAAGAATTAAAAACAGCTTTGACAGAAAAAATCAATAAAGACAATGTACTTCAATTATTTGAAACTTGGAATACTAATAAAAAAGGAAAAGCTCCTTATAATGATGGTGACGATGGTAAATACGGACTTATCGGTTCTTTGATGAATGATTGCGAAGGCGAAGAAAAAGAAACAATCGCAAAAATTTTAATCACAGCTCTTGAAGCAAAAGCTCTTGAACTAGGAATTGACGTAAGTTCAGAAGTTTCAGCTGCTCTTGATGCAACAAAAAGCACAGGTGACTGGAAAGCTGGTTTCGGTCTTTGGGGCTGGCGCGATGATGACAAGATTTGTCAGGCAGTAAATGCGCTTTATGAAAAAGTTAAAACAGAATCTGCAAAAGTTGAAGCAAAACAAAGAGTAGAAGCAGATAATGCAAAACGCAAAGAAGCTAACGAAAAAGCTAAAGCAGAACAAAAAACAAAAGCAGAAGCAGCAAAAAAAGAAACAGATGCTAAAAATCAGTTCAAAGATGACTTGCGCGAAATCGTAGGCGACGATAAAGCTGAAATCTCAGATAAAGTTGAATACAAAGACGGTCAATTCAAAGTTAGAGTTAAAGGCAAAGACTACTATGGCTCAGACTACCGAGAATTGGCAGAAGCTCTTAAAGCCGCAGGTTATAACCCTGAACAATATTTGAAAAAGCCGGCTGTAAAAAAAGCTGCATAAAAGATTTTTAATTAATGATTCCTCATATTTGGTAGAAAAAAGTAGAAGAAATTAGTAGGTTAAAGTGTGAAATTTCAGTCCCCTCTTAAAGGGGACTTTTTCTTGCTATTCAGAATCTAATTTATCATTAATACATGACTTTGGGCAAGCATGCCCAACATACTTTTAATCCTAACGAACTTAGTGCCTTAGTATCTTATCAACTTAAAACTTTTTCAACTTCGCATACGCAGCGTCCATTGCCTTTACGCCTTGTTTGCCAAAATCTATTGTGTACATCATACTGTCACCGATTTGGGTCACGTCTTGAATATGCCCTATGCCAAGCTTATCATGGAAAACTCTTTCGCCGACATTAAATACATATTCAATCGGAGTTGTTGCTTCCATTCGACGTTGGCGTTCGGCTTCTTCTGCCTGTTGTATACGCTCTTTTTGCTTTTTTTCTTCAAGCATACGCTTAATTGCGTTGTCTTTGAAAAATTCTTTAACTCTCTCATCATCTCGTTGTTTGTTTGCCTGTGATTTTACCAAAATCGTGCGAGATGGCGTTCTGTGCGGTTGTTGAGAGTATGCGGAATTTTGTCTTTGTCTATCATTTTGAGATTTGCCTGTTGCAAGTCCTCTTGTTGGTGCCACAAAGCCTTTTCCAAAGCCTGAGGAAGGTTTTACATACCCAAAATTATCTGATTGGGCAGCAGAATATGAATAATTTGATTTCCCTGTTCTGGCTTTTGAAACTGCATTTTGGAATGTCGAAGTTCCGCTTGTAGAGCCTTCAAAGCCTATTTTATTCAACAGTTGCGGTGGAATTTCATCAATAAATCTTGATGGGTTGTAATATTTGTATTCCCCCCACATTTGACGGCGTTTTGCAGATGTCAGGTAAAGTTTTTCTTCTGCACGAGTAACCCCAACGTACATCAAGCGGCGTTCTTCTTCCATTTCTGATGGAATATTGAAGGTTCTTTGGTGTGGGAATACACCTTCATCACAGCCGGCAAGGAACACAATCGGGAATTCCAAACCTTTTGCGGAGTGTAAAGTCATCAAAGTTACGTTGTTTGAAATATCTTCCATTCCGTCCAAATCTGATACGAGAGCAACTTGTTGCAAAAACTCACCCAAAGCATTGTCGCTTTCTTCCGGAACAAATTCTCCCGCAACATTTACCAATTCTTGCAAGTTTTCAATATCAGCTTCACTTTCAGGGGTGTTTTGTGATTGTAATTCTGCTAAATACCCTGTTTTTTCGATGACAAGAGTTACGAAATCTTGCAAAGAATATGAGTCTTTCGCATTTACAAATTTCAAAATCAGCTCTGAAAAATCTTTTAATTTTGAGCGAGTTCTCGGTGGAATTTCGACAGCGTCCTCAATTCTTTGACATGCGGCAAAAAGGCTTATGTCTTCTTTGTCAGCGAATTCTGCCAAATTCTTAACTGTCGTATCGCCGATTGCGCGTTTCGGAACGTTTACAATCCTTCTAAAACTCTGCGAATCGTCAGTGTTGTAGATTAATTTCAAGTACGCAATAATGTCTTTTACTTCTTTTCGGTCGTAGAATTTTAGCCCGCCGTAAATTTTATACGGAATTCCGGCACCCATGCAAGCTTCTTCAAGTGCACGAGATTGCGAGTTTGTACGATAAAGAATTGCGTAACGGTTGTAATCTCCGCCTGAATCTTGCTTAATTCTGCTTGCAATAAAGTTGGCCTCGTCCGCTTCGTCTTGTGCTTCAAAGTAGTCGATTAGTTCTCCGTCACCTTTTTGAGAATAAAGAACTTTATCAACACGCTCTGTATTGTTCTCAATGATTGCGTTTGCGACGTTCAAGATGTTTGCAGTTGAGCGGTAATTTTGTTCAAGCTTGATTAATTTTGTTTTTTTGAAATCTTTTTGGAAGTTCAAAATAATCGTGTAATCAGCACCACGCCAACTGTAAATTGACTGATCGACATCTCCTACAACGCAAAGAGAGCGTTCATCAGGAATTTCCGGTTCAAGGTTTGTATAAAGCATGTTAATAAGTTTATATTGAGCCATGTTGGTGTCCTGAAACTCGTCGACCAAAATGTGTTGAAATCTGTCGTAATACTGTTGACGAACTTCTTTGCACTGTTCGAGAAGTTTTACGGTCAACATCAACATGTCATCAAAATCGATTGCGTTGTTGTTGTTTAGTGAATTTTCGTATTCTTCATAAATTTGAGCAATTTTTTGTGATTTGAAATCTCTTGCAAAGGTCGCAAATGTATACGCGTCTTGCATCTTGTTTTTAGCATTAGAAATAACTGTTTTTACAAGCTTTGGAGCATACACTTTATCGTCAAGATTAAGTTTTTTAATAGCCTGTTTAATTACGGCGTTGGAATCTGTTTCGTCATAAATCGAAAAGTTTTTATCAAGTTTTTTCCCTGATTGAAAGCTGTAATTTTCAATATTTTCTCTCAAAATTCTCCCGCAAATACCGTGGAATGTGCCAACCCACATATATTTTACGACGTTTTCTCCCAAAATATTTCCGAGACGTTCTTTCATCTCTTTTGCGGCTTTGTTGGTAAATGTTACGGCTAGAATGTTCCGAGGTCTAACTCCGTTTTGTATGAGGTAAGCAATTCTTGAAGTTAATAATTTAGTTTTTCCGCTGCCGGCACCTGCAAGGACAAGTAAAGGTCCTCGAACAGTTTCTACAGCTTCTCTTTGTTCTTTGTTAAGATTATCCAATATATTTTCCATATCCCTATTCCCAAAATCAAATTTTTGTGATATAATCAGCATAAACTAAAAATGTATAGATTGCAATCAGAAAGTAGGAAAAATGACAGAAACTGATATGACAAAAGTATTTATGGGTTCAGAAGGCGAAAACAAAGAAAAACAAAGCTCAATCGTTGTTCCGATTGATGAAGATATGGATACTGTTTCATCAGGTTCACCCGATACAGTTGATGAACTTGCTATGGAATTAGCAACTATTCAACAGTCCGCCAAGCGTATAGCTATTATCGGAAGTCGTAACCTTCCTATTACTCACCAACAAATGATTGAAACATTGTCAACAGCACTTGTAATGCAAGGTAATACAATTATTACATCAGGTGGGTCATCAGGTACTAACGCAGCTGCAATTCGAGGTGCTATGAAGGCTAACCCTGACAAATTGAGAGTAATTTTGCCTCAAACAATCGGTCAACAGCCGTCAGATGTTCAAAACCAACTTATTGGTGTGCCAAATATTATTGAGCACCCTGATAGAGCAATGATGACTTTGGCAGATGCTTCAAGAGTTTGTAACAGAGAAATTATTGACGATTGTAATCAATTAATCTGTTTCTTGTCACACACTAGTAAAACTTTGCATAACGCTGTTCAATACGCAGAAGAAGGGCACAAAGTTATTACGGTGTTCTATTTGGATTAATAAAGTGAAAAGTGAAAGGTGAGAAGTGAAAAGACCATTACGGGAATGATCTTTTGATTTTGTGCGTAAGTATGACCGAAAACCTAAAAAAACTTACTGGTAAAAATAAAAACGACTATGAAGCTGTTGCAAAACACCTCGTGGACGATTGTGATGTCGAATTGTTTAAAGAACTTGTAGATAACGACGATTTCCTTTTCGATTTTGTTAAAAACAACGTTGCACAAAGGCTTGAAAATGCGGTTAATCAAAATAATTACCAAAACTTGGTTGAGTTTTTGAAATATTATTCTCAGTCCTATGAGGACGTAATTATTGATTCGCTTGTAAAATACGCTGATGAGGATTTGACTGACTTGATGTTGGATAAGTTTGAAAACGGTTGTGATAATGAAAAAACTTATGCTGCAAAATATTTTGCCAAAATTCAAGACCCGCTTGCGTATGAGTTTTTGAGATTAAATTCTTATTCTGACAACGAGTTTTTAGCTCAGAATTGTGCAATGACGCTTGGGGCGTGGCATGACGAAAAAAGTTTTGATGAAGCAATTGAAAAACTCCAAAACACTGATGATTTTGAAAAGTTATCGGCTGTAAAATTTTTGACTGCTTATGGCGATAAAAAAGCTGTTCCGAAGCTTTTTGAGGCGATGAAAACTTCGACAATGGCTGAAAATATAGCAGGTGAAATTCCTTATCTTGTGTCACTTTATGAGCTAATCAAAACCGACTATGAAAACGCTTTACTTGCGATTATTTACATAACTAACGCATTAGGTGAAATTTTACCGTTGTCGGTTGTGTTTGATTTTGAATTTTTTGAGGTGTTTGAGGAGTTGATTAATAATCACGACGATAGCAAGGTTGCTATTACACTCCTTAATGCACGTGATAAATTTGATACTTTGACCGAGAATGACGAGTATCTTTATGACGAGGATAAAAATACTAAAAATGAAATTTTCGATATCAAAAAGCTTTTGAATAGTGCAAAGAAAAAAGATTTGGAAAAATATATTAATGATGAATTGAGAGAAGATAGCCCGTTTGTCTTTACGGCACTTGACTTTGCGACAGATGAACTTGCTATTCGAGAACTCTTGAAATCAAATAATCAAACACTAATTTTGAAAACGGCAGAAGTTCTGAAATCTCTCGGGAATTTCGATGAAACTGCTCGCACTGTTGCACTTTTAAAGGTTACTGACATAAATATAAAAGCAATTATCAGGGCGTTGTAAGTTTTGCAATTGACAAAGTGTACTAAGTGTAGTACAATAAAAGTGTAATGTCAGAATATATTTTGAAAAACTATATCGATGATAACGGCAAAGAACCTATACTTGATTGGTTAAAATCGTTAGATGGCACAATTCGTAAGAGGATTTTGTTAAGATTTGAACGATTAAGAGATGGAAATTTTGGTGACCATAAACAATTAAATGAATTTTTATATGAATTACGATTTAGTTATGGTGCCGGTTGTCGGGTATATTATACAATTCAAGATGAGATTATTGTTCTACTAATTAATGGTGGTGATAAAAAATCTCAAGTAAAAGATATTAAAAAGGCAAATGAAATTATAAGTTATTTGAAAGGTTTAGAACAATGAAAAATACAAAAGATTTTGACTTGTCGAAAATAATTGAAAGTGAACTAAAAACAGAAGAAGACATAAAAGAATGGTTGTCTTTAAATTTAGATGAATATCTTCAAGATGGTGACTTGAATGCCTTTGTTCGAGCTTTAGAATATGTTGTGAGAGTTAAGGATAATATATCAAATATTTCTAGAAAAACGGGGATTTCGAGAAGTAATTTATATGCAATATTTAATGGAGATGTGACTCCTCAGTTTGATACTGTGTTAAAGCTTTTGAAGGAACTTGGTTATACTTTAAAAGTGGCATAATGTTTTTGTGTTATAATCAAATTATGGAATTTGCAGAAAAAACATTAGACTCAAAATTAATATTCGACGGAAGAGTCGTTAAATTGTACAAAGACAGTGTGGAATTGCCGACCGGACAAACTTCTTTCAGAGAAGTGGTTAAGCACTCTGGCGGTGTGGTTGTTTTGGCTTATAAAGGAAGTAAAATCCTTCTTGTGAAGCAATTTCGCTATCCTATGAAAGAGATTTTGTACGAACTTCCGGCAGGCAAACTTGAACCGAATGAAGATCCGTTTGAAGCCGCAAAGCGTGAACTTGAAGAAGAAACAGGTTATTGTGCAAACGATTGGACTGATTTAGGTTTCGTCTATACTTCACCCGGTTACAGTGATGAAAAATTGTATCTTTACAAGGCTGAAAACCTTGAATTTACGCATTGTCACCCTGATGAAGGTGAAATTTTGGAACCGTTGGAAATAGAATCAGACGAAGTTTTTAAAATGATTAATGATGGTAGAATTATTGATGCCAAAACACTTTGCGCGTTGATGAAAGCACAGATTAAAGGATAAATTATGGCAGGCAAAATTAAACTTGTTGCAACTGATATTGATGGAACGCTTGTGAAATGGGATACAAGTGTCTCTGACGGCGTCAAAGATTGTATTAAAAAACTTCAAGAAAACGGGGTTAAAGTTGTTCTTGTGACGGGCAGAATGCATTGTGCCACAAAACATTTGAGAGATGAATTAGGATTAAATTCGCCTGTTGTTTCATATCAAGGCGGGTTGATTAAAGATAGTGATGGAAAAACGCTGTATCAAGAAAATCTTGATAGTGACTATGCAAAAGAGATTATTAACTGGGCACACAAAAATGATGTTCATTTGAATTTATATATTGATGACAAATTGTATGTTGAAAAAGACGACGATTGCGTGAAAAGATATACTGATGGCAAGTTTGTGCCATATACGGTTTGTCCGTTTGAGTCGTTGAAAATTGAAAATGTGAACAAGATTTTGGCTATTGATTATGGAAATGCAGAACGTGTAACGGGCTGGATTAGTGAGTTACAGGCGAAATTTCCTGAACTTTATATTGTGAAATCAACTCCGTTTTTCTGTGAAATCGGAAGCCCTATGGCTAAAAAATCATTGGGCGTTGAATTTTTGGCAAAACATTGGAATTTGTCACAAGATGAAATTTTGACAATCGGGGATCAAAACAACGACATAGAACTTTTAAAAGCCGGTGGGGTTAAGGTTGCAATGGGCAATGCGACTCCGGAATTGAAAGAATGTGCAAATTATATTACTGATTCAGTTGAAAACGACGGATTTGTGAAGGCTATTGAAAAATTTTGTTTTTGTAAAGTGTAAAAATATTGATTTTAAAACAAGGTTTAAGACTTGAAATTTTGAAAAAAGTGTGTTATATTGTGGGCATAAGGGAAACGGTCTAAATGCCGTTACATTTAAACCGTCGTTTCCTTAGGTTTCAATTAAGTTATTCATTTGAGCGCGTCTAGTGGTGTAGGCGTGCTTTTTATTTTATCTCTTCACATTCTTGCTAAATTTTTTAAAATAAGTTAAACTCGTTTTATGGACGAGATTGTTGAAAAGTTAAAAGAGATTGGGCTGAATGAGTATCAGTCAAAGGTTTATATTGCTTTGTTAAAGAAGTTTCCGGCAACAGGATATGAGATTAGTAAACTTGCAAATATCCCGCAATCAAGAACTTATGACACCTTGAAAAGCTTGGAGAGTCTGAATATCGCACTTGCGTCAAACTCAAAACCTGTGACATATACGCCGATAAAGCCTAAAGAATTGACGAAACGCTATAAGCGGAAAATTGATTCGACAATAAATTTTCTTGAAAAAAAACTTCCGTCAGTGAAGGAAGAAGAGTACACTGAGCCGATAATCGGACTTAGTGGCAAAACAAAGATTATTGATAAAATTATTGAAATTATTAAAGAGGCGAAAAAGTCTGTCTATATTGAGCTTTGGGGACAGGATTTTAAATATGTTGAGCAACATTTGCTTGACGCATACAATCGTGGGCTTGATGTGAAAATCGTTAAATTTGATAATTTTACGTGCAATTTCGGTGCTGTTTTTGAACATTCCGGTGTGCCGATGTTGGAGCATTATACGAGTGGAAAGTTTGTGTTTCTTTCGGCAGATGATAATGAGGGGCTTTTTGGAGTTACTCAGCCTGCCAAAAATGGTCAGCCAAATGTTATTTGGACAAAAAATCCTGAAGTAGTTTTTTTGATAAAGGCGTTGCTTGTCCATGATATGTACATGATTGATATTTCGGATAATTTCCCTGAACAGTTGAGGTATTTCTATGGTGCCGGTTTGAAGAAATTGCGTGATAAAATTTTACATTAATTTACTTTTAAAAATTTTTTAGGGGTGTATAATTATAAAAAGATGGAGATTATAATTGCGACATGCTTTTAAGCTCGCAAAAATGGTGGGAAAATGTACGGATATAGTTTTGAATTAATTACAGGACCGATGAGTTGCGGTAAAACAGAAGAACTTTTAAGACGTGTTAGACGCTCAATTATTGCTAAGAGAAAAGTTAAGGTTATTTCGCCTGAGGTTGATACTCGCGCAAAAGGTGATTATATTGAATCAAGAAACGGCTTGTGGCTTGATGCGATTAAGGTAAAGCACGCCATTCAGATTATGAGCGTTGTAAAACCGGAAGATGAAGTTATTGCAATTGATGAACTTCAATTTTTCGATAAAAATATTGTAAAAGTTATTTCAAAACTAATGGACGAAGGCAAAAAAATTATCGGTACAGGTTTGGAACTTGATTTTAAGGCTGAACCTTTTGGAAGTATGCCTGAATTGATGTGTATTGCAACGGAAGTTCATAAACTTCACGCAGTTTGTATGAAATGTGGTTGCGAAAACGCGACAAGAACACAAAGACTTATTGACGGAAAACCAGCTGATAAAAATTCACCATTGATTATGATTGGTGGAGACGAAACTTATGAAGCTCGTTGTATAAAATGTTATGAACTCCCAGATAGAGAGTTAGAAAAGAAGAAAAAAGGATTTAAGCTTCTAAACTTTGAACATTAATAAAGTAGCTAAAGTGGGAATTAGATACCAAGAGGCATAGATGCAAAGTTTGTATCGTTAAGTTACTAAGGTCTTATAAAAGTAAATAAGATAATAAGTGAATAGGTGAATAAGTTCGTAACAGGTGCTATCGCACCAAAGTATATTTTTGAGCGGAGCGAACTATATGAACTTATTCACTTATTTTCATATTCACCTATTCACTTAAAAAGGTAGGTCGGCATTGCTATGCCGACAAGATGCTGGGGGGGGGCTATTCAGAACCTAATATTACCCCAAAACAGACTCCGGATCGGAGTCAGGAGTGACAGTTTCAGGGAAATTATTACTTAAAATTGCCACTATTACATCATTCTAAAAATCTGCAATTTGTCTTTTAATCCATTCCATGATAATTCCGACAACATAATCTTGTTGAGATTGGGTTAATTCCATTCCTTTTGGAATTTTATGCCATTTTGATAAACAACCTCTACAACAGCAAGCAGTTGCGTGCTGAGCTATAAATACAGGGTGTCCCTTCATTGGAGTCTGTTTGCCGTCATTTGGAATTTCTGCAGGTGCAAGACGTTTAGAAATAAAATCGTGCGCATGGCGTTCAATAGTATCCAAACCCTTTTGTGCAATATAATCCTTATCTGTTTGTTTGAGCTTGAATTTACTTCTAAAATCCGACTTTGCTAATTTATCAAATATATCTGCCATAAATACATTTTAGCATTAAAAATGCAAATAGTTTATATAAATTATAAAATTATGATGTAGAGATGATTACGGAGTCAGACTGCCACGATAGTGGAATGAACAATAACTTGTTAGCGAAACAAGCGACAAAAACAGCCTTTGTTTGAGCGGTAAAGTTATTCAATCGGCTGTTCTGTTTGCGAGTGTGGAGCCACATTCGCGTTAAACGTGACTCCGTGTTCCCAGAAAAGTCTTGCAGACCGCCTGAGTTTTCTGGAAACAGCTCCGCACTCCGCTCATGTGGCGCGAGTTTGGCTGTTTAAAGTTGAGCTTACAAGTTATTAGTGAATGGAGCGTGTGGCTGGTTATGTGGAACTTTTTCCATAAAAACTTCCCGCTGTCCGCGCAGGACATTATAATAAAAAATAATAATATATTCATTGTAAATAAATGTAACAACTTCCTTTAAAACCTTAAAGTTTTCAACAAAACGTTCCGATATAAAATTTGTTACTAGAAGTTAATAAGGAGTGTGTACTCATGGACGAAGAAAAATTTCAGGATATGGAAGATTTGATGTTAGATTACGGTGAAATGACAAGTTTTAATTTCAATTCTATGGATTACAAACAGGTTCAGGAATTGCAAAGAATTACTGACAGCGAGTATTCAAATCAGCCTTATACATTTAAGTATGGCAATTTCGATTTAGTGGATATGATTCATGAATTTATTACACAAAATCAGAAAAAAGGAGCCACAGAAGCTTAGAGGCTTATCCTTTTTTTGAGAAGTGAGGCTTTGGCGAAATTTGTATAGCTGTTGATTAGAGATTTGTCGGTGGCAGGGGCAAAATCCCCTGTCTGCCGATGTGAAGGAGTGTATCTTATGAACGAAAAAGAACTTTTCGAAAACAATTGTTTCCCGCTCGCTTGGTGCGAGGACGAGGAACGTTTTGAACAGCCAATGGCGCAACGCAAAGATATGACGACACTTTTGGCTGAGTTAGAAGATATTCAAAACCGCATAGATGATATTAGTGCAAGAGAATGGCGTCTTGCAAAATTGGTGAAATTTCACCAGAATGGTTTTGTTGCAGAATAATATTGACCGCATAGGTTGATATTTCCCCGCAGTTGAAGATTGGCTGCCGAGATTTGGGATAGCAAAAATTTAATAACAATACATAATCGTTGAAATCTTTCAACGATTTTTTTTATGCGGTTATGTTTTATTTAGAATCTCTTATAAATTATTTAACTTTACCGCTCAAACAACACTCGTTCTGCCGTTTGTTTTGCTAACAAGTTATTGCTCATTTCGCTATCGTGGCAATTTGACTCCGTAATCTTCTACAATAAAAAACTCGGGCTGAGGATTATCAGCCCGAGTTTAATATTATTGCCTAATCTTACGCATTAACTAATTGTTTGGCTCTTTCTAATTGAAGAGTGCAAGTTGTTACGTCGCATACGCAAGATGGTCCAAAGTATTGGATTGCACCTGGGAACAAATATCTGTCGTTTAGTGCCCAGTCTTCTCTGTTTTCTTCCAATTGTTTGAAAACAGGTCCGTCAAGTTTTACCAATGCTTTTTGGATAACAGGTTTCATTTCACCGTGACGTTTTTCCATGTTCATCATCATTGTTAGAGGAATTCCGCCAGCAACCCATTCAGAAGCAGGAGCTGTCAAGTTTCTAACTGATGACAAGTAGCCTGTCAAACCGAAGTTGATTAGAGCAAAAGCGTTGAAGCCTAGTGAGTAGCAATAATCAGCGTCAAAGTTTGATGGGAATGCACATCTTCCTTCATAACCGAAGAAGTGTGATTGTGCATTGAATTTGCCAATGAATTCACCTTGTGATTTCAATTCGTCTAGTCTTGTTGAAATCATTTCGATTAAAAGTTTTTCAGTTTCGATTTTAGAAACTTGAACGTTTCCGTGAGGGTCACGGTCTGCAAGCAATTGACCTTTAATTAAAACAGGAAGTGATGCGTAAACTTTTGCGTTGTCAGCTTCAAGTCTGTTTTCTACAATGTCGAATTTGTCGCGAATTGTAGTTGCGTTTACGAATTCTGAATCGTTTTCCAAAGCTGCCATAATGTCGTTCAAGTTTGCAATCATTGATTTCATTTCAGGAATGAATTCAATTAAGCCTTCAGGAATTACAGCAATACCAAAGTTTTTGCCCATGTTAGCACGTTTAACGATGATGCCGCACATGTAGTTGATAATGCTTTCCAAAGACATTTTCTTTTCTTCAACTTCTTCTGAAATCAAAGTGA